>Ga0070712_100000145_pt1 | contig 37195 bp, 28 predicted proteins | sample LARL81metaG_FD_71396 | JGI IMG/M metagenome (GOLD analysis project Ga0070712, IMG submission 71396) | Corn, switchgrass and miscanthus rhizosphere microbial communities from Kellogg Biological Station, Michigan, USA - LAR L8-1 metaG | ecosystem: Host-associated > Plants > Roots > Rhizosphere ...
GAAGTTTTGGGCGGCTGGCCAAATCGATCGTTTTTCATAGCTAGAATGTTAGCTTGACGTTTTGGGGCATGCAAGTGTCATGGTTCGAAAACGGTCGGTAGCGCTTTGGCATCGCCGATCCACCGGCCGACGGTCGATTCAGGTGGCACGGATCGAACCAAAGTCAGTTCGACATTCTTGCGCCGCATCGCCTTGATGAGGGCCGTCGCGTCTTGCTGTCTCAATTCACAGACAGAACCAACACCCAGAGCGTCAAGCAGCTGGGTGTGAGCTTCATTTATTCCAGCAATTCGCATCAGATCCGCCATGCGGATCAAGCGCAGCAAAGTGGTTTCGGAGACCCCCGAGTGCGCTGCCAGATCCCCTCGGGCGTCTCGTCCTTCGACGTGCCGCAGTAAGTCGTCCATCGTTGCGACACCCGACCGCTCAAGCGCCGCAAGGTCGGCCGGTGCGAGCGACTCGAGATTGGCGAGTTTGAAAGCCATGCTTTTCTTCCCCTGACCTAGCCGAAGTGGCTCGGATCGAAGCTTTCTATCTGATATGTTAGTTGAAACAAATTCAATTGCCCTTCGCTCAGTCGCCACCAAGCACGGACTCGCAATGTCGTTTACATCCACCGCCCTCGTGACCTCCGGCGACGCAACGTTTGACGCCGAACAGGTCGAACTGCACGAACCCCAAGCCAATGAAGTATTGGTCGAGATCAAGGCCAGCGGCGTCTGTCACACCGACCTCGACATGCTGAACCGGCGTTTCGCTCACGTCATGGGCCATGAAGGCGCAGGTGTCGTGCTTGGCTGCGGACCGGGCGTCGAGCATGTGCGCCCCGGTGATCCGGTTTTGCTGAATTGGGCCATTCCCTGCGGCGAATGTTTTCAATGCCGCCGCGGCTCGGAGAACATTTGCGCCGAGCGCCCGCGCGTTCCGCTCGAACGCAGAAATTGGAACGGCAAACCGCTCTACCCTTCGTTCGGTCTGGGTACGATGGCGACGCACACCGTCGTGCCCAAGCAGGCCGTCGTAAAAATCGACGTCGAAATTCCATTCGCATCCGCCGCTTTGCTTGGCTGTGGCGTGATGACGGGATTCGGCTCGGTGACGAATGCCGCAAAGGTGAAACCGGGAAGCTCTGTCGTCGTGCTCGGGACCGGCGGCGTTGGACTATCGTGCATACAGGGCGCAGTACACGCCTGTGCCGCCATGATCATCGCCGTCGACATCAATCCAGCACGACTCGAATACGCCAAGCAGTTCGGGGCGACCCACACACTGCTTGCGTCCGAAGACGACAAGGGACTGATCGAGGCCTCCAAGGAAGTGAAAAAACTCGTCGGCCGCGGTGCCGACTATGCCTTCGAATGTACCGCCGTGCCCGAGCTTGGCGCGGCTCCACTGGCGATGGTTTGCAACGGGGGCGTAGCGATTGCCGTGAGCGGCATTGAGCAGGTCGTGCCGATCGACATGCAGCTCTTCGAGTTCGACAAGCTGTACATGACGCCGCTCTACGGACAGTGCCGCCCTTCGATCGACTTTCCGATGTTGCTGAAGCTCTACAAACAGAAGCGTCTCAAGCTGGACGAAATGGTGACGCGGACATATCCGCTCTCGAAGGAAGGCCTGACGCAAGCCTTCGACCATATGCGTCAAGGAATAAACGCCAAAGGCGTACTGATACCTTAGCCGTCCTGAGCCGGCATTCCTGACTCGTAGATTTCATCTAGCAGTTCAAGGCGCGCACGACTTGCTAACGGTCTGCTTGATAGAACCGCGTCGAGATGGTGGACAATCTTATCGCGACCATACGCCGGCCAACTTGGCAAGGTGTCTCCATTCGGATCGCCCGTGCGGGCAAAGTTCACCCAATAGTCACCCAGGTGTTCGGACAACGCACGATCTTCGCGCTGATAGTCACGCGGCTTGCTGTCTAGAGTGCCGAATACATATTCGATTTCGCAGGCATGGGTAGCGCCGAATGGACTGCCCGGTGGAGTGCGGTCGAACTGGTAGACAAAAACCGGCGCATGCGCCGCATGACGCTCCGCCCATTTCCAAGTCGGATAGACCATGCTGCGGTCACTGGCGAGCGCCACCGCGGACTCAAGCGCGTCATCGCCGCGATACGCCGAAAGCAGAGGTTCGGCGCTGTCTCCGAAGGCGTGCTTCACACTTTTGAAAAAGACTTTGGCGTTGAATTTTGCACGAAGAAATCCCATCTCCTCCTTGTTCCATCCCGCGAGCAGAGGCACTCTTGCTTGGCGACCTGTCGCAAAAGCACTGTCGACGTCCGGCAGGATGTCGTTGTCGTAACAAGGTTGAAAACGTTCTGCGGGACTTCTCAGCCACGTATCGAGCAGTTGGCGGCCTGTCATTGATCTCATTTCTGCGAGGGACTTAGCGCCCGCTGCGCGCATGAAACGCACGCCGCGTTCTGCGTTGTCCTCGTGGGGCAACGGCTTCATTGCGTTTCGCTCAGGCATGAAATAGGCGCAACTTTGGCCCAAGGCGCGATGAAACAAATCCCTGGCGCGTGGCGATGCCATGAGCGCACTCACGGAGCAGGAGCCGGCAGACTCGCCGGCGATTGTGACGCAATGCGGATTGCCCCCGAACACCGCGATATTGTCTCGTACCCACCCCAGCGCAGCGATCTGATCGAGCAGGCCGAAATTGCCCGACGACTTTCGCTCCGACTCCAAACAAAGCTCGGGATGCGAAAGAAAACCGAAGACGCCAAGTCGGTGATTGATTGTGACGACGACGGCATCGCGCGCGGCGAGCTTGGCGCCATTGTAGCGCGGCTCGGTTCCGGAGCCGGCGAAGAACTCGCCTCCATGTATCCAGAAAATGACTGGCAGAGCGGCGCTCGAAGATATGTCCGGGGTCCAGACGTTCAGATAGAGGCAATCCTCGCTCATGACTGGATTGTCCGGTTCGAGCTCGCCGTACGGCTGGTGTTGAATGCAGCGCGCGGCGGCTTGCGTCACCGCGCGCACGCCCGACCAAGGGTTCGCCGCAACCGGAGGGCACCAGCGCAACATCCCCACTGGCGGCGCGGCATAGGGAATGCCCAAGAACGCGCTGACACCGTTCCCACAGTCGCCAATGCCGCCAAGGGATCCGCTGACTGTTTCGACCACAATCGTCATTGAGGGTTTCGCGGGTCGCTAATGTCCCACCGAAAAGTCGTTATTCGCGCGGTCTTTGCCGCGGACGAGCCACAAGGGGCGCTGTGAAAAGTCGATTGCCTGATTGTTCGCGATGCGCGTCGGCGGAAGCCTCCGATCGAAGTGCGAAGTCGCCGGCATGTAGCGGATGGCGTAGCCGCATCTGCGCTTCGCGGAATTGTTGGCGTTCGAGCCGTGCACGAGCATCGCATGGTGCAGCGAGATCTGACCGGCCTCGAGTTCGATATCGATGGCTTCGCGCTCATCAAATGTACCCTTCGCCACGCCTTGGTTCAGCGCCAGACCTTCGGCATTGCTCGTCTCGTGCGGCATGAGCCCGCCTGCATGGGTGCCCGGGATGACTCGCAGACAACCGTTCTCAGTCGTCGCCGGATCAATGGCAATCCAAACCGTAACCGTGCTGAGCGGGCGCATTGGCCAATACTGACCGTCCTGGTGCCACGGTATCGCCATCCCGTCCCGCGCAGGTTTCGAGAACACCTGGCTACCCCACAGAATGAGATCCGGCCCGATGATTTGTTCGGCAATATCGAGAAGATCGGGGTGTTGTGCGAAGTCCAATAGCTCGTCGCGACCGCGAACGCCCGTGTCCTTGCTGTTTTTGATGTGCGCGCCGACCAGTTGTTCCGGGCGGACGTCTTTATTGCCGTCAATGAGTGCCTCGACGTCCCGACGTAGATTCTCAAGGAGGTCCGCCGGCAGCCGATAGCGGGGCGTAACGTACCCATTCCTACGGTAGGAGGTCACTTCCGCGTCGCTAAGGAGATGGCGCTTCATGGTCGGTCGTTTCGGAGTAACGCCTGTGCCTTGGCTAACATTGAAATGTCACAACGAGGGGTTCGCCGCCTCAGCGACGAGGAATGCTTCAGGACCCGACTATACTAACATGTTAGTATGAGGTTCAAGTCCATTCTGGCAAAGCCGGTCAGTTCAACAGGCCGCCCAGCAGCACATATTTCAGTTCCAGAAAGTCCTCGATGCCATATTTCGAGCCTTCCCGGCCAATGCCCGATTCCTTGACACCACCGAAGGGGGCGACTTCGGTCGAGATGATGCCCTCATTGATGCCGACGATGCCGTACTCCAATGCCTCGGCCACACGCATCACGCGACCGACGTCGCGCGTATAGAAGTAGGCGGCCAAGCCATATTGTGTGGCGTTCGCAATACGGATCGCCTCCTTCTCGTCCTTGAATCGAAAGAGAGTCGCGACCGGCCCAAAGATTTCCTCGCGCGCAATCGACATGCTTTCCGTGACACCTGTCACAACCGTCGGCTCGAAGAAGGTGCCGCCGAGCGCATGACGCTTTCCGCCCTGAACAATACTTGCACCACTTGCGGTGGCCTCGCCCAGCAGCCGTTCGACTTTTTCCACCGCTGCCGCATTGATCAGCGGGCCTTGCATCACGCCATCGTCAAATCCGTTGCCAACCTTCAGCTTTGCAACGCGATCCGAAAGCTTGGCAGCGAAGGCTTCGTAAATCCCGTCTTGAACCAGCAGCCGATTGGCGCAGACACAGGTCTGACCCATGTTGCGGTATTTCGAGATCATAGCGCCATCGATCGCAGCGTCCAGATCGGCGTCGTTGAAAACGATGAAGGGCGCATTGCCTCCGAGCTCGAGCGAAATCTTCTTCACAGTCGAGGCGCATTGCGCCATCAGAACCTTGCCGATCTCCGTCGAACCCGTGAACGTGAACTTGCGAACCAAAGGATTCTCGGTCAGCTCCTTTCCGACCTTCGATGCCTGCTTGGACGTAATCACATTGAATACGCCTTTGGGGATCCCGGCACGATGCGCCAGTTCCGCGAGAGCGGTAGCGGAAAGCGGCGTTTCGGAAGGTGGCTTGATGAGGAATGTGCAGCCAGCCGCAAGCGCAGGTGCTGCCTTGCGGGTGATCATCGCATTGGGGAAATTCCACGGCGTGACCGCGGCCACTACGCCGATGGGTTCCTTAAACACGAGGATGCGCTTGCCTTGTGCGAACGTCGGAATCACATCGCCGTAAAGGCGCTTTCCTTCCTCCGCGAACCATTCGATGAAGGACGCGCCATAGGCCACCTCGCCACGCGTTTCGGCCAAAGGCTTTCCCTGTTCCGCCGTCATCAGGCGCGCCAGGTCCTCTTGGTTTGCCATGATGAGTTCGAACCATTTGCGCATGAGGACGGCGCGTTCCTTGGCGGTCTTGGCGCGCCAAGCCGGCCATGCCGAGTTCGCCGCTTCGATGGCGTTTCGCACGTCGGCGACATCGAAGTTCGCCACCTCGGCGATGACATCGCCGCTCGCCTTATTCGTGACCTTGAAGCGTTCACCGGACCGCGCAGGAACCCAGGCGCCATCGACGTAGGCATCGCCACGCAATAGCATTTCGTCCTTCAGTTTGAGCATCGCCAAAATCCTTTCACTGTTCGGACGGCACCAAACCAGAATATCAGGCTTCGATTGCCTCGTTCAGTCCATTCGGCTCGGGAAATGGTTCCGCGACATCAGATGATTTCGAGATAGTCGCGATCTGGAAACGCGGGGAACTTCGCGGTGGGCAGCGTTTGATACCAGTAGGCGACCGATGCGATGTCGTCCTGCAACGGCAGGTACTGTCGGTCCTTGTGCGTGCGCCATCCCAGCGCCTGAATCGTCACCCTCAGATCGCTTTTAAAGCGAATGGGATCGGTGACGTGCCAGCGATACATGCCAAAACGTTGCTGCGAGCGATAGACGCCATCCGGTCGGATGACCTGCGGCAATCCCGCGTAGGGAGTCGTGAATTCGACGTAGGCGGGTTCGCCTCCGAGACCTAGTGACTTGTTGATTCCACCCGGATCGAAATTGTACGCGCCGCAAAAATAGTCCTCAGTTCCGGTGCCGCAAATCGTCGGGAACTGCTTGTCGCCGTCGATGAAGAACTTAATCTCGCCCTCGCCCCACCAGCCGCCGTTGTTTACACCCCAGGCCATGTAAGTGCCGACGAATTGCCCTCGCCCGCTCACACCATCGAGGATGGTGTAGTCCTGCTTGTAGGGCAGCGGATTTGTCCGCCGAAACTGCGCGTGAAAATATGCGCAATCCTGCGCAACCTCGGTCAGAGTGTAGTTGATTTGATAGTAGACATAGATCTGTTCATCACTGAGATTTTGCATCGTGAAGCGCGCGCGCTTGCGGAATGGCATTTCCCAATAGCAATTGAATGCGCGTCCCGGATTGACGCAGACCGCAAGCGACGACACCTGAGCATAGGTTTCCCAGCCGCAAGCAAAGAAATCGCCTGCCGGACACTCGACCGACGGCTGCTCCTGGTCGTCCCAGTAGACTCGCAGAATTGTGTGTCTCCAACGTCCTCGCGCGAGCGTCATCCAAATTTGCTGGATCGCGCCCGATCCTTCGATATTGGCAAGTTCAAACGTCGCGCCGGGCTCTATGAGAATGTAAGGCGAAACCTTCCATCCTTGTCCGAGGCCGCGCGCGGCTTTCGCTGCCGGGCCATCGGTGGACATGCCACCCCTACCCTTTTCGCCAGTGAAATTTTCAGGACTGATCGAGCGCGTTTCGGCATCCGAGAGAACAGAAAGGTTTCCCATATGGAGGCCAAGGCCGGAGAATTTCGCCATGGTGATTCAACGATCTCCATCTTCTGAAAGTGTTGCGGGTTGTCGGCCCCGAGGCAAAGCCAGGTGACGCGGGTGCTCTCGGAGAGCCAAAGTCAGAAGCTAACGATCATCGACTCGGCGGAACGATTTTCTTGCCGGTCTTCTGATTGACGTAGAATTTCCAAGGATAGTGGTCGCCCTCGCCGCCGGCGCCGATTTCCTGCATGTGATTGGAAACGGCCTTGCGCCACTTGTCGGACGTATTGGCGTTCGTCATATGCGGCGTATTCGAATGATGGAAGGTTACGCTACCGCGCTTGATGGGGCAGGAGACCTTGTTCGTCTCATCCGTTTCGCAGGTCAGAAGGTCGCTCGCCATGCCTTCGACCGGGTGGTGCTTCAGAACCTCGCCTAGGTGTCCGCGGTCGATGAAATTCATGCAGCCGTTTTTTTCGTTCACGTCGATGAGCGGAATCCAGCAAGTGGCGCCTTTGTTGCGCAGATTGCGTCCCCAGTAACCCTCGTCCTGATGCCAATATGTCGGAGCGCTTTTGCCGGGTGGTTTGCCCAGGAATTGATCATACCAGAATTCAAGCTTCAGGCCGGTGAGCGCCGAGCCAAACTCGACGAGCCATTTGCGATACACCGCTTCGTCTGCCTCCGCCCAAACCAGAGACGGCGAGGATTGCACGATACGGAACGAGCGCTTGTCCCGGTCCTCTTTGGAATCCCACGCCCAGTCATAGGCGAGCTTCTCCTTTTCTTTGAGGATCAAGTCGCAATAGTGCTCAAGCTCGTCCAGGTCTTGCTGCGGAATCGCATCTTCCACCACGAGCCAGCCATGCTTGTTGAAGAAGTCGATCTGTTCGGGCGAGGCAGTGGGATAAGGCATGAGATTCCTGGTGCGTATTTCGTTTGATCGAAGTGATCAGAACGTCGATGTAACATGTTAGGATCGCAGATTTTGCGCGTCAACTCTTGAATCAGAGCAAATTTTCGCCCATGCTAGCATGTCAATAGCCTGTGAGCGTCCGGAAACAGAATCATGTCTGAGCCCTTCCGCCTCAACGCCGAGGAACTGCGGAGCCTCAACGAGGATGGCTACGTACTACGCCACAATGTTTTCTCGCCCGCAGAATGCCGGCAGATGGCCGAAGACGTAGAGCAACTCGAGCGCGACTGTCTGGCCGCGAAACGCAACGACAAGGTCGTCTACGGCAGCTACATGTTCGAAATCCAGCGCGAACTGCAGCTTGCCGTGAAGTGGGAGCCGAACAATCCCGACGTGGTGCAGGGCATCGAGCCCTTCGCCCACATCAGCAAGCCGCTGCGAGACTGGGCTCACGATCCCAGGCTGTGGAATCCATCGAAGGATGTCATTGGCCAGGACGAGCTAAATCTCTTCACCGAAAAGACGACGATGAAGCGGGCGCATACCGGTGGAACCATCGTCTTGCACCAAGACTATCCCTATTGGCGCAACATGACCAAGGTCGCACACAAGATCATGACGGCTTTGATCTATCTAGACGACGCGACGGTTGAAAATGGCTGCCTTGAAGTCTCGCCCGGCAGCCATCGCGACGGCATGCGCATGGGTCGCAAGATGGTCGATGGCTTCGGCTCAAACGAGTTGGACGAAGCGAAGTTCGACATGCACACCATGATCCCGGTCGAAGCCAAGGCAGGCGCTGTCGTCTTCTTCGGCGCGTTCCTTGTGCATCGCTCGTTGCCCAACCGGTCGGGCAAAGACCGCCGCGCCCTGCTCTATTCTTATCAACCCAGTGGATATCCGAGCGGAGTCGAGATCAATCGCCTTCTCGCCCGAGCGCGGCATGAGCAAGCCGCGGTCTCGGCCAAATAGAGGTTCGTCGATGTCCAAGGAATTCGATGAGTTGATGGCCCGACGGCCAAAGACGTCGTTCGACGCCGCTCTTTCCACACATGCGGTGGAGGAATTCAGGGAAAATGGCTTTACCCGCATCGACCGCATCACCACCGACGAGGAGGTCGAGTGGCTGCGCGACGTTTATGACCTGTTGTTTTCCGGCAAGTTCGAGCTACTGCCCGGAGCGCTGGTCAAGGATGTCATGACCCGCATGGACAATCAGCGCGGCGACAGAATCGGACAGGTGTTGCGGCCGGAATTCTTCATCCCGGAACTGAAGGAAACGCAGTTCTACAAAAACAGCGAAGCGATCGCCAAACAGATCCTCGGCCATGATGCGCATCTGGACGTTTGGGGGCACATGGTGCGCAAAGCGCCAAAAAACCTGGACATCGTTCCCTGGCATCAGGACGAAGGCTACTGGGATCCAAGTTTCGACTATCAGTCGTTCGGCTGCTGGATGCCGCTCGATCCGGCCACCGTCGAAAGCGGCTGCATGAGCTTCATCCCGGGCTCGCACAAAGGTCACGTTCGCCGTCATGGCTACATGGATGGCGATCCCAGTGTCACGACGCTCGTCTTGGACGAGGAAATCGACACGTCGACGGCAGTGCCTTGGCCAGTTCCGATTGCAGGCGCCTCGATCCATCACAATCGGACGCTGCATTTCTCAGGACCGAATACGACCGACCGGGTTCGCCGCGCCTACGTCAATGAGTGGCAAATCGTTCCTGTAAAGCGCGAGGTGCCGTACGACCGACCCTGGTATTGGGGCAGACAAAAGGCGCTGCGCCAACACAACAACAAACTCGATGTCACGTCATCCGTCTCGTAAAGTGGCGAGCAGCTTAGTCTTCGACTAATCCCCCAACTTGTCGGACTCGTTCAGTCCGACACTTTTTTTGCGCCGACTGTCTCGGCGGTCAGGTTTCGTTGCGCCGAGCGAGTTCGCGTTGGATGCGGAGCAGTTCACGCTTGCTGATCCGATAGCGTGACATCGCAATGGCCGACAGAGCCGAGATCATGGCAGCGCCTGGCCCCGCGATCAGCCCAAGAGTCGTGATCGAATACGCTGAAATGACTTGGTGGGGATGTTCGGAAAGATCACTGGGGAAGTGGATTATGTACTGCAGGGCAATGCCTGCGAACAGCGAGCCCGCTCCCAGCGCAGCCTTTCCCGAAAAAGACAAGGCCGCGAAGTACAGACCTTCGCGCCTGACGCCGAACAATAAGTCATGTTCGTCAGTCGCATCCACCATCATCGAGTTGAACGAGATGAAGATGTGTGTAAGCACGACGGATTGAATAAATGAAAACGCGCACAATATCGCGGTGAGCGCGACGCCGTTGGGCGGTAACATGTCTGCGATGCGCAATACCGGGGGCAAAAACAAGAGCACGCAGACGATAACGATTCCCGATGTGCAGACATCCTTTTTCTCGAGACGCTTCAGCAAAAAGGCACAAATCGGTATGCCGACAAATAGCCCGATGGTACCAGATATCAGAATAACTTGAATTGTGGCGGGGTTGATTTTCCAGAAGTAGGTGTAGGTGTGGACGCCGAGACTGATCGCGGTTCCTTGTGCGATCCAAAACACGACGATCGTCATCAACAACATGAGAAAAGAATGGTTGCGAAAGACGTCGCGCAACTCACTGAAGAGGCGAGAGAGCGCGGAACGTTCCGGCACTGCAACCGCGTACATGCGGTCCCGCACCGAAAGAGTGCCAAATGCCGAAATGAGGGCGGCAGCCAGCACGATTCCGGCACACGTCCAGCCGAATGGAATGTATGCCGAGCGGTTCAGCAGACCATTGGCGCCGCTCATGAATATTCCGAAGCCCAGTACGACGGTTAATAGGTTGGCGCAGATATTGAAAAAGTTGCGATACACCATCAAAACCGACCGATCGGTGTAGTCGCGCGCCAACTCCGCGCCCAACGCGATGTATGGCAGGATGAACACGGAAAACGAAAAGCGCAGGAGCAGAAGCACCGCGACGACATAAGCGAAGAGAACCGACGTTGAGGCGATCTTGGGCACCGAGAAGAGAAGGCCGATAGACAGCGCGAACGGGATGGCGGCGGCAATCATGAACGGATGACGGCGTCCCCAGCGCGAGCGCGTGTTGTCGCTGACATAACCGATCATAGGATCCGCGAAGGCATCGACCACGAGCGTCAGAGCCAGTGCTGTCCCGGCGAGGGAGCCCGACAGGCCCACGACCGCCGTTAGGAAGAAGAGGAGAAACTGGCCCAGCGACACGTTCGTGACCGCGTCGGCGAAATCGCCTGCCGAATAGATCGCCTTCTGCCCCGGAGACAAAGGAAGGGCGCCGCCCGTGACGGCGACGCCCCCATTTTTTGCCCCTGTTAATTCAGTCTCTTGAACGACGAGACCCGTCATCGACACCTTTCCATCTAGAACGAGCGCCCGATGCGAATGCCGAACTGCCGTCGCGCGCCGGCATAGTAGATCGGCGGAATGTTCTGAATCGCGCCGACATATTGCTCGTCGGTAACGTTGGTCGCCCACAGCATCGCCCACCAAGTGCTGTCGTCGATGTCGAGACGAGCTTGGAGATTGAGAAGAGTGTGCGCCTTGATTGTCTCCAACGAGCAACGGAAGAGATCCGCCTGGTTGGTACCGACATAGGACACGTCGGCCCGTGGCGTGACGGTAAATCCCGCACCTGTATGAATCGCATATTGGGCGCCGACATTACCGGTGAACTCTGGCGAAAACGGCGCTTTCGCTCCGGTCAGTGTCACCACCGGGCTTCCTGTGTCGCAGTTTGTTCCGAAAACAGCTGCTTCGTTTGCCGCCACCGCATTTCCTAAGGGCACGACTCCACCCGGCGGCACTACAACACTGAACTGGTTGATGACATTCGAGAATCGGCCGATTTCGCTGTGCAAATAGGCCGCGCCGAAGTCGAGCGAGAAATCATCCCACGTGCCCTGACCGCTCGCCTCGATGCCCCAGATATTGCTGCGGGTCTCGGCGTTTCTTGTTTCACTGGCGTTGACGGCGCCGATGCCACCCCCGCCTGTCGTGAACCCAAAAACGGCTTGGTAATTGCCGATGTTTTCGTAATAGGCATCGAGTTGCGTGCGCATGTGACCGTCGAGAATTGTGCTCTTCCAACCCACTTCATAGTTCCACACTTCGACAGGCTTGTAGGGGTCGTGGGGCGGGAAGATGTTCATGCCTTTGACGGTGTGGCCTCGAGAAGCCGATACGTAGGCAAAATCATCGACTGTCGGCTTCCATTGCAACGCAATCTTTCCGTCGACATAGTCGCCGGATTCATGCTGCGTGCTTCCGCCGGCTGGATTTCCGAAAGGGATGAACGGCGGAGTCGTGCCGAGGCCGAATTCAAAATCCGTGAACTGCTTCTTGTCGTTGTAGCTCGCTCTGACGCCGGCTTCGACTGTCAAATCGGGCTGGATGTCGTATTGCACATTTCCGAATACGGCGAGATCGTTTTCCACTTGGTGCCAAGGCGATTCAAACGCCGGGAATTTTGTGTCAAACGGAGGGATAGGCAGAAAGAATCCGGTGAAGGTAAACCCGTCTTTGCCGGTCTTGAGAAAGTCCGGAATGCTGCTGACCTGACGTTCGCCGAACAGGCCGAGCACCCAGCGCAACTGCTGGTCTTCCGGAGAAACGAGATCGAACTCCTGCGAATAGAACCAGAAATTGCCCTGGCTCTTGAACGAGTTGTGCGGCGCCTGAAGCGTCGGATCGGCAGGTGGGAACGGTCCGCCGCCATTGGCGTCCAGATTGTTCACTGTGAAGATGTTCTGGATACCCGTCAGCGAGCGCAGCGTGATGCCGCCGTCGAAATGATACTTCATGTCGACGACCTGGCGGATCGAACGGTCGACATAGGCCATGGGATCGTCGAGCTTGATCGTGAAGAGCGGCGCGCCGGCCGTGCTCACGGGATTTCCACCGGCATTCAGATAGCCGATGTCGGTCTTGGACAGGAATTCAAACGACGCGTTGGGTTGCCAATAGATTCCGACGCGCGCATTGGCGACATCCTTCGTGCCGGGATGCCCTGTGAAGGTTCCCGTCAGGTGATACCAACTGTCGCGATTCATGTAGTTGAGAGAAACGCGTATCGCCAACGTATCGGTAATGGGCACATTGACGGCGCCTTGCGCTTCGTATTCCGCCCATTCGCCGCCGCCGATCTGTCCGTAACCCGAGAAACCGTCGAGCGTCGGGCTCTTGCTCCGGATGAACAACGCACCGCCCGAGGCGCTCTGACCGGCGAATGTGCCTTGCGGGCCGCGCAAGACTTCGACTCCGTCCAGGTCGTAATAAGGTTCGTTCTGGAAATAGCCGGCCAATGTCGGCACGCCGTCGCGATAGATCGCGATGCCTGAGGGAATCTCGACGTCGACCGCTTCACGCCCGACGCCGCGCATATTGAAGACGTTGGCCGAACCATAATCGTTGATCGTGATGCCGGGAGCTGCTGTCTGCAGCGAGGTCAGATTGTAGACGCCCTTCTTGATCATGTCGTCGCCGCTGAGAACCGTGGCGGCTAGCGTCGTTTTCTGCAGATCGACGGCGCGCCGTTCGGCGGTGACAATCACCAATTCAACCTTCCCGGAAGGTTCGGTTTCTGCCGCTCTGGCGACCGGTACGCCGGTTGCGAAAGTCAACGCGAGCGCCGACGCGCCCTTGAGCAACGCACGTGTGCTGAACATATCGTCCTCCCCCCGAGGAAATAGTTTTGCGACGCACCTGTAAAAATATTGACATGTTAGTATAATGGATTGCAAGCAATGGAAGCCAATTTTTGCAGTGTTTCCGGGATTGTGAAATATCAATCCTCATAAAGGAGGCAAGCTGGAATGCTAGGTTGGTCACCCCACGTTACGATTCAAGGCTTTGCGGCTCGAGCCATATCTAAATGACCGCAGCTACCAACCCTCGAACTTTGACAACGACACGGGCCGCCGGCCTGACGTTCACGACGCTTGGCTTGGGAACTGCCCCGTTGGGCAATTTTCTGCAGTCCTACACGGACGAAGAATGTGACCGCACCATCGCTCGGAGCTGGAACGCGGGACTTCGCTACTTCGATACGGCTCCGCTTTATGGCCTGGGACTCTCCGAAAATCGCCTTGGGCGCATCCTGGGACAAAAGAATCGGTCGGAGTTTCTGATTTCAACGAAGGTCGGACGACTACTGGAGCCTTGCGAGCCAGGTCAGTCCAACGCCGGAATATTTGTCGACACGCCGCAGCGGCGCTTTATCTACGACTACTCCTATGACGGCGTCATGCGCTCATTCGAAGCGAGCCTCGAACGTCTCGGCCTCGATCGCATCGACATCTTGTTCGTTCACGATGTAGACGGGCCCAATCACGGCGGTAGAGACGGGTCAGAGGCGCGCATCCAAGAGCTCCTCACGACGGGAGGCTGGCGCGCGCTCGACGAATTGCGACACAACGGTGTCGTTGCTGCAATCGGCGCGGGCGTGAATGAGTGGCAACCGTGTGCGCGGCTGCTTGAACTCGCAGATCCCGATGTATTTCTTCTGGCGGGGCGCTACACGCTCTTGGAACAAGAGCCGTTGGATAAACTATTTCCGCAATGCGCCAAACGCGGCGTAGGGATCGTCATCGGCGGGCCCTACAACTCCGGTGTCCTCGCGGGCAAGTCGACCTTCAACTACGGCAATATTCCACCCGATGTTGCGGCGCGCGTGCGCTCGCTCGATGCCGTCTGCCGTGATCACGGTGTGGAATTGCGCCAAGCGGCGCTGCAATTCGTTGTGGCACATCCTCTTGTCGTCAGCGTCATTCCAGGCGCAGTCAGTGCCGAAGAGGTCGACGCAAATGTTGCGCTTTTGCAGAGACCAATTTCACCGCGACTATGGACGGACTTGAAAAGCGGTGGACTTATTCACCCTGACGCACCGGTTCCCGCGGCATGACACCAACGAATTGATGGCGACGAAGTAAACGTCGAGGAGATAACTGATGGACTTTCGCCCCCTGCCAACGGTCGAGCTCGAGGTCGACGTGACCGATGCTGACGCCGCATTCTTCCTGGAGAACGGCTATCTGGCAGTCACGCGTGTCACGACAGACGAAGAGTTGGAGTGGTTGCGTGAAGTGTACGATCAGCTTCTGGCAATGCCGCCGACTGGCTATCTCGACGGCATTTTCGACCTCTCGCGACCATACGGCACCACGGATACGCCGAAATTGGGACAACTTCTGTTGCCGGAACGCATCGTTCCGCAGATCAAACAAACGGTGATGTGGAAAAATGCGCACAGAATTGCCTCGCGTCTTCTCAAAACTGACAAATCTCGAGTCGAGAGTTGGGGCCATCTGATTTTCAAGGGCGCGAACAGCCTGGCGGAGACGCCGTGGCACCAGGACGAGGCTTATTGGGACGTCACCAAGGACTACAACGCGCTCGGTACGTGGCTGGCGCTCGACAAGGTCGACACGGACAATGGCTGTCTTTGGTTCGTACCAAAATCGCATCGTGGCGAGGTTCTACCACACATGCATGGCGGCAACGATCCCAAGATCCATGTACTGCAGTTCAGTGAACCAGTCGACACCAGCGCCGGCATTCCGGTACCGCTGCCGGCGGGCGGTATGACGTTTCACCATGCGCGCACGCACCATTATTCGGGGGTAAACAGGACCAGCCGCGTGCGCCGGGCCTGGGCCAACGAATTTCAAACGACCCCGGTGCTGCGTGACAAGCCCAAGAATTATCCATGGTGGGAGCAAGGCAAGAAGGTCCTGTCGGAAATGGAGAAGCGCCGATGAGCGACGTGATGGCGCGATCATACAGATTGGATCGCGCGGAAAAAGGCAAACTCGGTCGCGACGGATATGTCGTCCGCGAACGCGCATTTGACTCTGTAGAGTGTGCGGCAATCGCTGCCGATTGCGAACAGTTAGGCGCCGAACTTCTTGCCGCCAAACGCAACACCAAACATGTCGTCGGAAGCTACATGTTTGAGCGGCATGAGGGCTTCGGCATCAACATCAAATGGGAACCGGAAAGTCCGGATTTGCTAATGGGTGTTGAGCCCTTCGCGCATTTCAGCGAGGCGCTCAAGAACTGGGGGCTTGACCCGCGGATGACCGATCCCTGCAAGGATCTGATCGGGCAAGACGACATCGTATTGTTCACGGAAAAGATCAACTACAAGCGCGCCCGCAAGGGCGGTCCGATCATTCTGCACCAGGATTATCCCTATTGGGCAGCCTTCACGCCGATCGCATCGCGCGTGGTGACGGCCATGCTGTTTCTCGACGAAGCCAACGTCGAAAACGGGTGTTTGGAGGTCGCGCCCGGGACTCATGCGACGGGCGAGCAGAAGCGTTGGGACACTACAGGCTTGCGCAACCGCGAAATGGACTCGACCGCATTCGATACGAGCCGTCTCGTCCCGCTCGAAGTTCCTGCCGGAAGCATCGCCTTCTTCAACTCGTTTTTGGTTCACCGCTCCTTGCCCAACAGGTCGGAGCATGATCGCCGCGCATTGCTCTATTCGTACCAACCGGCCGGCAATCCTCACGCCCGAGAGATACCGCGACCCTTCAAATTGACCGACGGCTAATGACGAAAGAATTGCTGATCGGAATTCAGGAAGCCGGCGTGATGCACGCCAAGTGGAATGAATTCGATCTCGACACGCGTTTTCGTATGGTGAAGGAGAGCGGGGTCTTCGACTATTACGACAAGACGCCAACACCCTATGACGCACCACAATTCAAGCGCGCTGTCGAGAAGTACGCACTACCACTGACCGCCGGTGGATGGTTCTACATGCTGGGGCGGGACGAGCCGCTTCTGCAGTGGCATCTGCAAGTTGCTCGCGAATACGGCACGCGCGTGCAAAATGTGCAGATCTTCACCAACAATCACGACGGCCGGCCGGTAACTGATCAAGAGGTAGCCGATACCTATGTCTGGGCCGCCGAGATCGGTGACAAGTTCGGCGTCGCGCCCTGCTTCGAGGTGCACGTGAATATGTGGTCGGAACATTTTGGCCGCGTTGAGCGCGTGGCCGAACTTGTCAGACAGCGGGCGATTCACTTCAACATGACGTTGGACCACAGCCACGTCATCTTCAAGATGGATAACCCGAACGAACAAGAAGTTCAGAACTTGCGCGCCGACATTCTGTCAGGTGCGGTCGAACTCGATCCCTTCAAGCCCGGCAACGTTTGCACGAATTGGATTGAATCGAACTATGTCCGACATGCACACGCGCGTTCTGCCGTTCCGAATGGTCCGCCAAATGTTTGGGCCGTGATCGATGGCAAGCCGGGGCGCGGCATTCAATACCCCTTCATTCGACCCAGACCTGGCGAATGGCATACGGAATGGTCTTCGGAAAAGTTGGAGCCTTGGAAGGAAGTCGTTCGACAACTTCTCAAGCATCACGCAACCGATCCCGCCAGCGAACTTGCTACGATCACGACCGAGTTTATCCCTTGGCCTGATTATGGTGCGGGAGCAAAATATTCACTGTTCGAGCATTCCGTCGCCTGCGCGACATGGATTCGCGACGAATGGAAAATGGCTCAAGCTTCAACGTCAAATGGATGAATCGAGATCGCTTTTGCAGTCATTTGGTGGAGGTGAACCATGGCGAAAGTCTTATGCGTTCTCTATGACGACCCCGTATCGGGCTATCCGAAGTCCTATCCGCGCGACAATCTGCCAAAACTTGAGCGCTATCCGGATGGGCAGACGTTGCCGACGCCGAAGTCGATAGATTTCAAGCCTGGAGCGTTGCTCGGATCTGTCTCCGGAGAACTCGGCTTGCGGAAATTCCTGGAGGCGGCCGGTCATACCTATATCGTGACGTCGGACAAGGACGGACCAAGTTCTCGTTTCGAGCATGAGCTGCCCGACGCGGAGGTTGTCATCTCACAGCCGTTTTGGCCCGCCTACCTCACGGCCGAGCGGATCGCCAAGGCTAAGAAGCTTAAGCTCGCCATTACTGCCGGTATCGGCTCAGATCACGTTGCCCTGCAGGCGGCGATGGATGCAGGCATTTCCGTCGTCGAAGTCACCTACTGCAATTCGATCAGCGTGGCCGAACATGTGGTAATGATGATTCTGTCGCTGGTCCGCAACTACATACCTTCCTATCAATGGGTTGTGAAAGGCGGTTGGAACATCGCCGACTGCGCGCAGCGATCGTACGACGTCGAGGGCATGCATGTCGGTACGGTCGCCGCCGGACGCATTGGACTTGCCGTGCTGCGACGACTCGCGCCGTTTGATGTGAAGCTGCACTACACCGATCGACATCGGTTGTCGCCGGAGTTGGAAAACCAATTGGGACTCGTTTTTCATCCTTCGGCGGAAGACATGGTGAAGGTTTGCGACGTGGTCACGATCAACGCGCCGTTGCATCCGGAAACGGAGGACCTGTTCAACGAAAGACTCATTTCCAAGATGAAGCGAGGCGCGTATCTCGTGAATACCGCGCGCGGCAAAATCGCGAATCGCGATGCCGTTGCGCGCGCGCTCGAAAGCGGCCAACTGGCCGGCTACGCCGGCGACGTCTGGTTCCCGCAACCTGCTCCCAATGATCATCCCTGGCGCACCATGCCGCATCACGGCATGACACCGCACATTTCGGGAACTTCGCTGAGCGCGCAAGCGCGTTATGCGGCCGGCACGCGTGAAATTCTCGAATGCTGGTTTGGGGGCCGTCCTATCCGCGATGAATATCTCATCGTCGACAAGGGCAAGCTCGCTGGCGCCGGTGCGCACTCCTACAGTGCAGGAAATGCCACGGGAGGTTCCGAGGAAGCTGCGCGATTCAAGGCGAAGAACTAGTGGAGGGATTGCGCAGGAAGATCGCTCCATATGACTTGATAGTCAGGTCTCTCGGGTCTGTGCAGATCGGGCCACCAAGTTCCAAAAGCGGACCGTGGTGGCGTGGACCTTGATCGTGAAATTGCGCACAACAGGGCGTGTTGCCACTGATGCGCGTCGCTCACTTGTTTCCGCCCAATGAGCCGCTCCTCTGAGGAAGCCTCACCGTGTGGACGTTCACCGTCGCCAGTAGTCAATGATTGAACCTCCGACGATACCCGTAGGCTACGACGCTTTCCGGATGTGGGACCGGTGGCCATATCAGCGCATTGGTATGCGCACCCATATGCGCTCGACCTACGACCGGGCGGGCGGCAATGAGATGGCCGATGCCTCACACTTTCTCTATCAGCTTGCGGACGACCGCAACGTTACTTTGGACGTCGAGGGCTCGGGAGTTTTGACGTTTGTACGTTTCAATCATTGGCATGGTAGCCCTTGGCATTTTGAGATCGACGGCGTCGACAACGTCGTTCAGGAATCCAGCACACCCGATCCTCTGCACCCGAAGGCCAACTCGACATTTCTTCCCGAATCCGCGTTTGCCAAGCCCCTTTCCTACACTTGGTCCGACACGAGAGGCGCAGATCTGAGTTGGATACCGATGGGATTCCAAGACTCTCTTCGCCTTTCCTATGAGCGTACATTTTATGGCACTGGCTACTATATCGTTCAGCAATACCTGCCCGGCATCTCGCTCTCGCAGCCAATCACGGCCTGGAATACACGCTCGGTGCCACCTAGCGACGTCCTCGAATTGATTGGTCGCGCGGGCACCGACATCGCTCCGCAGCCGGGAACTCAGTCTACGATTGAAGTCGGTGGCACCTTCGTGCTGCCGCAGAGGGGCGAGCAATTGGTGTGCGACCTCGCCGGAAGGTCGATGATCCGGCTCCTGGAGTTTTCTGTTCCGCGCCGTGCGGCGTCGGCATTCTCCAATGTCCGGCTAAAAGTGAACTGGGATGATCGCCCCCTGCCGTCGATTGATGCGCCGATCGCTCTATTTTACGGCGCCGGCACGCTCTACAACCGCGAAGACAAGGAATTTCTCGTCAAGTCGTTCCCGATGGTCGTGCGCTTTGACAAAAAGCGGATTTATCTGAGCTGCTATTTCCCGATGCCCTTTTTTCGGCGCGCCCGAGTTTCATTGGTTGGTGGCGAAGGCGCTGTCGCTGATGTGAGGTGGAAGGTTCGATACGAGCCGTTTTCCGACCCTCCCTCTAGCGTCGGCTATTTTCATGCGACCTATACCGACCAAGACTATGCGGGACGTGGCGCTGGTGGTGCCAAAGGCAACGACATGGTGCTTCTCAACACGGAACTGACCGAAGGTGGGGGTGATTGGTCGGGCAGCTTTGTCGGGACGTCGATCGTCTTCTCCGACAACGGCGTTCTGTCGACGCTGGAAGGCGACCCCAGATTCTTCTTTGACGACAGCCAGACACCGCAAGCACAAGGCACTGGAACGGAAGAGTGGTCGGGCGGCGGCGACTATTGGGGCGGCCAGACGATGACGCTTCCCTTTGCGGGCCACCCTGCGGGCGCCAAAAGCCGGCGCGACGCCGTGAGTCCGGAGGACAAGATCGAATCGGCCTATCGCTTCTTGCTGGCCGATCTGATGCCCTTCGGCCGCAATGCCCTCATTCAACTTGAACGCGGTGGTGAGAACGATTCAGCCGAGCACTATCAGACGTTGGCCTACTGGTACGGCATACCGGCGGCCTCGCTGCTCAAGACCGACGAATTGTCGGTAGGCGACAAGGTTAGCGAGATAGAACACCGCTATCACTCACCGGATGCGTCGGCAGCATATGAAATCACATCGCGATACGAGTGGGGGCCCGACACGCGCTGGGGTATTGAATTGTTTCCGGCCACGACTGACAAAGGTCGCACGACAAATTCGTTTTCCGAGTTCAATCTCCAGTTAGATCCATCGAATGTTGGCGTGATGTTGCGCCGAAAGCTCGACTATGCCTATCCAAATCAACGCGCCCGCGTATTTATTCGCGATGTGGACGGAATAGTCTCGGACTGGCAGTCCGCTGGGATCTGGTATGTTGCTGGATCCAATACCTGCGTGTTCTCCAACGGCGGCGTTCATTCGATCGCAGACTTCGCGGACAAGAGAGAGGTGGGAGCGGCCGAACATATCGTCCAGACTTCCAATCGCAGATTTCGCGACGACGAGTTCCTTCTTCCTGTCGCATTGACACGAAATCGCTCGAAAATTCGGGTTCGCATCGAATTCCTGCCGGTGCATCGCCCACTTTTTCCGGGACACCCGGTGCCTGACTTGGCCTGGAGCGAAATTCGTTACACGTCCTATTGCTTCGTCGTTCCGAATTTCCCGCCATAAGAAGGCAAGAGAGAGGATGTGCTCCGGGTTCGTCGCGGGAACATTCGCGGCGCCATCTGGATCATCTTTGACACAAGTTTGTTCACACCTTGGAACTTTGGAAGGCGCTAGAGAGTTCATGACGAGAGCAACGGAGGAAGCTATGAAACAATTTCTGGTGCTATATCTTGCTCCTTCCTCGGTCCTAGCCGAGTGGGCGAAGACCGATCCGACGCAACGAAAAGCGGCCGAAGAAAAAATGCAAGCAGAATGGCAGCGGTGGATGAAGGTCCACGAACGCCTGCTGACCGACAAAGGAGCCGGGGTAGGTAAAACCAAGCGCGTCACGGCCAAGGGTCTATCGGACGCAAAAAACGACATCATGTTGTATGCGATCGCCGAAGCTGAAACGCAGGATGCAGCCGCCAAAGCCTTCCAGGATCACCCGCATCTGCAAATTCCCGAAGCTTCTATCGAAATAATGGCATTAAACCCGATGTCGGGAATGTAGGATTTGCGACAGCGGCGGATACCGGTCGTCACATCCAGATGGAGAATGCATGGCCCAAGACCAATCGTCACCGGGTGGCCCCGACCTGACCGCCGGGATTGCCCTCTCCGAGTTGGCGGGCGGAAAGCTGCTTGGCCATGTCGGCGACGTGGAAGTTTTGCTCGTGCAGTCCGGCTCAGAATTTTTTGCGATCGATGCCCATTGCAGCCATTATCATGGACCATTGGCGGACGGCCTCGTTGTAAGCGAGGGCATACGTTGTCCGTGGCATCATGCCTGTTTCAATCTGCGCAGCGGTGAAGCTACAAGAGCGCCCGCAATCGATTCGCTTGCAACTTGGAGAGTTGAACAGAGAGGCGGTCGACTCTTTGTTTTGGGAAAAAATCAGCCGCAGAAATCTCTCAGCAGAGCGCAATCGCCGGCGCCGGAAAGTGTCGTCATTGTCGGTGCTGGCGCCGCAGGTTTCGCCGCTGCAGAGATGCTCCGGCGGCGAGATTTTGCCGGCAGCATTGTCATGCTCGGCAGCGACACAAGCCCGCCGGTCGACCGTCCAAATCTCTCCAAGGACTATTTGGCCGGAACAGCTACGGAAGATTGGGTGCCACTCAAGGCGGAGAACTTTTTCGCCGAAGCCAAAATTGACTTGCGGCCGAATACTGATGTCGTATCAATCGACACCAAGGCACGAAAAGTCGTCGTCAAAGGCGGCGCCTTCGTCGCATATGATCGTCTTCTATTGACGACGGGCGCGGAGCCCGTGCGTCTGCCCATTCCAGGTGCCGAGCAGCAGAATGTGCATACGTTGCGTTCTCTGAACGATAGCCGTGCCATTATCGCAATGACAAAAGGCGCGCAACGCGCAGTCGTCATCGGAGCAAGCTTCATTGGATTGGAAGCCGCGGCCGCTTTGCGCACGCGCGGCCTCGAGGTGCATGTCGTTGCGCCGGAAAAGCGCCCTATGGAGCGCATACTCGGCGCTCAGATGGGAGATTTCATTCGAAATCTCCACGAAGAACACGGCGTCGTTTTTCATCTTGAAGATACCGTCGTAGCGATAGCTGACAAGCAGTTGACGCTTAAGAGCGGTGGGCTGCTAAACGCTGATCTCGTCATAGTTGGTGTCGGCGTAAGGCCGCGGCTCGCGCTCGCTGAAAAGGCAGGCCTGAAGCTCGATCGTGGCGTGGTGGTCGATAAATTCCTAGAGACCAGCGTTCCTGGGATCTTTGCGGCGGGCGATATCGCGCGCTGGCCCGATCCTCACACCAAGGCAAATATCCGGGTCGAACACTGGGTGGTGGCCGAGCGCCAGGGGCAGACTGCCGCGCTCAACATGTTGGGCGAACGGCAACCATTCGATGCCGTACCATTTTTCTGGAGTCAACACTACGACGTCCCGATCAACTATGTTGGTCATGCCGAGCAATGGGATGACATCGAAATCGATGGCGACATTGCCAGGCGGGATTGTCTGCTGCGCTATCGGTACAAAGGACGCGTACTTGCTGTGGTGTCGATTTTCCGTGATCTTGCGAACCTGGAGGCAGAACTCCAAATGGAGCGAGACCTCGGCGCGTAGCCTGACGAAGGGCGCCAAATCAATCAGCGAGCCGTTCGCATCTGATTTGGCGACGTGATCATGATCTCAGGATAGCCGCGGAAAAGGTAGATAGTGCCGCTGATGCGAATTTTGCTGCCACTCAGACCGCGGACGTCGCCAACCGCGGAAGAATCGCGCGCAAAGACCACTCCGCTGATTGCTTGTTTGGGATAGCGGCCACCGATGTCAATATAGGTCGTGTGATTCAGGCGCGTATAAACCTGTGCAACGACACCTTCAACTGTCGCAAATTGACCGACATGAGAGCTTGCGTCACGCGCCTGAATGGTTGTCGCGAACGCGGGCGCAGCAAAAATCCACAAAAGCGAACCAAAGAATAGTCGCTTTCTTCCGTGCCGCATCTTCCAACTTTCGCGCGCCAAAACGAACTGTCGATCCGCGCGAAAACTAAACAAAGTAGGCGGCTATCAGCGCTGCTGCAGCGAAAAAAATTCCTACGCTGAAGACGTACTGCACTCCTCCTAGGAGTTCTTGGCGCTGCGCTTCTTGTGTCCCGACGTGATTGTCGCCGTATCCCATATGAAATCCAATTTGCCGGCTTTTCCCAATACTGGATGTCGAAGCTACTCGACCCCTACAGGAAACTCTCAAATGAGCCAATCGTTCCTTCGACGTTGTCGAACAAAGCATGATCTCGTCTTGAAACTTGAGGCATTCCAAGAACGTTTGAATCCTGTAGGAGAAGGCAAATTCTCCTCAAGGAGGACACTATGAAAAGATTGACCATACTAGGTGTCACCGCAATCTCGATTGCGCTGGCTGCTCCGTTCTATGCAGACAGCGTGTTGGCCGCGAACACTGACGCAACGGGGCCAGCCACAGCTGCCCGTGGAACGGCAATGCAGGTCCCGATCAAAGAGGTTTCCAACCCTAAGGGCCGTTTGGCCGGAGCGCGCGTTCAGGACAAGAATGGAGTCAGCATTGGTTCTGTTCGCAAGGTCATCGTAGACCGCGATGGAATGCCCACTGCGGTGCGCGTCGATGTCGGAGGGTTCCTGGGCGTCGGAACGAAGTTAGTTGAAATCAACGCCTCCAAATTGAGGTACGAGCAGGATCGCAATGTTGTGACGACAACATTGCGCAAACCCGAAATCGAGGCTCTTCCGACGATTAAGGGCTAGTAGCTCACCACCATATATCGACAAAACGCAGACGGCGTCGCGGACAAGTTGACAGCCCGCGACGCCGCACTGTTTGGCGGACGAGAATATTATGAGGGCCCCGGCGTATTGGATTCGTCTCGCTGGCTACCGAAGCTGCAGGCGTAGACTTTGGTGAATTCCGCGCCCAGCAAAAACACTTGGGCGGAATAGTACACCACACCCAAAGCAGTACAAGGATCAGGCTGCCGGCGGCGCCATACGACGTCGACAAGCCAGTGGTACCGAGATAGTAGCCGATCAACATCTGGCCAAACAGGAACAATAGTGCGGTTGCAATGGCGCCGACGACCACGTCTCGCCACTCCAAAGACTTGTTCGGAAGGACTTTGTAGATGGCCGCAAAGAAGAGAGACATTAGGACGCCGGAGATCATTAAGTTGAATATGCCAATCGCGACGCTACTAAACGGCGTGTGCTCATCGATGTAGTGGCCGAGGGCTGTGACCGCAGCGGTGAGTATCATAGATACCAAAAGCAGAAATCCCAGGCCGATCACCAGCGCCAAACTCGCGGCGCGTTCCCGCAATATACCGCGCAACGCGAAGCCCCTTGCGGGCACCCGCCAGATCTTATTCAAAGCACCTTCCATCGCGCCGAACACCCCCGATGCGGTTCCAATGAGTGCGCACAAGCCGATTGCACTGCTAAAAAGTCCGTTCGAATTGCCGCGTGCATTGCGAATGGCAAGCTGAACCACCTGCGCACTTTCACGGCTCATGAGGCGTCGAAGGTGAAAGGCGATGGCGTCCTGCGCGGCTTCGGGGCCGAACCCAAAACTGGCGATCGTGACGATGATGAATAGGACGGGCACTATGGCTGTCACGGCATAGAATGCGATCGCCGCGCCTTGGGTCAATGCCTCGTCCTCAACGAAGGCTTCGATAGCCTGGCGCGCCATCCGTACGGCGGCCGCAAGCACGAGTCCGGACATAGCGAGCCAACGCGCGGGGGCGTGAAGTCGTTGCATGTTGAACCGAAGACGGTTTCGGCCGGGATCTACCCACAATTTGTTCACCGGGAGCCTTCAGATCTTCACGCAAGGGCTTGCGTAGTCATCGAAGCGTCCTCCGCCGGGTCCCTGACATTCGCCGGGCGAGTTTTTCTGAGCATGGGTACCAATCGCGGTTGCAACCGGCGGAGGGAAATGGCGTTCTCTACTAAAGCAGAAGTGGAACCAGGAGAAACGCCATGGCCAGAAAATATTCCCCGAGCGCTAGTAAAGACGTCGAACGTGTATTGCGCCGCAGGAAGCAAGGCAAACTCAAGAGCGGCAAAGGTGGCAGAGGCGGCACAGTCAGAAGTCGCAAGCAGGCCATAGCGATTGGCCTTTCGGAGGCGCGCAAGAAAGGCAAGAAGGTCCCTCGAAGGGCGGCTCGCAAAGCCAAGCGCTGAACGCCATTTTTGCGAGGCGAGAGTCGCGATTGGCACTCTCGCAAGAGCAACGTTCAAAGTTCGCCGGCAGAAAATGTATCGCACGCATCCATGTCGCCGCGCGCCAGACCACGCTTGAACCAGCGCACACGCTGCTCGCTCGTGCCATGCGTGAACGAGTCGGGCACGACATACCCTTGCCCCCGCTTTTGCAACGCGTCGTCACCAACCGAGCTAGCCGCGCGCAGCCCGCCTTCCACGTCGCCCTGCTGCAGAATGCGAAATTGCTGATTCGCGTGAAATGCCCAGACTCCGGCATAGCAGTCGGCTTGCAGCTCAAGACGTACGGATGCACCAGTTGATCCCGCCGCGCCCGCGCCCTGAAGTTGGGCGTGTTCCTTGTCCATTGTGCCAACAAGATTCTGAATGTGATGCCCGTATTCATGGGCGATCACATAGGCTTGCGCAAACTCTCCCGGCGCTCCGAACTGGTCCGCGAGTTGATTGAAGAACGAAAGATCAAGATAGATATGGCTCTCTTTTGGGCAATAGAACGGACCGGCAGAGGAAAGTCCCTCGCCGCAACCAGTTTCCGTCGCGTTGTCGTACACGGTGAGGGTTGCTGGTGAAAACGCAATTCCACGCGCTTTCAAAATCGGCGTCCAAACATCTTCGGCCGAACCAACGATTTTGCGCGAGAATTGGTATGCAGCATCGTCATTGCGCGGTCCCGAGCCGCCTTGCGTAGTCTGAGTGGCGGTGTCGCCGGTCGGGCCGTTCAGAAGCTGCCCCGGATCGACGCCAAATAGCATGGAAATGAGAACAACAGCGACGATGCCGAGCCCCCCACCCCCGACGGCGATGTGTCGCCCGTAGCCTCCAAAGGCACCTCGCTGATCATCGACATTCTCGGTCGGGCGAAGATCGTCCAGACGCATTTATATGCTCCGACTTTGCAGTCCGACACGCTCGGAATTCAACGAGTGAATAGAAGCGATGGTTCCACCAGAACAATCATCATCCCAGTTGCCGCCTCACTCGTCGAGCGGTGGTGTTGCCCACCCAGCGCCAAGTTATCGACCGTCCGCTTCGGGATCGCCATGTCGGACGGAACAGCTCGAACCGACATAGAATCTTTATGCAGCGATAGGGTTGGACTTGCGTCGCGGATGATCCACCATTGCTCGACAAGACCGAGCGTCCGGTACCACGGCTCCTCAAGTCGAGACGGAAAAGATGTCAGCGGCGTAGAAAAATCGCGCCAAGCACTGCGCCGGCACCCACCGCCAAAGCGATCGCTGCCAAGGGCTGGGTTCTCACCGACTCACGCGCTGATTCGAGATTTTCGTTCTTCCAGTCTTCCACTTCGCCGACCCAATCCTTCGCTGTTTCTTCCGCGAGTTCGAAGGCGCGTTCGGCAAGCTCGCTCGCCGATTGCACCACCGCACCCGCGCGCTCCGCAGCCACGTCTCCGACGTCGCCAACCCCATTTTTGACTTCGGTTTGAAGCGCGTTCAAGTCGGAACGTAAGACGCCCAACCGCGCTTCAACAGTCTTTCCTTTGGCGTTCATTTTCTTTGCTGGCATGGCTGCCTCCGCGGCTGTGTAACTCCGCACCGGTCGCGTGCGAACTTCCGCGAACACTCCGTGCGTCGTCCCATAGCAACGAAACAACGCGCCAAAGGTTCCTGACGGGGCTTGATCGGAAAAGCGGGACCAAATTGTACCAACGCTGATCGGTGCAGCCCAATTTTCGGCAAAATGGGTGCCAAAAGGATGATGTCCGACGAACATTCTCGACAACTGCAGCAACGACCGCCACAACGGCCGCTTAGGGTAAAGAATGTGCTGTCGGAGCTATCCGTTGGCGAGCGCGGACGGCACCAATGGCTCGGGCCGCGAAGTTAGATTGATCAGGGCCAACTCCAATTCGTTCCGTATGACGGGCTTTTGCAGAATGGTGTGCTGGCGAAAACGCATGTCGACGCTTTCCTGGCCATAGCCGGTCATGAACATGAATGGAACCCCGCGGGCGGCGAGTTCTTCGGCGATCGGATAGGCTTCTTCTCCGCCAAGATTGACGTCGAGGATTGCGGCGTCGATCTGGCCGGCAAGGGCAGCGCGCGATGCGGCAATATTGAAGAACGGGCCGACGACGTGATGCCCGAGTTCCTCAATCAAGTCGCAGGTCGCCATGGCGATGAGTGGTTCGTCTTCCATGACTAGGATGCGCAGCCCGGTGGGGTTGGAGGTCGAAGGTTCGGTTTCGACTGCTTTGAGGCTCACTATGTTCTCCATCGCGAGAAGCGGAATCGAAATGCGGCAGTGCAGCCCGTCCGGCCGCCAGTCGAAATGCGCGGCACCGAGCTGTGCCGAAACAGAGGCATCAATAATCTTGCTTCCGAAGCCAGCGCGGGCCGGCGGCGTAACAGGCGGTCCGTCCTGCTCGCGCCAGTCTATACTCAGCGTGCCATTCGCGATGCTCCAGTTGACGGCGACCTTGCCTTGCGGAACCGAAAGGCCTCCATGCTTGGCGGCGTTCGTCGCCAACTCATGCACCGCAAGGCTGATTGTCTGAGCGCGATTCGAGTCAAGGATGATGGCGGGCCCGGCCATCGCAACGCGCGCCGGATCGCCCTCAGAGTATGGTGCAAGTTCCTCGCCGATCAGACGCGCGACATCGGCACCTTGCCACCGTGCTTGCGCGAGCAGATCGTGACAGTGGGCGAGCGCGCGAACTCGGCCTTCGACGGCCGCAGTGTAGTTACCAACGCTGTCGGATTTCGTCATACGGACGATGGTCGCCACAAGGGCCAATGCATTGCGGGCGCGATGATCGACTTCGCGGGCCAACAATGCTTGGCGTTGTTCGGTGATTTTGCGGTCATGAATGTCGAGCGTGACGCCGCTGATTTGCGAGAGACATCCCTTGGAGTCGAAGGTCGCCGCGGCGACAACAAGGCACCAACGCTCCTCGCCGTTCGGACGGATGATGCGAATCTCGGCCTGCCGTGTAGTGGAGTCGGGCGCGAGTGTCTCGACGATATCATTCAAATGAAGCCAATCATCCGGATGGATGACTGGCTTCAGCGCCGCGACTGTAAATTGTGTCGCAGGGCTTTCGATGCCGAAAATGCGCGCCTGGCCCTCGTCCCAGGTCCAGCTATTGTTGATCACGTCATATTCCCAGGACCCCATTTGGGCGGCAGCGAGTGCCAAGCTGCGGCGCCGTTCGCTCTGCAGCAACTGGGAGGTCGACGCTTCCAGAGCCGCGGTTCGGTTGGCAACGCGGCGCTCAAGGTCGCGGTTCAATTCCGCAAGTTGGCGGCTCTTGCGATAGAGTTCCGAAAAGACCTTTACCTTCGCCCGAAGGATTTGCGGAACAACCGGGACCGATACGTAGTCGACCGCGCCAGCATCATAGCCGCGCAGATGGTCGGTTTCGGAGATGTTGATCGCGGAGACGAAGATCAGGGCAGTTTCCTGATAGCGCGGATGGTTGCGGATCATCGATGCCAGTTCGAACCCGTCCAGTTCCGGCATGCAGACGTCGATCAAGACCACTGCAACATCAGTCTTGAGCAACACGGCGAGCGCGTTACTTGCTGAGTTCGCAGAGATCAGATTTACCTCTAGGTCCTTCAGCATGACCTCATAGCTCATCAGCTTGGCCGGCTGATCATCGACAAGGAGGACGTTGACGTTGCTCATCGTGAGGGTCCTCACCGGTGCAGCCACATGCGAAGAGCCGAAAGAAGTTGGTCCGTATTCACCGGCTTGGCGAGATAGTCCGAAGCGCCGGCTTGCAGGCATTTCTCACGGTCGCCCTTCATCGCCTTGGCGGTGAGAGCGATTATCGGCAGACGGCGGAAGCGCGGATTCTGACGGATCAGAGCCGTCGTCGCATAACCGTCCATCTCTGGCATCATGATATCGATCAGCACGAGCGCGAGGTCCGGACCGGATTCGACCAGAGCGACCGCTTCCTTGCCGGTCGTCGCGGTCAGGACGTGCATACCGCGGCGTTCCAGCACACTGGATAGCGCGAAGATGTTGCGCGCGTCATCGTCGACCAAAAGAACGGTCTGGCCCACCAAATCTTCATCGGAACTGTTCAGCCGCTCCAGCATGTGCTGTTTTTCCACAGGTAGATCAGTGATGACGCGGTGGAGGAAAAGAGCGGTCTCATCGAGAAGGCGTTCGGGCGATTCCACTCCCTTCACCACAATGCTGCGCGCCATGGTGTGGAGCTGAGCGTCTTCTTCCGCCGTCAATTCGCGGCCGGTGAATACAATGACCGGAATGTCCTGAAGATCGGGATCACCCTTCAATCGCTCCAAGACCTCGAATCCGGTCATATCCGGAAGGCGCAGATCAAGAACGATACAGTCGGAGCGCTTCTCATTCAGCATCGCAAGAGCTTCCCCGCCGGATTCCGCCGTGACAATCTCGATATCGTCATGCTCCAGCAGCGCACGAATGCTGAGCTGCTCTTCGCGATTGTCTTCGATGACAAGAAGTTGTTTGCGGCGTGGTTGGGCGTATTCCTTGAGTCGATTGAGCGCGGCCTGCACGCCTGTCGTGGTGGCTGGCTTGGAAACGAACGAGAAGGCACCCCGAGCCAGACCCTGCTGGCGGTCTTCGTCCAAAGTGACTATCTGCACCGGAATGTGACGCGTCTTCGCGTTCAGCTTGAGCTGGCTCAGCACGGTCCAACCCAGCATGTCGGGCAAAAATACGTCGAGCGAGATCGCACTTGGGTGATAGATCGACGCAAGCTCGAGCGCATCTTCGCCCCGCGTGGCGACGAGCACCTTAAAGCCCTCGTCGTGCGCCAGATCGAGCAGGATGCGGGCGTAGTGTGGATCGTCTTCTACGATCAACAGCACCGTGTCGTTCGCACCAATATCATTACGATCGTCCGGGATCGTCTCGATGCGGTCAAATTGCGTATTGATAGTCAGCGGTTGTGATGGTCCCGGCAGCCGCGTCCCGTAGCTGGGGCCGGCGTAGCGAGCCGGTAGATAAAGGACGAAGGTGCTGCCGACTCCGGGAATCGAGCGTAACTGAATTTCGCCACCCAACAGGTTTGCCAGTTCGCGGCTGATCGCGAGGCCAAGGCCCGTACCGCCATATTTCCTGCTGGTCGAGGCGTCGGCCTGCTGAAAGGCTTCGAATATGATTCGCTGCTTTTCGGAGGGGATGCCGATGCCGGTGTCGGCGACTTCGAATGCGACCACGCCGGCGGCCTGGCTAAGGACAGGATGCGTCGCAGTCCAGCCGGATTCAACCGACATGACCGACAGGCGGACGCCGCCTCGTTCGGTGAACTTGAATGCATTGGAAAGCAAATTCTTGAGCACCTGCTGCAGGCGCTTGGAGTCGGTCGACAGTGAGCGGCCAAGCTTCGGGTCGATCTTGATGTCGAAGGAAAGCTGCCGCGCGTCGGCCTCGTGACGGAAGGGTCGCGCCACAGTCTCGACCACATTGTTGAATGCGATTTCCTCAGCATCAACCGTCACTGTGCCGGACTCGATTTTCGACAAGTCCAAGATGTCCGAGATCAGATTCAGCAGGTCCGTGCCCGCACCATGGATGGTACGCGCGTACTCGACCTGTTTGGCGGTAAGATTGGTCTCGACGTTGTCGGCGAGCTGTTGTCCGAGAATCAAGATGGAATTCAGCGGCGTGCGCAACTCGTGGCTCATATTGGCCAGAAATTCCGACTTGTATTTTGAAGTCAGCGCTAGCTCTGAGGCCTTTTCCTCGAGCGCCAGGCGGGCCTGTTCGATCTCCTGGTTTTTGCGCTCCACTTCGACATTCTGTTCTGCAAGCTGCTGCGCCTTTTGCTCCAGCTTTTCGTTAGTCTGTTGAAGCTCGCCCTGTTGGGTTTGCAGCTCTGCAGCCAGTTGCTGCGACTGCTTGAGCAGGCCCTCAGTTTGCATGGTCGCTTCGATCGAGTTGAGCACGATGCCGATGCTGCCGGTTAGTTGGTCAAGGAAAGCAATCTGCAAATCGGTGAAGCTAGCCAAGGAAGAAAGCTCAATCACCGCCTTGATCTGGTTCTCGAACACGACGGGAAGCACAAGAATACTCTTGGGTGTGACCCTCAGCAGCGTCGAATTTATTTTTGGCGTATCGTGTAGGCCGGTGATGAGCAGACGGCGCTTGTCACGTGCGCATTGGCCGACGAGTCCTTCTCCCAGTTTCACAGCGCGTGGATGACCGTCGTGACCCTCGCCGTCTGCATAGGAAGCGAGCAGGGTCAAGGTGTCTCCTTCGCCCTCCACCTGATAGATCACGCCAAGTTGCGCTTCGATGAGCGGGGCAAGTTCCGAAAGCAAAGTGCGTCCCACAGTGGCGAGGTCGCGCTGGCCCTGCAGCATGTTGGTAAAGCGCGCGAGATTGGTCTTCAGCCAATCCTGCTCGGTATTGCGATCGGTCGTCAGGCGCAGATTGCCGATCATGGTGTTGATGTTATCCTTAAGTTCGGACAACTCACCGCGGGCATCGACTTGAATCGAGCGTGTCAGGTCGCCTTTGGTCACGGCGGTCGCCACTTCTGCGATGGCGCGTACCTGCGTCGTTAAGTTCGCGGCCAGCAGATTCACGTTGCCGGTCAGATCCTTCCAGGTGCCGGCGGCGCCCGGCACGTTCGCCTGACCGCCCAAACGCCCCTCGGCGCCAACTTCGCGCGCCACGGTCGTCACCTGATCGGCGAAGGTCGCTAGGGTTTCGGTCATGTTATTGATGGTTTCGGCGAGAGCAGCGACTTCGCCCTTCGATTGAACGGTGAGATTCTGCTTCAGATCGCCATTTGCCACCGCAGTCACGACCTTGACGATGCCGCGCACCTGCTCTGTCAGATTTGCGGCCATCACGTTCACGGTATCCGTCAGGTCCTTCCACGTTCCCGCAACGCCGGGCACCTGGGCCTGACCGCCGAGCTTGCCCTCGGTGCCGACTTCGCGTGCGACGCGCGTAACTTCCGAGGCAAACGAATTAAGCTGATCGACCATAGTGTTGAGCGTGTTTTTCAGCTCGAGGATTTCGCCCTTCACATCGACAGTGATCTTGCGACTGAGATCGCCGCGCGCCACGGCCGTAGTCACCTCGGCGATGTTACGCACTTGCGTGGTCAGGTTCGCAGCCAGCAGGTTCACATTGTCGGTAAGGTCTTTCCATGTACCGGCCACGCCTGGAACGTTCGCCTGGCCACCAAGGCGACCCTCGGTGCCGACTTCGCGCGCCACGCGCGTCACTTCGGCTGCGAAGGAGCGCAGCTGCTCCACCATCGTGTTTAGCGTGTCCTTGAGAAGGAGAATCTCGCCACGCACGTCAACAGTGATCTTTTTCGACAGATCGCCGCCGGCTATGGCCGTCGCGACTTCGGCGATATTTCGAACCTGAGCGGTCAGGTTCGACGCCATGAAATTCACGTTATCCGTGAGATCCTTCCATGTTCCGGCAACGCCGGGCACCTGAGCCTGGCCGCCGAGCTTGCCCTCGGTGCCGACCTCGCGCGCAACGCGCGTTACTTCCGAGGCGAACGAGTTGAGTTGGTCCACCATCGTGTTCAATGTGTCTTTCAACTGAAGGATCTCACCCTTCACGTCGACCGTGATCTTGCGGCTGAGATCGCCGCGCGCCACCGCCGTGGTCACTTCGGCGATGTTACGGACTTGCGTGGTCAGGTTCGCGGCCAGCAGGTTCACATTGTCGGTGAGGTCCTTCCACGTACCGGCCACACCCGGAACGTTCGCTTGTCCGCCTAGACGACCTTCGGTGCCGACTTCGCGCGCGACGCGGGTCACTTCGCCGGCAAACCGGTTGAGCTGGTCGACCATGGTATTCAGCGTTTCCTTCAGCTGAAGGATTTCGCCGCGCACGTCCACGGTAATTTTGCGCGAGAGGTCGCCGCTCGCGATTGCCGTCGCGACTTCGGCGATGTTGCGGACCTGTGACGTCAGATTGCCGGCCATGGAATTGACGTTGTCCGTGAGATCCTTCCAAGTTCCGGCAACTCCCGGCACTTCCGCCTGGCCGCCGAGCTTGCCTTCGGTGCCGACTTCGCGCGCCACGCGCGTCACTTCCGAAGCGAAGGCGTTGAGCTGGTCCACCATCGTATTCAATGTGTCCTTCAATTGAAGGATTTCGCCCGATACGTTCACCGTTATCTTCTTGGACAGGTCGCCGCGCGCCACGGCGGTGGCGACTTCGGCGATGTTGCGAACTTGCGCGGTCAGGTTGCGCGCCATGGAGTTCACGGAGTCCGTGAGGTCGTTCCAAGTGCCGGCGACGCCGCGCACCACCGCCTGGCCGCCGAGCTTGCCTTCGGTGCCGACTTCGCGCGCCACGCGGGTCACTTCAGAGGCGAAGGCGTTCAATTGGTCGACAGTGGTGTTCAAGGTCTCCTTCAGCTTGAGGATTTCGCCTTTCACATCGACCGTGATCTTCTTGGACAAATCGCCGTTGGCGATCGCCGTCGCCACCTCCGCGATGTTGCGGACTTGCGACGTCAGATTGGACGCCATGAAGTTCACGTTGTCTGTGAGATCCTTCCATGTACCGGCAACACCTGGGACTTGGGCCTGACCGCCGAGCTTGCCTTCGGTGCCGACTTCCCGCGCGACGCGTGTCACCTCACCGGCGAATGCATTGAGCTGGTCGACCATCGTATTGATGGTTTCCTTGAGCTGCAGGATTTCACCACTCACCGTTACCGTGATCTTCTTGGAAAGGTCGCCGCCTGCGATGGCGGTAGCCACTTCCGCGATATTGCGCACCTGAGTGGTCAGGTTGTTCGCCATCGAGTTGACGTTGTCGGTTAAGTCTTTCCAGGTGCCGGCGACGCCGGGAACCTGCGCCTGGCCGCCGAGCTTTCCCTCCGTGCCGACCTCGCGGCCCACGCGTGTCACTTCCGACGCAAAGGCATTGAGCTGGTCCACCATGGTATTCATGGTGTCTTTCAGCTCGAGAATCTCGCCGCGAACATCCACAGTGATTTTGCGTGACAGGTCGCCACGCGCGACAGCCGTTGTCACTTGCGCGATGTTGCGCACCTGGTCGGTGAGATTGCCACACATGGCGTTCACAGAATCGGTCAAGTCTTTCCATGTCCCCGCGACACCGGGCACCAAGGCCTGTCCACCGAGCTTTCCCTCGGTACCGACTTCGCGGGCCACACGCGTCACTTCCGAAGCAAAGGACCGAAGCTGATCCACCATCGTATTGATGGCTTCCTTCAGCTGCAGAATCTCGCCGCGGACGTCGACTGTGATCTTCTTGGAAAGATCGCCGTTCGCCACCGCAATCGTCACTTCGGCGATGTTGCGCATTTGAGCGGTGAGATTGTTGGCCATCGAGTTCACCGACTCGGTGAGGTCTTTCCACACGCCGGTCACTTCGCGCACCTGTGCCTGGCCGCCGAGCTTGCCCTCGGTGCCGACTTCGCGCGCCACGCGTGTGACTTCCGAAGTGAACACGCCGAGCTGCCGGATCATGGCGTTTACAATTGTTGCCGAACGAAGAAACTCACCTTTGAGAGGGTGTCCCTCGACATCAAGATGGACGGTCTGCAGCAAATCGCCTTGCGCCACCGCCGTGATGGCGCGGGTCACCTCGGCCGTCGGCCACAAAAGATCGTCAATTAGAGAATTGACCGATCCTTCCATCTCGCCCCAGGCTCCGGTCGCAAGGCTGAATTTGACGCGATGACGGGTTTTGCCCTCACGGCCGACCAAGTCGCCCACCCGGTCGAGTTGTTCCGCCATCCGCTGGTTGGCCGCGATGATATCGTTGAATGTATCGGCGATTTTACCGGCCAATCCGGTTTGGCTGCCCTTGAGCCGAGCGCTGAAATCGCCTTGACGCATCGCCTGCAGCGCTGCGAGCAGTGCCTCAAGCTCTGCACCCGACATGGTCCCTAGTTCGGAACCGACTCTGAACGCATCTCTGTTGGCCGAGGACCTAGTCGCTTTCCGTGGACGGCGCACGGTTTCAGTGTGCTCAGACATAAAGTTGCTTCCTCGCTCGCGAGGCGAACGGGGAGCTGCAGCGTGTAGCCCATCAACGCTTGAGACATTCGAGCCCCCTCTCCGCTGACGGCTTTAACGCGGATGGTGGCGGGCGGTTCCGGCGGTTGTCATAGTTTTACGTCGGCTTCGGATATCCCTGCGGCGATGGCCGCACGCGACAATGATTGGCGGGCCCGGAGCTTTCACGGCTATGCAACGATTTGATCAATATGAAGAATTCTGCTTTGGCCCTTTCGACATCAACAAGTGCACCAAAGATATTGCGCCGACTGCCGGCGATCGCGGGCAAAGCATCGAGACAATTTTAAGTTAGGGCGTTCGTTTGGTCCCGCACACGGAGCCGGTAGCCAGGCCGTCCTGGATCGGTCACCACCTTCTGGCGCAACGAACGAATGGCGGATCAGCACCTATCTGTCGGACGTAAAGATAACACCCGAACCTGAACCGGCGTGGCCCCCTGCTTGGCGAGTGAGCCGGGTAGCTAGGAGAGGACCAGTAGGTGAACGGACCTGTAGGCCGCGCCATCGTCGCTTCAGCGTGTTTGGCTTAGCGTGATTGAGCCGACACCGGCAGCTACGTTCAAGCCCCTGTCGCCCGACACACTCAAGGGCTGGAGCGCGAAGGATTTGTCGAAGCCTCCTACGAGAACGTTTGCTCCGAGCCCGACTCCGACCGTGGCGCTTGCGCTAGCTCCCACATAGTCACCGTCAAGAGCACCTGGACGTGTGTCAGACGTTGGCGCGAATACGCCCCACACCAGCACGCCGCCTTCGGTGTAGCCAATGTCCACACCAAACTTGGAGATCGAGCCACTATAATGCTCGGCATTGCCATGGTTCTGACGAAACGTGCAGTGCAGGTCTTTGGAAGATCCGAAAACAAAGCCCCAGCCGCTGGCGACATCGCAGGTCAGCGACCCGACTTTGACACCATGCGGCGAAGCTTGAGCTGGCGCTGCCATCGCCAGAACTCCGATGACAGCAGCACTGAGTGCCAGTCGATGCGATTTCATCATTTGGACTAGTCCTTTGATTGAGGGTGGTCACTAAACTTCGTGAGCCGACCTTGGTTATTCGAGATACCAATTTCCGTCAGTCTGACGGCATGCGGTGCCTTGACGATCGAATTGCTGACCATTGCGATACGTCACCTCGGTGAAGTCGCGGCAGGTATAACCGCTGCGAGAATATTCACGAGTTGGGGTGAAGCTGCCATAGCTGTCGCCTTGGGCATTGCGCCACTCATAGCGCTGACCGATGCGGCCATCAAAACCTGCGCTGTAAGACGTGAACGCGTAACGACGATCGCGGCAGTTGATGTCGCGAGCAATCGAGTTGCCTGCTATCCCACCTAGAATGACCCCGCCGACAGTCGCTGCCGTGCGTGTGTCGCCATGACCAATCTGGCTGCCGATCAGACCTCCAGCGACGGCGCCGATGACCGTGCCAGCCGCTGCGTCGCTACTGCAGTCACTGCCATAGTAGTATGCGCCGCGCTCGTAGCCGTGGCTCGGACTGCGAAGACGATAGACATCCGCGCGGTAGCTATTGTTTCGATTGCGACGGGCATAGCCGTCGTCGTAGCCATAATTGTAACCGTT
>Ga0070712_100000147_pt1 | contig 37126 bp, 33 predicted proteins | sample LARL81metaG_FD_71396 | JGI IMG/M metagenome (GOLD analysis project Ga0070712, IMG submission 71396) | Corn, switchgrass and miscanthus rhizosphere microbial communities from Kellogg Biological Station, Michigan, USA - LAR L8-1 metaG | ecosystem: Host-associated > Plants > Roots > Rhizosphere ...
TGACGATGGCTGAGAATCAAATCGGCAACTGCAACTTGGTGGTGGGCATCGACGTTTCCTGCGAGTGAGGTCAAGGCACCGTTCGGCATGCGAACGGCGATAGGTGGCATATGCTCGAAGTAGTCGGGCATGGAAAGCAGAAGGACGTTCATTCAGTCCCCTCCCGATTGTGGGCCTACCTTATTGTGGTGCGCGATGTTTTGGCGAACCACAGCTAGACCGCCGTTGCTCTCCCTATGCTTACATCGCGGTCATGCGGAGCCGCACGCTGGTGTGAATGAAAATGAACCGTGCTCAGGCCATGACTGCCGGCTCCGGCCCAACGCCCGTTGGAAACGGCGAAACCGGACCGCTAGGACTGACCGCTTAATGCTCGACCACCGTCGCGACTAACCCTGCCGCTTGGCTTGCGCGTATAGGCGATCTTCTGAAGATCAGCCAGCGTTTCTAGCGCGTTGCGGAGTGCAAGGCGTTCGGAGATGCTGCCCGCGTGTTCGTCTTTCTGCAATTCTTCCATTCTCCGGTGGATCGCAGCCGTGGCGTGTTCCATGGATTGCCCAAGGCTGACTCTGTCCGCCTGAAACAATACAACATCCAAGAGGTCGCTCCAGTTATTGGTGTCATGTGTAGCCATGGCGTGACTCCTTTACGCTAGCAAGCTACCGCGATACATCGGTGTTTATGCTTTCGTGCCGTGCCCTTGTGTCGATTAGATCTGGTGCAAATCTCTCAGCACTAGCCGATTACTCCGTCGCATTGTCGTCCAATCATATTGGTATACAGCTCCGCAACGAAGACAAGCCTGATAGTGCTGACCACTCGCACTGATACGTGGCCATGCAAACCGGTGTGTGCAACACTCGTCGAAAAGCCGTCTAAAGAGAGATGCCATGAGTTATCCTTGCCCTGGCGAGCACGTTACCACGAGAAACAGCGGAACAGGTCTCACACGCCAGTGCATTCGGCCCGGGATGATGGTCACTGTCCCCCGGGTTACCGAACGAGCCGGGCAGATTTTGCGACCACTTCGATTCCCTTACATAGCGGTTAGGTCACATCTTTACTGACGCGTGACTGGCAACACACTGCCACTTCCCATTAGGCATCTTTACCCATGTATCCGTAAAGCGCTCGCTAACATCCATAGGTTTTCCCGAAGGATCAGTGCCCTTTCCTTTGAAGCCGCCCGTGGCAATTGCCGTATCGCCAAATACTGTTACCTTCATGTCGTCGTAATCGACGCTGCTATATTTGGTCGCTTTTGCGTTGGCCAGCGACTCGTCCTTGTTGTTGACCTTCCCATCGCTGCCCGTGGTTATGAACTTGTCGGCCATTAGCGGGGCCACTAGGTCAGGATTATTTGTCTTTTGGGACTGAAGCCATTGTTGCTCAAGTGCTGCGACAGATTTCTCGATGTCACCCTTAGTATCTTGCGGCCATGCGGCACTCCCGACTGAGAGCAACGCGATCAAACACCACAACCAAGTTATCTTCATGGATCTCCTCATTTGTAGCGATTGTAGCGATTTTCAATTGGCCTTCGTTCTTCGTCGCCTTGTGCGCGGAGCAACTGTAGGCTCCCATCCCCCGCTTGTCAAAGGCTCGGATGTAGTTTGACTTGGCTAGGATACGAGGCGCTTTCGGCCAGAACGGAAGAGGGGATCGCGCTGGCGCCGGACGGTCGGTCCCTCGTGCCCTCGGCTGGGACACGCCGCAGGCTCGATCTGGAATCACGGCACGGCGGACGAGCGGGCCTTCTCGTCGGAAGGTTACGCCATGGCTCCCCGCTTCTCCCGAGATAGCCAACGTGTGTTCTATCTTTTGGCCCGGGACCTGATGTTAGGGGCGAGAATTGGATGGGGAGCTTTGTCTGGGTGAGGAGGGAAAGAGGCACTCTCAGAGCGCTTCATGACGCGCCAGGGCGTGGAGTTGAGTTGACGCTGAGCGCGCGTGGGGCATGACGTCAGGTCCTGGTCCCCTTGATTCTCATGATTACTTCGGGATCAGGTCACTCGCGCAGTAATCCATTTTACTGTTTAGGTCCCGTTATCTTCTCGACGCGTACCACGGTGCATTTCACCTCTTTCCCGGCCGTGGTTTTTAGTTTGCCCTTGTCACCTTCGACCTCATACTTCACATCACTGCCCACAACAAAGTCAACCGCTTTCACGGAGGTCTTCGGACTACTCCGGCAGGTGTAATGGTTTCCCAAAGCCTCGAAAATAAAATCGTACTGCTGGTTCTTTTTCTCCTTAGTATCGGTAGTGCCCGCTGGCTGAACATCCTTTAAGACTGCCGCTCCTGCGTCCTTTTTAGCAGCACTTGCATTGAGAGCGCCGACCATTGTCAACAGCAACACTGCGATCCATCTTTGCATAGTCCGACCTCCGGATTCCGACACGCCATCGTCCATTACACTCACACACCGATAGTTGGAATAATCGCCCGTATGCAACAGTTACAGTTTCGGCTCATGCCCTCACCGACCTTGATCACAAAGGCAACGAGCCTACTTGTTGGCCGAAACATTTTTCGGCGAATGCTCAGTCAGCGTGGAGAGCAGGAGGGAAGCCTCTTCCGGCGTGGGCACTGCACCCTTCACGATGATGTCCTCGGCACTGACCTCTTTTCCGTACAAGTTCTCATTTGCGCCGCCATCGGGTTTGAGGGTTGATCCTTCGAGCGACACCCCGCCGAACACGCCACGCGAGCGGGAATAGGACAACATTTCCGCTTGCATTGATGCAGTGGTCGCGGCGGATGCGTTTCGGCCCTTGGGTCCGGCGGCGACACTGGCATCCGCACCCAGTTTCACCTTGCTATGCATCATATTTCGCGCACCACGAGGATTCACCACCAGGATCACGAAGTCTGTTGCCTCTCCGCCAATCTGAAGCCCAAAATTCCCGCCCGTAGACTCCATCATCGTGGGAGTGCTCCACGGACCATCGAAGTTCTCTCCGCCCCGGCAGGTCATGACTCCGCGTCCATAGCTGCCGCCAATACCGACCGCAACCTTTTTCACGGAAGGAAGAACGATCACGCATTCCGCCTTGTTTAACAGATTCTGAGGAATGTCCTCGGGAGTGCCTAAAATCTCTTTCATCACCTGCCCCGATTCCTTTAGGCGGTCACGCTCTTGGTCTCCAGTTGCGGCGGCTAGACGGGGAGAAAGAGAAAGCCATAAGGACGTCAGCAGCAAGGCGTTGACCATCATGACCAGAGATGTGTTTGGTGTTCTGAGATTGTTCACGAATGTCCCTCCTTTGTGCGGGTCCACTGGACGATGACGAAGCGACTGTGCGGGTCCACTGGACGATGACGAAGCGACGAACGGAAGATTTACTACCCTAGCGCCGGGATGAGAGTTCGTCCTACTGCCAAAACTGACAGCGGATCGTTTTACAACGCAGCGGGTGCAACGGAGCCGTGCTGTCCGACTTGTCCGGGTTGCCCCGAAAGAAGTGCAAACGAGCGATCCCCAAGTCGCTCCGCAGAGAAGCGAGCTCAAGCCTAACTAACTAGGTCGCTACGAATGGGTTGGACCTGTTCAGGTTGGGGGGCCCTCCAGGATTTGAACCTGGGACCAATGGATTATGAGTTACAGGGGTCGGCTTTTCAACACCAACTGAATCCAACGTTTACAGGCACATGAGCGATGCGTGCGAACTATCCCCTTCTTTCTCCGTCTTTTTATTACCTATGAGTCCGAGATCAGTCCAGATTTCTCTTCACGCAGAACTGTGAGAGCAACAGGTCTTCTGCTCGTCGTCGATGTGGCGGACGCAGGGACAGTCGGCCTTCGTGCAGGCGTAGTGCTTGCCCTTCGCGATCGATAGTTATCAAACGAATCGAGTGAAGCACGATGACGAAGTCAACCCTATCCACTCGCACACGAGATTTCCACAGCAAAAAAGGGTAAACTCAACTCGTTCGATCTGGCAGCAAACCATGAAAAGGAATTTCGTCGGGATACTCGTCGCGGTTCTCGCGAGTTTTGCGCTGTTCGCATTTGTTTTTCCTGACGGTCTTTCGGAAAACTACTCTCCATGCAGCCAAAGCGAGATGTCGAAAGAGTTTTCGGTGACAAGTCCCACTCACCGGAATCAACCGAGCCTTGCCGTGGAGTCCCAGAGGCTGTTCGCTTCGCACAAAAGTAAGTGCCCTCCAAGTTCTTCGGGGAAAACAACCTCTCCAACGCGACTATCTCCCGCCGCTTGTGTTCTCCGTTGCTGAGAATCAGCCGACCTCAAATTTGAGTTGCGACAACCGGAGAGATTAGCTCTGCCGGGCCGCTTAGGTTTTGGCCGGAAAGTCTCAATTGCAATATGGAGGTGTTTTCATGCAGGTCTCACAAGCGAACAATCAGTCCGTGTGGAAGCAGGCTTATCAAGACGCGCTCTTTGAGACGGATCAGGCACGTCTTAGACCCAAACTGGAAGCCGCATTGAGGGCGGTGGACGATCGGTTGTTTGAAGTGCGCTCTAATCCTCCTACCCACCGAGAACTGATGGAACTCGAAGACGCGAAACGCGCGATCGGGTTCCTCTCGAAAGGCGAGCTGGAATGACGTGGAGGCGTTGGCTGGGGGTTGTCAAGATCCACTTCCGGCCAACGCTTACTTGCCATTCCGGCAGCATTACCATCCGCTTGCGGCGAACAATTACGGGTGCGTCGCTGAGCCGAGGAAGTACGGGAAATACGTGATTGGCCAAACCATCTCGCACTACCGCATCGTCGAGAAACTGGGTGGCGGTGGGATGGGTGTGGTGTACAAGGCCGAAGATACGAAACTTCATCGCTTTGTAGCCCTCAAGTTCTTGCCGAACGAAGTTGCCAAGGACCCTCAAGTTTTAGCCCGCTTCCAACGCGAAGCGCAAGCCGCGTCGGCGCTAAACCATCCCAACATCTGCACGATCTACGAGATTGACGAGCAGAGCGACCAGGCCTTCATTGCTATGGAGTACTTGGACGGATTGACGCTCAAACATCGTATCGCGGGCCGGCCGATTGATATCGAGGTCCTGCTCGATTTGGCCGGAAAGATTGCCGAGGCCCTTGACGCCGCCCACTCGCAGGGCATCGTTCATCGCGATATCAAGGCCGCCAACATCTTCATTACCACGCGCGGCCAGGCGAAGGTACTCGATTTCGGGCTGGCAAAGGTCACCCCTAGAGCGCAAGTGGCCGTGCGCGATTCTACCGCCATGACGGAGTTGACCACTGCGGGCAGTACCCTGGGCACTGTGGCCTACATGTCGCCCGAGCAGGCAGTCGGCAAAGAACTGGACGCGCGCACCGACCTGTTCTCCTTCGGCGTCGTACTGTACGAGATGGCGACGGGTGTGCTGCCGTTTAGGGGCGACACATTTGCGGCGATCTCTCATGCGTTGCTCGGCACAGCTCCTGCCGCTCCGGCGCACCTAAATCCCCGGATTCCGACCGAACTGGAATGTATCATCACCCGTGCACTGCAAAAGGATCGTGATCTGCGCTATCAAAGTGCGGCAGAAATGCGAACTGATCTGCAGCGCATTCACCGCAAAGGGGAACTCAACAGTACAACCAAGGCTCCCTTGCCTGCTGCTGAGCGTGAGCTGGCGGCGCAATCGTCACACGTACGTAGGTACGTGACGTTAGGCGCGGTCCTCTTTGTCCTCGTCCTCCTGACGCTGTCGGGGGGCCCCTTCTTAAAGTGGCAGCTTGGGAGGCGTGCTGCTGATCCGAGCACCATTCGTTCGCTTGCGGTGCTGCCCCTCGCCAATCTCTCCGCCGATCCCAGCCAGCAATACTTGGTTGACGGCATGACCGAAGAGCTTACTTCGGAAATCAGTCAACTTCGTTCCCTGCGTGTGGTCTCTCGTACCTCTACAATGCAATACCGAGACACGCACAAGAAAGCTCCGCAGATCGCGAAAGAGTTACATGCTGACGGTCTGATGGAGGGCTCGGTTCTGCGGGTCAATGATCGCATACGCATTACCACGCAATTAATCCACGCCCCCAGCGACACGCACGTCTGGTCCAAGAGCTACGAGCGTGACTTGCGCAACGTCATTGCCTTGCAACACGAGATCGCCAGCGACGTCGCACGCGAGGTCCGGATAAGCCTCGGCCCACAAGAGCAGGCACATCTGGCACGTGCGCGGGAGGTGATCCCCGAAGTTCATGAGGCTTATCTGCGCGGCCGCTTCCACCTGCAGAATGGAAGCCAGGCTTCAATCTACCGCGCCCTGGACTATTTCCAGCAGGCGATCCAGAAAGACGTCGAATATGCTCCGGCCTACACCGGCGTGGCCGATGCTTACACCGCGATGCGCAGCGTCTACGCTGCTCCAAGCGAGGTCATGCCCAAGGCCAAAGCGGCAGCTCTAAAAGCGGTGGCATTGGACGAAACCCTGCCCGAAGCGCATGTATCGCTCGGTGGCGTGCTCATGTTCTATGACTACGATTGGCCGAATGCGGAACGAGAATTCCAGCGCGCTCTGGACATCAAGCCTAGCTACGCGGCGGCCCACGATTACTATGCTATGTTTCTCGTTGCCAACCGACGCTTCCAGGCTGCGGTCGATGAGATTCTGCGCGCTCGCCAGTTGGATCCTGTCTCCGGGCTGATCGCCGCCGATGCTGCCTGGGTTTTTTACCTCAAGCGCGACTACGATCAATTCATGGAACAGGCGAAGGCAGCGGTGGAGTTGGCCCCAAACTTTTGGTTGGGCCACCTACAGCTCGGATTGGCCTATGAGAAGAAAGGCGACTTAGCACGAGCTTTGCAGGAACTCGAAGAAGCGCGGCGACTGGACGACAATTCCGGCGTTTTGGAGATGCTTGCCGGTACCTATGCTGCGGCAGGACGGCCTGACAAGGCCAGGAGAATCACCGAGGAGATGGTAAAGCGCTCCAAAAAGCGTTACGTATGCGCCTACGAGGTTGCTACCACCTACGCCGGTCTCAAGGACCGCGAGTCAGCTTTCTTATGGCTGCGAAAATCCCTCGACGAGCGTGCGGACTGCTCGCCTTGGATCGCCGCCGACCCCAAGTTGGATCCCCTTCGCGCTGACCCGCGCTTTCAAGACCTCTTGCGCCGCCTGGGTCTTCCGCAGTGAAGTGCGCCTCCGCGGGGAAGAGCCAGAAGGACTATGTCTTCAGCAGAGGCGACGACCCGGTGATTACCTTCCATCGATCCTGGAAGAAGGCGTGCGTGCTGGCGGGAGTGGCGGAGTTCTTGTGTCCTCAAGGCAGCGATGAACTCGACGCCGAACGGCACTGCGCCGCCTGCGATCGAGACTGGAACGCCCACCAGACGAAGTATAGCGGCTTGCTAGTCCACGATCTGCCGAGGAGTGCCGTGCGCAACTTGGTGAGAGCAGGCGTGCCGGAAAAGGTGGCGATGACCATCTCGGGGCATCTTTCGAGGAACGTTTTCGAGCGCTACAACATCGGCAACGGGGACGATCTCGTGGACGCCAGTCGCAAGCTGGAACTGTACCGGGCCCGCACCCGCGAGATCGAGACCGTGGCATCAGTGAGCATCGCGAGCAGAGCCAACGAGCAGGAGAGTTTGGAGCCATCCAAACTTCAGTGAGAACGGAACCTCAGCCGGGCCAGGGCGCCGGGCTCTTTTCTGTCCCGAATCCAGATCAGTCCAAGTTGCGTCCGAGTCACCCCGAAAGAAGGGCAAATGACCGATGGAGACGACACTGGTCTCGGCGACGTAACTGACTGCGGCGCAAAGCGGTAGGGGTTGGTGGGCCCTCCAGGATTTGAACCTGGGACCAATGGATTATGAGTCCACTGCTCTAACCGCTGAGCTAAGGGCCCTTGCAGTGAATCTAGCATAATCGGGGAGCCGGCTTGGGTAGCTGACACTCCTCGGGGTCGATTCTTTATTGTGCTGGATCGACGGCTTGCCGATTTCCTTCCACGGAGAAAAAGACCAAGCCTGATGGCACTGCCAGCCTTCGCAGATTACCTGCCGACACATCTCTTTGACACTTTTTTGGCGGGAGGGGCGCCCGCTCCATACCCAAACTGCCTGGCACAATTTATTTACAGTTCGGGGGTTAGGGCCCTGGCGGCTAGTTCCTGGGTGGCTTTCAGGCGGGATATCATCCGGTCTTTTCCTAGCGCCATCATTACGGAGAACAGGCTCGGTGCGACGCCTTGCCCGGTCAGCACAACTCTTGCGCCGTTGATCAGAGCGCCGGCCTTCATTTCTTTTTCGGCCGCGAAGTCGCGCAACAATTTTTCCAGTTCGGCTTCAGTGAAAGGATCCTGGGAGGCGGCGTAGCGGTCGCCCAGTTCGATTAGTAGTTGGCGAACGTGATCGTCGTGCAGAAATTTCTCAACCGCCGCGGGATCGGGTTGAAACGTGTCGGTGAAGAAGGCACGGAAAGAGGTCGCAAAATCTTTAAGACTGCGAGCGCGCGGCTTAAGCAAGTTGATGGTGGTAAGCACCCCGTCGCGATCAGTGAGAGCCGGTTCAAGTCCCGCTTTATGCCATTCCTCCTCAATGAGCGGCAGCAATTGTTCCGCGGGATAGATGCGGATGTATTCGGTATTGAACCAGTCGAGCTTAGCGCGATCGAAGACGGCGTTAGAGTGCGAAATACCATCGAGATCGAAAAGACGGGTTAGTTCCTGATCGCCGAAAATTTCCGTGGCTGCGGCTTCGGACGGAGTTTCGGGGGGCGTCCATCCCAGCAACGCCAGAAAGTTCCGGAACGCTTCCGGGACAATGCCTTCATCGCGATACGAAATGACACTGGTGGCGCCATGGCGCTTGCTGAGTCTTGTCTTGTCCGGGCCGAGGATCAGGGGCACGTGCGCGAACACCGGCAAACGCGCGCCCAGCGCCTGGTACAGCAAGACTTGCTTGGGAGTATTGGAAATGTGATCGGCGCCGCGGATGACATGCGTGACTCGCATATCCACGTCGTCGGTGACCACGCTCAAGTGGTACGTAGGCCCTCCGTCGGACCGGAGGAGCACGAAATCTTCCAGTTCGGTATTGGCAAACTCTACGCGGCCGAAAACTGCGTCGTCGAAGAACGTGCTGCCGGACTCAGGCACGGCGAAGCGCACGACTGCGCTCTCTCCGGCGGCCCGGCGAGTGGCACCCTGTTCGCGAGATATTTTGCGGCAGGTGCCGTCGTAGCGCGGAGGACGCCCTTCAGCCGTTGCGGCCGCGCGGCGTAATTCCAGTTCTTCCTTCGAACAAAAACAATAGTAGGCGTGTCCGGAGGTGACGAGTTTCGCGGCATTCTCCCGGTAGAGCTCCATCCGCTGCGTCTGATGGTAAGGACCTTCATCCCAATCGAGGCCAAGCCAGCGCAAGCCTTGCAGAATGCCTTCAACCATCTCTGGGGTGGAGCGTTCGATGTCGGTGTCTTCAATGCGCAGGATGAGTGCGCCGCCGTAGTGGCGGGCAAACAGCCAGTTGAACAGCGCGGTGCGCGCGCCTCCAACGTGCAGGTAACCCGTGGGCGAAGGCGCAAAGCGAACTCGTGGCAGCGAACTGAATGGAGAAGAAGCCATTACGAAAGGACGTGTCCCGATGGTACGGGCTGAGGAAATGTAAGGTCAAGCTCGCAAGCAGATAGAGCGTGATGCAAGTATTTTGTTTACAGCGGGAACCAAGGGTCCGGGGATATGTTTCCGAGGGTCTACAAGACTATTGTCTTGTCGCAACCGGGTGTGAAACCATCGAAGGAGTTCGAGATGGATGATTCCTCTGGCTGAGGTAGCTGTTTTCGCGCCATGAACAGCGTAACGATCAGTATGGTTGTTGTACCTGCGGTAGTGGCACTTCTGCTTTTTTTAGTGTTCACCTACCTGTACGAGCAGACTCGGCAGGATTATTTCCGCGCCTGGCAGCTCGGATGGGGTGCCTATTCGCTCCACTATGTTCTCGATGCCTGGAGCATCTTTCGTAGTCCCTCGGCAATAATCTCTCTGCTGGCGTCGCTGCTTTTGGCGGCGATGGCGCTTTGTATTTTTATTTCGACCCGGCTCATGCGGGAGAGATTTCGTTTCCGCTGGTATGACGGCGTGGTGGGAGCCGCGGGAGCGGCATTAAGTCTCTGGAATTTGAAAGAACATATGGTGGGCAGAGTTTTCCATCCGGAACTGCTCGCTCCACCAAACTTACGCCTGGAAGTGGGCGTCGCGCTGGTTCTTCTTTATTGCTCGTTCTATTTTTACAGTTACGCTCACCGGAAAAATTCGCTTGCTTTCACACTGCTTGCAATGTCCCTGGCGCTGTGGTCGGTGCTGATGCTGTTCGGGCAATTCAGCAATTCCTACGTGCAACTGTTCGATTTATTGGGACCGATTCCGCAACTGTCGCTGGGAATTGCCATGGTGATGGTGCTGGCCGAGACCGAACGCAACGCAGTGCAGGAAAACGCGTTGGCTTTTTCCACATTAGGTGTAGATCCGACGAGGCTGCTTTCAGCCGACGACCTGATTCCTAGCATGCAAAGTATCCTGGATCGCCTGGTCGCACCGCTTCCAGCGGGTGGGGCAGTAATCTGCATGTCGGAACGCTGGCGGGCTGTTCTGCCTTCCGTCCAGCGTGGTTTTTCTCCAGAATTCATGGCGAATCTGGCGAAGAGTGGCGCCGGAGAATACGTCTGCGAACTGGCTTACAGGCGAGGTGGATTTGTCACCTTCCGCGGAGTACCGGATATGCCAGAGCCGTTGCCGATTTTTCCCGGCGGACGGTTTACACAATTCCGCCAAGTGCTGACGGATGAACGCATCTACAACGTGACCGCGGTAAGCCTGCAGACGCGGGAGCACAATTTTGGAGTGATTCTGTTCCCCCACGCGGCGCACCGTATGTTCGGTTCCTCGAATTTGCGGCTGCTGATCGGGTTGGCGCTTCAGATTGGCCTGACGCTGGAAAATTATGTAGTCATGCACAATGCGCAGCGCCGGACGAAAGAGTTCGCGCTTCTGACAGAAATCGGGCAAGCCATCAGTTCACGACTGGACCAGGACGAGATTCTGCAGACCGTGAAAAAAGAACTTGGACAAATTTTCGACACCAGTGACTTTTACATCGCGTTTCAGGACGGGGACGAAGTCCGGTTTGAACTGGAAACAGAGAAGGGCGAGACATTGCCCAAACGCACGCGCAAAGTAGCCAATGGTTTGACCGAGTATATGATTCGCAGCGGGCAGCCGTTGTTGATCCGCGCTGAATTGGAAAAGACGCGAGAGAGGCTGGGGGTTACCTACACGCCGCCCCGGCCTGCCAAGTGTTTTTGCGGCGCTCCCATACTGCTGGGCGGTCGGCCTGCGGGTGTGATGGCGGCCATGAATACGGAGCGCGAATACGTTTTTGAGCAGCGCGATCTGGAAGTCATGCAGACTGCCGCCGGACAGGTGTCTGTCGCAGTGGAGAATGCCAGGTTGTTCGCGGAAGAACAGCGGCGTGCGCGGCAGTTTGCCTTCCTGAACAATATTTCCAAGACGGCGATCTCGAGTGAGGATTCCGAACAGATGCTGGCGGATATCGTCGGCCACATCCAGAAGAATTTCAGCTTCGATCACATCGGCATCGGCATTCTGGATTACGTGACCAAAGACATCGAAATCAAAGCTGAGGCGGGCATCACCGCACAAGCTTTGGGCAAACGCATCCCGCTCGGAACGGGCATTCTCGGTCGCGTTGCGCGGACGGGAGAGGCTGCTCTGGTGCAAACCACTGGCGAAGCGCAGTTGCAAGGAGTGATGCCGGGAGCGCGTTCCGTGCTTTGCATTCCGATTTCCTACGGCGAGAGCCTAATGGGTGTGCTCAATGTGGAGAGCCTGAAGGAAGACGCCTTCATGCCGCAGGACCGGCTGATCATGAATACTCTCGCTGACCTGCTGGCCACCGCTCTGCACAACGCGTTCGTATTCCAGAAATTGCAGCAACAGTCAATCACCGATGGACTTACGGGCATCAAGACAAGGCGATTCTTCTTCGAAACTCTGAGTTCGGAATTGAAGCGCGCGTCGCGATCTGGCCGACCGATTTCGGTTGTGCTGATGGATCTGGACAAGTTTAAGGAAGTGAACGACGGCAAGGGGCATCTGGAAGGTGATCTGGTGCTGGCCAGGGTCGGCCGGTTGCTGGAGCAGAAGTGCCGCCAATCCAACGTTGTGGCGCGCTATGGCGGCGACGAGTTCATTATTCTGATGCCGGAAACGGGTGTGGAGCAGGCCTTGATCTTGGCGGAACGCTTGCGACTTTGGATCGCGCAAGACCCGGCCCTTAAGGAGCACCACATTTCGGGTAGCTTCGGGGTCGGAAGCTTTCCAGTGCATGGATTCTCTATGGAAGACATCGTCCGCGTGGCTGATGCGGGCATGTATCTTTCGAAACGTGCTGGTGGGAACCGGGTATCGACTGGGGAAGACTTTCCGGAAGGAGAAACGGCGGGAATGCGCCGCCAATTGATCTCGGGATATATCGAAGGCTTCCTGCAACGCGAGCACACCGATCCGAAGCATTTGGACGAACTCATCGCAGCCTTGAAAAAAATGATTATTGAGGACGACCGCGAGGCGATCGTGCTGCGTGAAGCGATCGAAACTCTGACGGGCGCGGCGGAATCGCGCGAGCAGAACAGCTCCGGACATGGCGAAATGGTGGCCCGGTACAGCGAAATTGTCGCTCGAGCGCTCGGGATGCCGGCCGAAGAAGTAGCCGATTTATCGTTCGCTGCCCGAGTGCATGACGTGGGAAAAATTTTCGTTCCGGAACGGATTCTGAACAAGCCAGGGCCCTTGAACGAGGAAGAATTCCTGTTATTGAAATGGCATGCCCGGGTCGGCGGAGAGATCCTCGCCACCGTGCCCGGCGGGCAAAAATTGCAGGCCGCCGTACATCACCATCATGAGTCGTTCGACGGCGTGGGGTATCCCGATGGCCTGCGAGGCGAGGAGATTCCTCTGTGGGCTCGGATTCTGGCTATCACCGACGCTTATGTGAACATGACATCCGACCGCTCGTTCGCGGCCGCGAAGACCAGTGAAGAAGCACTGGCCGAACTGGAGAAGATGAGTGGCACGCGCTACGACGGTATGCTGGTGCGCATTCTGCTGCGGGCGCTCAAAGGGGAACGGACTTCCAGTTGGGGAGTCTGACCGGTCACCTAAAGATTCCGGGCACACCTGGGCGAAGGGGACGCTCACGCCTACATTCCTCTCCTATGTGCTCTAATCCGTGGCACTTGCCAATTTCCGGTTGAAACTTCAAACTATCCCTGCATGTCTATCCCTCTATCTCTTTCAGGCAAAGTAGCTCTCATCACTGGTGGTTCCCGGGGTATCGGGGCAGCTGCTGTCCGCTTGTTTGTTGGCGCGGGAGCGCGCGTACTGTTCAACTACGAAAAATCCAAAGCGCCGGCGGAACACCTGGTGAAAGAATTAGGAGAGGAAAACTGTGCCGCGATGGCCTGCAATCTCTCGGGGACCGAGACGGCGCATGAGCTGGTTGCGGCGGCGGTCAAACGATTTGGGCGACTCGACATTCTGGTGGCGAATCACGGGGTGTGGCCACCGCAGGATGCGCCTATCGAAAAGATGGCGGATGCGCAGTGGCGCAGCACGATGGCGATCAATCTCGATAGTGTCTTTGCGCTGGTCAAACACTCCGTGGCGCAAATGAAAAAGCAGGGGAAGCGGGAGGGCGCCGCGGGAAACGTTGTGCTGGTGAGTTCGACTGCCGGTCAGCGCGGGGAGTCGTTTCACTGCGATTACGCGGCGACCAAGGGAGCTCTCATCAGTATGGTGAAAGGCCTCTCAACCGAGCTGGCGCGAGATGGAATTTATGTCAATTCGGTGGCTCCAGGGTGGGTTGATACAGACATGTCCAAATCTGCCTTGAACGATCCGGAGACAAGAAAACGGATTTTTGCTGCGATTCCGCTGGGTAGAGTGGCAACGGCAGAAGAGATTGCCGGGCCGATCCTCTTTCTATGCTCGCAATATTCAGGATTTATCACCGGCGAGGTGTTCAACGTAAACGGCGGGGCTGTGTTGGTGGGTTAAGCGGTTGGCCGGAGCCTGGATTCTCTCTCACATCAAACTGAACCCGCAGGAGCAGGACGATCGCGCCCTCATTGCTGATCTGCCACTTTGGCGGACGATTCAGGCCCAATTGAGCATCTAAACTCAGTGACATGAAGCTCCTCTTATCGATTCTCATGCTGGTCAGTATGGGGTTTGCCCAATCTGAGATGGAACCCCCATCACAGTCTGTCCCCGTAGACCAGGAAAATTCGCACAAAGCAAAAGCGATTTTGGACCAGACGATTCAGGCCCTGGGCGGATCTGCCTACCTCAACATTCAGGAAACTTCGCAAGAAGGGCGGAATTACAGCTTCTACCATGGCCGGCCGAACAGCCTGGGTATCGTTTTTTGGCGCTTTTACAGGTTTCCCGATAAGGACCGTATCGAACTGACCAAACAGCGCGACGTGGTCTACATATACAACGGCGATAAGGGATTCGAGGTCACCTACAAAGGCGCGCGCCCGGAGGATCCAAAGGATTTAGCTGATTACCTGCGACGGCGCAAATATGCCCTTGATTGGGTGCTGCGCAAGTGGCTTGGACAGCCAGGAGTGGCGCTGTTTTACGAGGGACAAACGGTAGCGGAGGGCAAGACCGTGGACCAGGTGACGGTCATGAATACTCATAATGAGGGCGTCACGCTGTATTTGGATAGCAATGATCACTTGCCGGTAAAGAAGACATTTTCATGGCGGGATCCTACTGACAAACAGCGCAACGTGGAGGACGAGGCTTACGATAATTACAAATTAATTCAGGGAATCCAGACCCCGTACACCGTCACTCGATATTTTAACGGCGACATGTCCGGTCAGCGGTTCATCACGTCAGTCAGCTACAACCAGGAAGTTAGTGACTCTCAGTTCGAAGTCAAAGTTCTAGCAGAGCAAGAACGAAAAAAGCCATAGGCCGCGAATCCGACGAAAAATCGTTGTCTATTTGTAAAGAAGCTGTAAAGGCAATTAATACCTTAGTAACATTCCGGGTTCTGTCAGATCATTTTTCCTTAGTAATATCTTAATTGGAATCAATCACTTACGGTTGATCTAGGAGGGTGCGCGCCTTTCCACTAAAGGTCTTAGTGTGGCAAATTAGCCACAGTCGGACCGGCGCCAACTGGGGTAAATTTCACTCTAAAGAACCCTATAACTGACGCCCGATAGAACCCTATAACTGACGCCCGATTGATACAGGAACAAACAATCCGAACGCCCATCGAATGCAGCGGTGTGGGGTTGCACAGCGGGGCGCGTGTGAACCTACGAATTCTGCCAGCCACGGCGGGCTCCGGCGTGGTCTTTCGCCGCACTGACCTTGATAGTTTTGAGATAGAAGCGATCAGCAGGAATGTGGCACGCGTAAGTTATGCCACCAGCTTGATGAAAAAAGGCGTGTTTATCTCTACCACTGAACACCTGCTTTCGGCGCTCATTGGGTGCGGCATCGACAATGCCATCGTGGAGCTGGACAACCTGGAACTACCCATCCTGGACGGCAGCGCGCTCCCCTTCGTGGAAGCCATTCATCGGGCAGGAATTCGCAAGCAGCGACGCCCGAGAACTTATCTGCGCATCCGGCGTGAGTTGGAAGTGCGGGAAGGCGACAAGTTTATTGCGGTGTATCCGGCGGACACGTACTCGGTATCGTATGCCATCAATTTTCCCCATCGTCTGATTGGAAAAGAAACTCTCAGCGTCGATCTGTCAGACGGCAACTATTTCTCGGAAATTGCCGGCGCCCGTACATTCGGATTTTTGCATGAAGCCGATGCCATGCGGCAACAGGGGTTGATTCGCGGAGCTTCACAGGAAAACGCGATCGTGCTCACGAGGGACGGACTGATGAATCCGCCACTACGCTTTCCCGATGAATTCGTGCGTCACAAAGTCCTGGACCTGATTGGCGATTTGGCACTGCTGGGAAAGCAGATTCTAGGGAACGTAGTAGCCGATCGCGCCGGGCATGCCATGCACACCGCATTGGTTTCGCGCATATTACGGGATCGAACGTTCTGGGACGAAACGACGGTGGAAGAGGAAGCGGAGAGCGACGCACCTTTTATGCCGGCGGCGGCGCAATCGTTGGCATAGGGCACTCGGCCGCGTTCATTTCCCGGCAACTAATCCAACCAAAGCCAGACAAACTGCGAGGGCGGAGTACCAAGCCCCCACGCTGTATTTAATCGGCCGGGTGGGGAGTGTGATCGCTATAGTCCCAGTAGGAGCCTTCTTCCAGAAGTTTGTCCAGCTCGGCGCGGGCCTGGGCCGTCAGCTGGGCGGCGTAACTCTTGGCTGACTGCTGATACGCTGGAGTCAATTCTGCTACGCGACGCGCCAACAAAGGCGCATCTTGTTCTAACATGCGCACTAAGCGCTGTGCGCGATCAATCCTTACATGAATGGAAAGCATGACCTGCCCTGATTGGTTCGGTTATGAGTTGCTTTATCAAGGGTGAAGGGTGGGGATTGAGGTGCGCAAGTCTCAATCTGGGTACGCATGCGGGTTCGGGATTCGCGTGGTGGCCAGTTTAAAAGAGTCAAAAGCTTAAGGCAGAAGCCGGGGTCAATTGCGGTCAGGGCGCTTCGCCCCGACATCCCAAATCGACGTATGGAGAAGGTGGTTTATCTTTCGCTGGGTTCGAACGTGGGCGACCGTGCTGGCAATCTAAGCGAGGCACTCGGCCGCTTGAAGGTTCTGGGCGACGTCGTGGCTGTCTCTTCGTTCTATGAAACGGAACCGGTAGACTTCACCGCCCAACCCTGGTTTTTGAACTGTGTGGTGAAGTTGAATTCAAAGAAAATGCCGCGGCAATTGCTGCGTGCAGTCCTGAGTATTGAAAAGAAGATGGGACGGCGGCGAATCAAGAAAAAGGGTCCGCGCATTATTGATATCGATATTCTTCTGTTCGGGAATTCAGTTGTCGACGTCAAGGGTCTGACCATACCCCATGCCGCCATGCATATTCGCCGATTCGTGCTGCAGCCGCTTGCGGAAATAGCGCCTGAAGCGCGGCATCCCGTATTGGATCGCACCGCCCGGCAATTGCTGGATTCGTTGCCTCCTGGGCAAACGGTGAAGCGAGTTCGGAAACCTTAGCCGCGGATTTGCCCGGGTGGCTGAATTTTGATCGCTACGGCATGATGATGCCACCTGCCGGTTCCGGCGTTGCGATTCCTGGCGGATTTTCGGGAAATTGGGAGATCAGAAAATCCGCGAAGGCCCGCGATTTTGGCCGGCCAGAGGTGCGGCCGTAGCCCATGCGTACCAGAAACACGAGTGCGCGCAATACGTCTGATTCGCGCAGCTGAACGTATCCTATGTGTTTCTGTTCGGCTTCGCGAAATTCCTTTAGCATGTTTTGTATTTCTGCGATTACCGCAAGGTGGGCGACGTTGGTGGTCGGCGATTCGTAATACAATCCCGAATTGACGAGAGTTTCGTGGGTTTTCGCCAGTGACGTCACGGCCGCGATCAAATCCGTATCTTTGAGGCTGCGATCGACTCGAACGCTTTTAGCTAAGGCGAACGTAAGTCCCATGATCAGATGTTCGTGCTGATAGAGAAAATCGTCGCCCACCTCAACTTGCAGAAAAATATCGGCAGGGTCCACATCCGCGATTCCGCGCGGCTTTTCGTGCTCGCGCGCCTGCTGCAAGTACACGCAATCGCTCGGGCAATCCAGCGTGACTTCGCGCTGCTCACCGCAACATTGCGGGCAAATGCGGCCATGGATGGCCGGACAGAAACGCTTTTCTTTGCGCTTTTCGCAAATCGCACAACTCACTGAGTCTGACCTCTAAAGTTCATTATTACATCACCTACAGTCGGGTGTTGCGGAAGCCTGGGAAAGAATTGCAAAGTCTAATTGCCGCGAAGGTCAGGCCGATCGAGGCGATGGATCGCAGCAGAGAACAGACGAAATCACAGGCACTTCAAGATATTTTGCCGCACCGATGGGCCATTTTGGGACCTAAAGGCGATAATCATGGCGTTTTTTCTGGCTTTTTCAGCACCACGCTTAACAACATCCGCATAAAATGCGGCTGAAACGCCACTTTTCCACAGAACGCTGGTATAAGATACCCATCACCGCAGGAAAATCTCAACTAATTTACGAGGAGGTTTCATGGCTTCAGGCATGACCAAGACTCAACTCGTTCGCCATCTGGCGGAGAAGATTGAGACCAATAACAAGACTGCTGCAGCGTTTCTCGAGAACCTTACCGACACAGCTGTCAAAGAGACCAAGAAGAACGGCATCTTCGTGATCCCGGGACTCGGCCGACTGGTGAAGGCTCATCGCAAAGCCCGCATGGGACGCAATCCGCAGACCGGCGAACCCATCCAGATCAAGGCTAAGACTGTGGTGAAGTTCCGCGTGGCCAAAGCTACCAAAGACGCGATCGCTCCCAAGAAGTAGTTTGGTCTTTCGCTTGTGAAGGCCGGCTGAAGAGCCGGCTTTTGTTTTGCTCATCGCGCTTGCCTGGCGATGAATTTTGACACCTTCGCTTCGCCCACTCGATAATCACACATCGTGTCCGATCAAATCACAGCCCAGGACGCCGTGCGATCTGCTGTATTCCGGCGTTCTTTCCGCAGGATTTTTCCTTCCGCGGTGCGCGGCGAAGGGGTATACGTTTGGGATTCCGAAGGCAAGCGCTATCTGGATTTTTCCGGATCAGCGGCCGTGAATTTTATCGGGCACGGCGTGCGGGAGATCGCGCTTGCGATGGCGGAGCAAGCGAAGCAGTTGGAATTTGTTCACACCAGTCAATTCACAACCCCGGTTGCGGAACAATACGCAAGAGAACTGGTCGACTTTGCAGGGCTGAATTTTCGCGGTGGCGCAGTGTATTTCACCTGCGGGGGATCGGAGTCGGTTGAGACTGCGTTAAAACTGGCCCGTCAATATCAGGTCGAAACCGGACAAGGCAAGCGCCACCATATATTGAGCCGGAGGCAGAGTTATCACGGGTCGACTCTTGGAGCGCTTTCGGTTTCCGGTAATAAAAGACGGCGAGAAATTTATGTACCCATGGTGCGCGAGTTCGCACATGTGGGCGTTCCTTATTGCTACCGATGCCATTATGACTGCACCGATGGCTGCCGCAACTGTGGTCTGGAATACGCAGCGGAGCTTGAGAAGGCTATTGGGTTGGCGAACGGCGAAGCTGCAGCATTCATTTTTGAGCCGGTCAGCGGTGCCACGCTGGGCGCCGTCGTTCCGCCTCCTGGATATTTGCAAAAGATCGCCGAAGTTTGCCGACGTCAAGGGGTTCTCCTGATCGCCGACGAAGTGATGACCGGGATGGGACGCACCGGAAGAAATTTTGCCATTGAACATTGGGACGTTGCGCCGGACATTCTGATTGCGGCCAAGGGACTTTCGAGCGGCTATGCACCATTGGGCGCGGTCCTGGCGACGAAAAAAGTTGTCGATGGAATTGCGTCGGGGGCATTTCTGCACGGATTCACCTACAACGCTCATCCCATTTCATTGGCTGCCGGACGAGCAGTGCTGAACGATCTGAAGCGGCGGGAGCTGGTGCAGGCAGCGGATTCTGGCAAAGACCAGACAACTGCGGCCAAGTTGCGTCAATCACTTTCGGCCCTATTTGATGGGAAGAACGTCGGCGACGTCAGGGGTATTGGTTTGCTTTGGGCCGTAGAATTCGTTGCTGACAAAGCCAGCAAAACGCCGTTCAATCCACAGCTGAATTTTGCCGCACGAGTGACGGCGGCTGCGCTTAAGCGTGGACTTCTGGTTTATCCGATTCAGGGTTGTGTGGATGGGGTGGCGGGAGATCATCTTTTGATTGCTCCCCCGGCGGTCATCAATGCCGAACAGATTGATTGGGCGGTCGGACAGCTTGGCGACGCAATCTCAGAGGCGGCCGGCTCACTAAAATAGAGTGTCAGGCTGAAATCTATGCACACTACTGCGAGAGAAGCTCGTCGGTTCTAATTGTTCCTTCTGTGTTTTCAATTACTTACTAGATGATTTTTGGTTGATCTGCAATTTACCCGTTGTGCATTGCAGAAACTCCTCCTTCCTCGCATATTGGGCTCCCAGGAGGCCATATGGGAGCGCGATTCACCGACTTCAGCGGACAGGTAAAGCCAGCCAGGCTGGAAGGCACGAGTCGAACAAAACGATTTCAGAATGCCCAGCGAATTCACGACGGTCTGACCAGCGGTCCCGAAAAGCGGGCGCTGATCTGGATGGCCGAGCGCACACCGAGTTGGATCAACTCCGATCACCTGACACTCCTAGGGTTTCTGGCACAGGTGGTGGCTGGGGTGAGCTACGCGCAGGCACGTTGGAACCGCTACTGGCTGCTGGCCGTTATCGGTTTCCTGGCTCTCAACTGGCTGGGAGACAGCCTTGACGGCACGCTTGCGCGGGTACGGCGGCAATTGCGTCCGCGCTACGGCTTTTACGTGGATCACATCGCCGATAGTTTTGGTGGGCTGGCGCTCATGGCTGGCCTGGCGCTGTCCGGATACATGCATCCATGGATGGCGATGGCGCTGCTCGTGGCGTTCCTGCTGCTCTCCATCCAATCGTATCTCTCGACCTACACGCTGGGAGAGTTTCAGCTTTCATTTTGGAATTTTGGGCCTACGGAACTGAGGATTCTTCTTGCCGTAGGAAACGTGGCGCTCCTTTACCGGCCCATGATTTTTCACGCCCGATACAGGTTGTTTGACGTGGGAGGTGCTATCGGATTTATCGGCATGTCGGCCATGCTGATTTTCTTTACGGCGCGCAATACCGTCCGTCTTTACCGGCAAGAGCCAATTCTGGAGGAGCAGATTTGATGACCTGTCGTGGTTTGCGTTCGACCGGGCTGCGCTGGTTTAAGTTCAATGTGGTCGGTGGAATCGGGATTGCTGTGCAGTTGCTGATTCTAGCCGTACTGAAAACTGGGTTGGGTTTGAATTATCTCTTTGCTACGGGCCTGGCTGTGGAGGTTGCGGTGGTGCACAACTTCTTATGGCACGAAGGCTTTACATGGAAAGACCGAAGGTCAAAAAGCTCGCACGACGAAAGCAGGCTGGCGCGGTTTGTGAAATTTAGTCTCACGACTGGAGTGTTTTCCATTGCGGGGAATCTGGTCTTTATGAGGCTACTGGCCGGAGTGGGAAAGCTGAACTATCTGGTGGCTAACGGAATTACGATTGCAGCGTGCTCGGTCGGCAATTTTTTGGTCAGCGACGGGTTTGTCTTTGCTGAAGCCCGGCAAACGATCAATCCACGTGAGCTTGGCGCGCGACGGACCAAATGTCTTCCGGTTTTTGTTCGAAGGGATACACATGCACCATCCAACCAAAGATCTGGGCCATGAATTTTCCTCCGGCGGCTTCGCAATCAGACTTGGTCGTGATGGAACCAGCCAATCCGAATTTTGCATTCGGTCCCCAAACCTCGTTCCTTTTATCTGACGGCGGCAGGCACATATTGATGTGCGCGTGCCACTGCGCGATGCTCAACGGAATTCGTTGATCGAGTTCATTCCAGTTGGCGTTTTTCGGCGCGGTATACATTACGCCGATCAGTTTGTAGGTGTCGCCCTGTTTTTCGTAGAGCAATGACGTTGGGTGTTCCGGATTGAAGCTAATGGCAGCCTCGAATGCGTAACGGTAATTCGTAAAGTGATATTGTTTTTGCGGAACGTTGGGCAAAAATATTTTGTAACCATCGGCTAGCGCAACTTTGTAGTCTGTGTACTCTTCCGCTGCTTTACGCGCCGCTGCAACGATCTGGTCGGCCTTTTCCTGATCACCGGGCTTAAGATCGCGCACAGTCGTCATTTTCATGTGCGGGCCCATGCTCATCTGACGATCTTGCATGGAGCGCATGGCGTGGGCGGTCCCATCGTTATTCTGACCAGCCATATCGCGCATTTCGGCGTCGCTCATTTTTTGATTTGTTTCCGGTTTGGGTTCGGTGGACGGGGGAACCTCAGGCTTCGAAGTATCGGGCGATGTCGCCGAAGATGAGCTCTGCGTAGTCGTGCTCATGCCCGGCATATCTTCTTGCGACTTCTGCTCCTGCGCCCAGACCGGGGCGAGAGAGACAAGAATGAGCGACGTAAGGGCCAGAATTTTCCTGTGCATAAAGTTTCTAATTGTATAAACCCTGAAGCATGGCGATTGTTTCGGCAAGAGAAGCCAAGTTATCTGGCATTACCGGCGTAACAGAAAACCAGTGTTTTTAGGCGGTAACGAACTCTGCTGCCGCCTCTTCGCCGGAGCGAATGCAGTCGGGGATGCCGATCCCACGATAAGCATTCCCCGCCAAAGCAAGGCCGGGCATCTGTTTGCGTAGTCGTTCGATCCTCTCGAGCCTTTCAAGGTGACCGACGTTATATTGCGCCATGGCGCCCTTCCAGCGAAAGACACCAGTGAACGACGGTTCAGCGGTCAGGCCGAGAATTTGATGGAGTTCGTCGCGTACGATGCGGACGATCTCCTCGTCTTGAAGATCGAGGGCCGCGTCATCGCGGCTGCCACCGAGGAAACAACGCAACAGTGCGCGATTTTCGGGGGCGCGATGGGGAAATTTGTTGTGAACAAATGTGGTGGCCAACACCCGCTTGCCTTCAGTGCGTGGAACCAGGAAGCCGAAACCCGGAGGCAGCATCGTACGCACGTCCTGGCCGTAGCCGAGCGCTACGGTTGCCGACGAATTATACGGAATCGCCAGGAGTTCGGACGCGAGTTCCACACTGGACATTTCGATCAGCAACCCGGCGGCTGGTGCGGGTGTGGCCAAGATGACACCATCAAAGTGATCGGACGCATACCCGGCAGAGATCACCCATCCTCGATCCTGGCGCTGAATCGCTTGCACAAGGGAATTCGGGTGAAGTGCGTCTACCGGTAGCTGCGACACTATTGCATCCGGTAACTCCTGCATTCCATCTTTCAGTGAAGTAAAAATGGGAGGCGGCGCAGCACCTGGTTTTTCGTTTTTCTTGCGCGCCGCCAGGGTACCGCGAGTCAGACTCCCGTACTGCGATTCCATCTCGGCAAAGCGCGGCAGCACCGCACGGGCGCTGAGCATAGAGGCTTCACCCCCATACACACCGGAAAGCAAGGGATCGGCCACGCGATCAACCATTTCCGGGCCGTAGTGGCGCTCAACCAGTGCGGCGACGCTTTCGTCTCCGTTCGATTCACGCCGCGGGAAGCGCCATTCGCGCATCAAGCGAAATTTCGTCGATGGTGAAAAAAGCGGGGATAGCAATGCCGGCGCCAGGCTGGTGGGTACCATGAACATCAGGCCGTCCGGCATCGGCGTCAGCTTGCCCTTCAGCAGAATGTATGTCTTGCGGGCGGCATCGTTGGAACCGATAAGTTGGTCTTCGAGACCGATCCGTCGGCACAGATTTGCAGCCCATGGTTTTTCGGTCAGGAATGAATCGGGGCCGGTCTCGACCACAAAGCCGTCGGTATGCTTCGTGAGCAGAACGCCACCGAATCGCGGCCCAGCCTCGTAAATCACATACGATAGTGCTTCGCCGGCACGGCGTCGTTCTTCCAGTGCGAATGCCGCAGCAAGTCCGGAGATTCCACCCCCGACGATGGCAATGCGATTCATGGGAACTCAGCTCTTTCGATGCCGAGTCGGCAACAAAGAAAGCAAACAAGTTAAAAAAAGGGTCAAGAGCGCCGCCCCCCGCAATTAGTACGAATATTCCTGCACGAACTTAGCCAAGGATTTCACATTCTCGACTGGCGTTTCCGGCAAAATTCCGTGACCCAAATTAAAAATATGTCCCGGCCGGCCAGCAGCGAGGCGCAGAATCTCTTCGGCTCTTGGCTCTATTTCTTTCCAGTCGGCAAACAACGTCACCGGGTCGAGATTTCCCTGCACGGCTCCTGATCCCACTGCGTGCCACCCTTCATCGAGGGGGATTCGCCAGTCGAGTCCGATCACTTGAGCTTCGGTGTTTTTCATGGACGGCAGCAATGTAGAACTATCCGTGCCGAAGTAAATGACCGGAACTCCCGTATTTCGCAAGGCCCTCACCAGTTCCGTAGTACGAGGCAGGACATAACGGTGATAGTCGTCGACGCTGAGACACCCAACCCAGCTATCGAATACCTGAATTACATCCGCACCTGCCCGCACTTGTTCCGCCGCGTATTCGAAAACCACGGCAACCAGCTTCTCCAAAAGTTGGTCCCACGTTGAGGGGGAGGAATACATGAGTTTTTTTGTGTTGATATAGTTTCTCGAACTGCCTCCCTCAATCATGTAGCTGGCCAGGGTGAACGGGGCGCCACAGAAGCCGATGACGGGAAGGCGCGTTCCGAAGTGTTTGCTTACCAGTCGCACGGCTTCAGAGACGTAACCCAGTTCCGACGCGCGATTGGTACGAAGGAGAGCTACGTCAGCCTGATTGCGTATCGGCCGTTCAATTACGGGGCCTTCGCCCGGCGAAAAATGGAAAGGTAAGCCCATTACTTCGAGCGGTAATAGCAGGTCGGCGAAAATGATAGCCGCATCGACTCCCAATGCCTCGGCGGCTGTAATCGTGACTTCGGCGGCGACGGCTGGCCTCTTGCAAATCTCGATGAGAGAGTATTGCTTGCGGACGGCACGATATTCCGGCATATAGCGCCCGGCCTGCCGCATGAACCACACCGGGGTACGGTCGACGGGTTGGGCATGGCAAGCCTTTACGAATCGTGATTCCGGGGCAGACATTGATATCTTAACTGTAGCATCGGACTGGGGCGGAAGGCTGCGAGTCGTGAGTCTCGACACGGGCTCCGCCGATGGCGAAAAAAGGGGGGGAGGCACCAGAAGAGTATCTCGATTCCTTTCCAGAATCAGCCTATGATTTCCTCTGATTCGGTAACAACAGAGTTTAGATTGGCAGGAATAACCCCCGGAGGTTCACATGGCAGCGAGTCAAGTAGTTCTTTATTTCGATAAACCCGAAGACGCGCTGCTGTTTACACTGGCCGCCAGCTCGATGATCTCGGATGACGCGCCTGGCCGCGCCAATGATGCCTTGGTGAAAGTAGCTGCTGAGATCCGCAAGGCGAGCCGAATTACGACGGAAGGCGTTTTGGAGCCGTCGAACTAGATCGGGCTGTCAGCTCTCCGAGTCAGAGTTCAAAGCGTTGGTGCTTGGGCTCGCCGTTCTCGCCACTTTCTTCTCTTCTTTTTTTTCACCAAAATATTATTAGGTAGCACTCGTTCGGTGTTACCTAAAATCCCTTCTGATCACTCCTTCTGCTGAGCTGCGTTCAGCTCTTTCCGCGTCGTCGGAAAAGCGACCGATTCCCTGTTTTTTCTTCGGCGTTGCTTTTTTGGTCACAATTCATCGCGATTGTGTGCGCTAACGCCTTGTCACAGTTTTTGACGGAGACTTGGCTGACTACCAGACAAGAGTCGGAGAGACGATTGTGGCGACTTATATCAGGGCACCGAAGAAGATTTATCTGGCTCCTGCTTTTGAGGTAATTGACATAAGCGTTGCCAAGGCAAAGCTGGTGGCACAAACAACATCGAAGAATGAGGATTCAACGCGGATGATGTCTCTGGTCGATAGGCTTCTCGGAACAATAAAAACTGGGGCAAGATTCAGCCGCGATGATTCTGATTTTCCAAAGTGATGGAGTCCAGTTGAACGGGTTCGGGGCCCATGAAACACACAAGGACCAGATGGAATCCTGCAACGCAGGAATGGTTTTGCCAGCAATGCGGCCGCACTTCGGATCACGCCAGTGAGGCAGATGCCCACACTGAACTTGAGCAGTACGAATGCTCTGTTCCATGGGTGGACATATCGAACACTTTTCTCGAGAACCCGGGCAATGGTTAGAGGTCGGAGTTCTTATCGACCTGCTTCAGTTGCCCTTACCCGCTCAGGAGCGCTATTCGCGATCCAGGCGCGTATAAGCCTGTTCAGCCAGTACCAATCCACCTAGCACTCCCGCTTTGCCTCCCAGTTGTGGGGGAACAACGTACTGATCGATATCCCGCATCACTTCAGGCGCGCGGACATAGCCGTTAAGAAGTTCAACCAGATCTTGCCGAATGCGCTGGAATAATTTCGATTGTCGGGCGACTCCGCCTCCCAGCACAATGCGCTGAGGTGACAAAGTAAGTACCCAGCTGGCCAGTCCATGTGCCAGATAGTGTGCTTCCAGGAGCCATGCTGGATGATCTGGTGGCAACTCCTGGGCCGCATTGCCCCAGCGAGCTTGCATCGCCGGACCCGAAGCCAATCCTTCCAGGCAATCTCCGTGGTACGGACAACCACCAGGAAATGGGTCTTTCGTCAAGTCGTGCGGTACGCGAATGTGGCCCATTTCCGGATGGACCAAGCCATGAAGAACACGCCCGTTGATAATTGCGCCGCCTCCGATGCCGGTACCGACGGTGAGATATAAAAAATCAGAGAGATTCTGAGCCGCGCCCCAACGCGCCTCGCCTAAAGCGGCGGCGTCAACGTCGGTATCGAAACCGACGGGCACTCCCAGACCCTCGCGGACCGTGCCCGCGAGATTGTAGTTCTGCCATCCCGTTTTTGGAGTGGAGGTGACGTACCCGAAGGTCAGAGAAGTTCTATGCAGATCGATCGGACCAAACGAACCAATGCCGACCGCTCGTAATTCGTCTCCCGCCTCCTTGCGGAGGAATTCGATTGCCTGAGCCAGCGTCGCATCGGGTGAAGTAGTTGGGAACTGGATCGTCTTTAGGTCTTCTGGCCCAGTTCCAACACCGCACACGAATTTGGTCCCGCCTGCCTCAATCGCACCAAACATAATTGGTTTGAGCCATAAGGAGTCTGCCACAGAAGTGGTCCGGGGTAAAATCTTGCACTCTACCAGTGTGAAGAAACTTTGCAGGAACACGGTTTGTCAATTGGTGTTTGCGTCGACGCGCTAACAGCTTCTGAGAGCGAAATTCGCGAAGTTGCGGCAAAAAAACGTCGAGCAAATTAGAAAATCGAGGGCATTTCCTATCGGTTTCGTCCGATGGCCCGCCGGAAATCGTCCGCGGTGGTGCGATAACAGGGGAGCATCCCTTTGCGGTCTTTGGAGCTCAAATTGGGGGCATCAGCCATATTCTGGGAATCTGGACGCGGGTCGGTTTCAGGCCACGTCATTTGCAATAGGCTCTCATCGCAAGTCCTGTCCCGAGTGATGCGAAGCTTGTTCACCGTCGACCCGTTTGCGGCGTACTCGGCCAGACGTCGCTGATAGGGGAGCGAGGTGTAGACCAGCTTTATGAGCAACGGCTGATTCTGGCCGACTTTTCTTTCGGCGATAAAGACTTCGTAGTTTGAAAAATAAGAAGAGCCGGGCAAAGCCAACACGGGAGCAATCAGGCGCAACGGTATCTCAACCGTGGCCGGTTCGTTTGGATCGATACCCACCGAAGTTGGGCCTGAGTCTCCGCCGTCGCCTGCCTTGGATGTTTCTCCTGAGCCAGAGCTGCCGATAGCACCTGTACCTGCCCCTGACCCCGGACCGGTTCCGGTCCCGGTCCCGGATGAGGCTGGGGGCATTGCTTCTTCCATGCTGACACCGGCCAATGAATCTGCATGACCTCTTCCAGAGCCGCTGCCGTCTCCTCCCACCGACGGAGCTGGCGCCACGGGTTGCAGGCCGGAAGAAAAGGAACCGCCGCGACCACTTCCGGCACCGTTCGCCTCACCTAGGGCCGATGGAGGCGGTGGTACTGGATTCACCCCGGTTGACAGAGCACCGCGGCCGCTGCCTATGGTGTTGCCGGTGCCTTCGACGGATGGACTTGGAGCTACCGCGCGCAGTCCATTGCCCGACAATGAATTGGTGCGGCCACCGAAGGGAGCTCCGGTGCCTTGGACCGAGGGCGCTGGGGGCACGGCTATGATTCCCAATCCGCCAAGCATTCCGACACCCGTTCCCTTGCCGGACGCAGCACTCTGCTCATGTGTTGGGAGTACAGGTGCGGGATTAACCACAGCAGATTCGCCAATACTAAGGAAGCCCCCTCGTCGCATTGAACTGGAAACGCTGGGTGGCGGTCCGATGATTGCGCCACTGGACCCGCTGATGCCACGTCCCCGGCCAGATGAAATCCCGGAGATTTCGGGTGCAGGTCCCACAGCAGAAGCCTGGATTCCACCTGACCGGCGGCCGCCTGCCTGGGTAGCATCGGGCGGAGGCGCCACGATCCACGTTGGTGCTGCCGGGCCCCTCTGGTTTGAATAGCCAGTGGAGGAAAGAGGCATGATAGGCGCGGCGGAAGCCGGCACCTCGACGTTGAGTTTCCCTGCTTTCCCTGCCTTGAGTTCCGGCGCCTGCATCGCAGCCGGTTGCTGACCAGGTTGCTGGGCGGGTTCGCCGGCCACATGAATGGTTGGGCGAGGCGCGGGATGAGACTGCGGCGGCGTTTTGGCTCGAGGTGTTGGATGGTGACTGCCCAGCGCCGGGTAAGACTCCGGAGGTATGTAGTAGCTCACATACGATCTGTGGAAGACAGTCGGCAGTTCGATTGGTCCAGCTGGCCACAATTGGAACATCAGCAACACGCCTGTGATTACGATTACGTGTCCCAGCAGGGATTCTGCAAACCATAGCCAGGGAATTTCGTAGTCAACGAAAACGTTGTGCCACAGCATTCCCGGGCCAGATACAGTGGCTGCTGTGGGTCGAGGCTGCTGCGAAACTAGGTCAGTCAGGTTCTCGAAAAAGACACGGTGGGCGGGCGCTGTCTCGAGTACAAACTTCAGGCTTGCTTCGGGTTGCGAGGCAATGTTTTTCGTGACGGTGGCGATGGCCTGAGGGGTTGAGGCTGGTGTCTTTGCGTGCTCTTGATCCGTCTCTGGAGTGGGCGTGATTGGGTGCGCCCCGTTGTGCGGCGCGTTCACGTCGGACAGGCGTTGCATGCTGTCCCAGTCAAATTCGTATTCAGCTTCGCACAGCCGGCAGACCTGATAGTAGTGCCCATCCGGAGCCCGCTGGGGCCAAATAAACTGATGCTCGCATTGGTCGAGAATGGGCAAGGGAGGCTGGTTTCCTTTGATATAGTGTGGCAGGTTTTCGTTCCCGAAAACACCCGCATGAACTAACTATCTTCTAACGTCCTGCCGAGGCTGGATAGATTACTTTCGCGTTAAAGGTTTTAAGACTTTTGTGGTAGAGCCAAATTCCCTGAGTGGGGGAGGGGGTGTGCTTCATGAACGCAATCACAGCTCATTCTTCGCAGGATAATCCGCGGTTTCGGCATGACAAACCTGGAATCACGAATGAGCTAGTATGTCGTCGATCCATGGTTTGGCTAATCAGGCACCGGCAATTCCTTTATGCGGGCTAAGCTTCTTTTGGAGCGAGGAGAATTGGAATGATGGCAAGGTTACATCGTGTCGGATTTCTGGTTGTGTTCACCTTAAGTTGCTTCACGGCTTCTGTTTGGGCGCAGGGTACGGACACCGCCGAACGTATTCTTTTCAATGCGAAAGTCTTTACCGGCGTCCCAGACCATCCCTATGCGGAAGCTGTGGCCATCCATGGCGACAAGATCGTGGCCGTCGGCAGCTTCGCCGAGGTTTTGCAGGCAGCGGGAAAGAGCGCGGAACGCGTAGATCTGGGCGGGAAAAGCCTGCTGCCCGGGCTTATTGATAGCCATATCCACGCCATCTATGGAGGTCTTACCCTCACTTCCACCGATGTCGGTGACCAACTGCAATCGATGGACCAGCTGTTAACCATCGCTGAGGACGGCAAGAAATCCGCCAAGGGCATGCGGGGCGATGTTCTGCTGGTTAGCGGGATGCCGCTCACCTACTGGTCGAAACTTGACGAACTGAACGCTCGCTTCAACCGCGGACCATATGCGGATCAGGCTGTGTTTCTCAAAGGCTCTGACGGACACACGGGATGGGCCAATCGCGTTCTGTTGCGCCGAGCGGGAATCACCAAAGACTTTCTGAGTCATTTGTCGCCATCGGAGCGCGCATATTACGGCATCGGCGCCGACGGCGAATCCAACGGTTTTGCGGTCGATGCGGGGCTAGACAAGATTGAAGCCCTGGTGCCACAACCGTCGGAGGAGCAATTACTCGAGGGAGGTCGGGCTGCCGTCCACTATCTGCATAGCCTTGGGATTACTGGCTGGCTCGATGCCATGGCTGAGCCGCCGGTCCTGGCGACCTACCGAAGCCTGGCTCAGCATGGCGACTTGACCGCTCACGTGGCCGCATTTCCAGTGGTGAATCCGCGAAATGATCCAGCGAAGGAATTGGAGTTCGTACAGAAGGTGAGGCAGGAATACGCTGGCATCCCAAATCTGACATTGCCCGGTATCAAGGTTTTCGCCGACGGCGTTCTGGAATTTCCATCGCAGACTGCGTCTTTAACCAAGCCCTACCGGAATAAAGGTACGGCGGGGGATTTGTTGTTCGATCCTGCACGTTTCGCTCAGTTGGTCACGTTAGCGGATAAACAGGGGCTCATCGTTCATGTACATGCGCTGGGAGACCGGGCGGTCAAGGAATCGTTGAACGGGATCGAAGCGGCCAGAATTGCAAACGGAGACAGCCATCTTCCGCATACCCTGACCCATATTCAGCTGGCTGACCCGGAGGACTTTCCTCGTTTTCGCCAGCTCGGTGTGATCGCCTCGCTTCAGTTGCTTTGGGCCAATGCCGGCGAAGAGACGATCGAACTGATTAAACCTTACCTCGACCCGGAGCTATACCGCTGGCAGTATCCCGCGCGATCGTTGCTGAACGCCGGTGCTACCATCTCGGGAGCAAGCGACTGGTTTGTTTCGACCCCCAACGTGTTTGAGGCGATCTACCAGGCGGAAACTCGCAAGGGGTCGGAAGGCGTGCTGGATGCCGGGCAACGAATGCCTCATGAAGCTATGCTTTATGCGTACACGCGAAACTCGGCGCGGGCCATGAACCAGCAGAATTCAATCGGTTCGCTCGCACCTGGGATGCAGGCTGATCTGGTGCTCCTGGATCGAGACGTTCTGACGGTTTCGCCGGAAGAACTGAAGGACACCAAAGTGATATGGACCATGGTCGGCGGGGTTACGGTTTATCGAGCGCAGCCGTGACCGCCGCCGGCCTTTTCGTGCGGGACATTGACCGCAAGAAGCGGAGTTTCGCGCCCTACCCTGGCTGATAGATTTCTTTCTTCGACTCGAAAGAGAGAAATTTTCATGAAACGCATTGCAACCCTGAACTGGCCGCGTGTGGCGCAGGAACTTGATGTGCAAGGAAGCTCTGTCATGGAGCGCATTTTATCCGGGGACGAGTGTAGAGGCCTGGCCAAGCTTTACCCGCAGGACAGTTGCTTTCGAAGCCATGTCATTATGGCGAGACACGGATTCGGACGAGGCGAGTACAAATATTTCAGCTACCCCCTCCCTGAAATCATTGCGGAACTACGAACTTCCATTTATTCGCAACTGGCCCCGATCGCCAATCGCTGGAATGTTGCGATGTGCAGCGATATTCGCTATCCGGAAAAGCATTCGGACTTCTTGAAACGTTGTCACGATGCCGGGCAACTTAAACCGACGCCACTGCTTCTTCAGTATGGGGAGGGTGATTACAATTGCCTCCACCAGGATCTGTACGGCGAACATGTTTTTCCGATACAAGTGGCGATCTTGCTTTCCGAACCGGCGAAAGACTTTACAGGAGGGGAATTTGTGCTGACGGAACAACGACCGCGCATGCAATCCCGGCTGGAGGTAGTTGGGTTACGCCAAGGCGATGGCGTAGCGTTCGCGGTGCATCAACGGCCGGTGCAGGGCAAACGCGGTTTTTATCGAGTCACCATGCGTCATGGAGTAAGCCGGTTGAGGTCTGGACATCGTCATACGATCGGAATCATCTTTCATGATGCGAAATAACGATGCAATGCCGATCAGCCTGTTCGATAACGCCCACGGCGCGCTAGCTCAAAAAGAAGAATTCGCGCCCGGTGCGTTCATTCTGCGAGGTTTGGCCTTACTTGATGAAACTTCGCTATTGCAGGCCCTGCATGAGGTCGCGACTCGAGCACCGTTTCGGCATATGGTGACGCCGGGCGGTTTTCGCATGTCGGTGGCGATGACGAATTGTGGATCGCTGGGATGGATTACCGACAGAACGGGATATTGCTACGCCAGCATCGACCCGGAGAGTGGCCGAGCCTGGCCATCGATGCCGCCCTCCTTTCTCAGGCTTGCGCAGAAAGCTGCCACGGAAGGAGGCTTTACTGGATTTACACCAGATGCGTGCCTCATCAATCGTTACGAAGCTGGAGCCAAACTCTCATTGCATCAGGATAAAGATGAGCAAGATTTCAGCGCACCCATAGTTTCGGTTTCGCTCGGATTGCCCGCGACATTTCTTTTTGGTGGATTGAATCGCGCCGACAAAACCAAGCGTATGCCGCTGATTCATGGCGATGTGGTGGTGTGGGGCGGTCCCGCTCGGCTTCGCTATCATGGGGTGATGCCACTCAAGGAAGGTCACCATCACTTACTCGCTGCGTACCGCATAAATCTTACGTTCCGTAAGGCAGGCTAGCGGCCACTGGATCTCTGTGAATATCCCGCGCGGCAGTTTCTCTCACTAGCGCAGCTCTGCCTTGTGTGTTGCCAGGTAAGTTCCAGTTAGATATCCGGGAGTGCCACCGACGAGAATGTCCGAGGCGAAGTGTTTTTTGCCTGCGACACGGGCCAGGCTGACGCCCATTGCCATTCCGTAAGCCGCCCACTTCAACCAGAAGTTGTGAGGGTAGCGGTGAGCGATCACGCTGGCAAAGGCAAAGCTGCCAGCGGTGTGTCCCGAGGGAAACCACTGGCCACCCTCCCAAAATTCGCCGTGAGAATTTGTGTGGTACGCAAACTGACGGTTCGCAGCCACCTTCAGTCCAGTACGTTTGCCGCGCCCACCGCTTCAAGCGCCGTGAAGCCGGTATTTGCGGCGTAAGAGGAACGATGACCGGTACAACCCACCAGGTACATTAATCCAGCAGTGCCAACCTCGATTCCCAAGCCAATGTCTGATCCGCGAGCAGCCGCTTGCGCAAATGAATGAGACTGAATGTGGTCGTTGATGTGGTTGTCGGCGGTGGCGACTAACAATCCCGTCGCCGCGGCGATTGGCAGCTCCCACTTGAGGTTAGTCGAACGGATTGCCTCGCGTGGGGCCGTGGCCAGACCGTGTCCGAAGTTAGAGGCTGTATGAGGAAATTGACTGGCGATGTGCCAGCATCCGCCATCGACTGGTTGCGCAGGACTTTGAGCCGCTAAAGCCGCGGAGGAGATCGCCAGAACCATCAAGACAAGGAAAGTCTCGCTCAATTGCATGTTCCTGCTTCCGTCAAAGTGCGTCAATTAATGGGGGGCATTGCCCACAAGCCGGGTTGCGCGGGTCATCTGCTTGCGAGCTTCGTTGCGATTGCGGTCGCCAACGTCCAAGCCGAATGAGGGGTTGCCATAAGTGCCGGTGATTTTCACCGGCAGTTCGTAACCAATTTTTTTCTTTCTAAAGAAGGGCTCGAGTACTTTCAGCATCACCGCCTTCATGCCGCTGGTCGAGCCGGAAGGTTCGGACTCCGTTTTGAGCGTTCCGCGTAGATCGACTTTTTCGGTGATCAGATTGTAGGTACCCTGCATGCGAGCCAGTGCGCCTGGAACGCTGAACGAAAGATTGGACAACCTGGCCATGCCATCCTTCAAGACCACGTGTCCCTTCAGATTGGATAGCACGTTGTCCCGATTGTCTTCCCTACCTTCGCTTTCGCTGCCTGATTGATCTTTGTCTTTACGATCTTTTTCACCGAGCGCACCCGCGCTGAGGTGATTCACCGCCTCCTGAGTATTGGATTTTGTAAAACTTCCGGCGTCTACACCGAAGTCCCCCAGCAATTCGACTTTTTTCAGAAACTCTTCTTTTCCCGGACGAAGAGTGACATCCGCACGAAAGTTGACCACGCCGGACATTGGCGCTCGGTTCGATCTTGTGAACAGCAGCAAAAGGTCCTGAATGCGTCCCGCCCTGGCAACAATTGCGATGGAAGCGGTCTTACCAGATTGTCCAGATTGGTGAGCCACGCTGCCACTGGACCAAACGGCGGTTTTCAAAAAGGTTGCATCGACGTTCTGCAAGAATGTGTCTCCATTTTCGCCGTTGATGACGGCGTGGAAGCGAGTTTCCAAATGAACGGGATGCGAACTCGAAGTGACCATGAAAGCTGGCGTGTCGGTCAGGCCGTCGGCTTCGATGTGACGGAGCACCCCGGAGAATGTTCCGGAAGAAGAGAGCAGACCGGCGATGCCGTGAAACACGCCCAAATCAGCGTGTTGGAAGGAATATTCTCCTGACAAGGCGGTTTTTCCGATGTCATCTTCGTTCCACGGACCAAATTTGCCGCTGGCGCTGATGTCCCCGGGCGGCTGTGGATTGGAAAACATCGCATGAAACGTGGCCGGACCTCTACCGCCAACATTCTCGAGGGAGAAAGTATGAAAAGAGAAGTTTAGAGGCAGATGGTCGGGATTCTTGGAGCCGATCTGGACAATGGCGCCATCAGCCGCCAGCTCATCAATCACGAAAGGGGATCTCTTCGGCGTTTGAAACTCCTCGCCCGCTCCGCGAGGAGGAACCAAAATGCGAAGCCCTTCCGCCCGAACCCGTTTGACCTGTTTTGTGAAAAGGCCGGAAAAGCTTCCTTCAATCTTGAGTCGTTCAACGGTCATCAGTGGCGGAGACCCTGGAGCAGGGTTGTGCTGAAAGACGACCTTACCCAGAACGCAGCCCGGACGCGGGAAGTAGCTGGCGTGAAAGTCGGCAAACTGCACTTTGCTTTGGCTTGCTGCTTCCAGTTCCTTGGTGACCGAGGTGCGGCTAAAAGGCCAGTTCCGTACCAGAATCAGGATGGCCACGAGGCAAATGCCGGCGACTGCCAGAGCAGAACGAATCGCAATTTTTCTCATGTATTGGTATGACATGAAAACAATCCGCTGACGCATCTACTCGTCATGAACTGTGGCACTATGAGGCGCTTAATCGAGTACGGGTTGCAAACGCGGGAAAAGGGTGTAGCGGCGCCGCGGAAACGCCTGTAGTCTGCCACGGCTGGAGCCAGGAAGAGTTAACGCGGGGGCCGCGTTGGCAGCGGACAGCAGTCGGGAGGACAGGCATCGGGCCGGGGCCCCATGGTCCCCAGAGCATCGCGTGTCTGGCCGCCTTCCACACGCTCCAAAATCAGTTCGCGGATCATGGTGATGAACCTGGGGTGAGTACCAACCGTCTCAGCGCGCACCATATTCAGACCCAATTCAAGGCAAAGTTCGTGGGCCTCGGTATCCAAATCAAAGAGAACTTCCATATGGTCGGAAACAAAGCCGATGGGAGCAATCACCACATCCGAACTGCCTCCCTGCTCTTTTAATTTGCGCAGAACGTCGAGGATATCTGGCTCCAACCAAGGTTGCGACGGCGGTCCGCTCCGGCTTTGATACGCCAGTAGCCACTCCTCCGGGGTCCGCCCTAATTTTTCGGATACCAAACGCGCGGTTTCTTTCAGCTGCTTCTCGTAATCGCTGGTTTGGGCCATCACAACTGGGATGCTGTGCGCGGTATGGATAAGGTTTGCGGCTTTTCGTCGGGCAGGCGGGATTGTTTCCAGAGCGTGCTGGATACGGTCGGCGGTGGCCTCGACAAAACCAGGATGGTTGTAGAAAACGCGGATCTTGTCAACCATGAGTGCACCCTGGCCGACCGATGCCTGTGCGCGAGCGATGTCTTCCCGGTATTGCCGACAGCTCGAATACGAGCTGTAAGCCGAGGTCACAAAAGCCAATGCCCGACGGATGCCGTCGGCTTTCATCTGCTGCAGGGTGTTGGCGAGCAGTGGATGCCAGTTGCGGTTTCCCCAATAGATCGGGAGATGAGGTCCTTTTTCGGTTAGCTCAACTTCTAAAGCGGCGATGAGGTTCCGATTCTGATCGTTAATCGGACTTTTGCCACCGAAATGTTGATAGTGTTCGGCTACTTCCAGCATGCGCTCACGTGGAACGTTTTTTCCGCGCAATACGTTTTCCAGGAATGGCATCACATCTGCAGGTCCTTCCGGACCACCGAAGGACGTGATAAGAATCGCGTCGTAGTCCATTCAGCCTTCTCTTCGTCCCAGTTCATCTTCTCACAAGCAATCTCGTTAATAGCCGTCTCGACTTGAGGGGATGTATGGGAGTGGCGTAGTAAACTCCAGTCGCGGCGTCGTACCAGCTTCAGCCGCGATTCCATCTCGAGAGTGAATTTCCATGGTCCGGTCGCTGGTTTTGATGCTGTCTCTACTGCAAGGCTATTCTGCGATTTTGTCAGCTCAAAATGCTATCTCGCCGGATGTACCGGAAGCTGGTTCGGTTGAGGCGATCGCGGCAGCAACAGGCGACAAGCATTTTCTTTCGCCATGGGTGTCCTACCTACCCAAGTCGGCGACGGTGCCTTCGCCACTTGGGTTTCTGGGGCGCATTGCGGGGGCCCCGGGCGAGCTGATGGACAGCGCCAAGGCGTATGCCTACTGCCGAGCGCTAGCATCGCATTCACCGCGTGTACGGGTTTTTACTATTGGGCGTAGTGAAGAGGGACGCGAGATCCTGATGCTCGCCATTGCGGACGAAGCGGGCATTCGGGAGCTTGATCGTCTAAAAGCGGCGACGGGTGCACTTGCCGATCCGCGCCGCACCGATCCCGCAGCCGCGGACCGCCTGATTCAAACGGCTCGACCTATCTATTATTTCAATGCAGTTTTACATGCGGACGAGACGGGATCCACAGAGGCGATGCTTGAAATGGCATACCGCCTCGCGGTTTCCGAGCAGCCGATGATCCGACGCATCCGGGAACAGCTCGTGGTTCTGATCAATCCCGTTTCCAATCCTGACGGACGAGACAAGATGGTGGAGTGGTTCTATCGTTATCTGAAGGGCAAAACTGATCGTGCCACGTTGCCTCGCCAATCGCCACCGTACTGGTCGAAATATACATTCGTGGATATAAACCGCGACACGCATCAACAGACTCAC
>Ga0070712_100000150_pt1 | contig 37046 bp, 35 predicted proteins | sample LARL81metaG_FD_71396 | JGI IMG/M metagenome (GOLD analysis project Ga0070712, IMG submission 71396) | Corn, switchgrass and miscanthus rhizosphere microbial communities from Kellogg Biological Station, Michigan, USA - LAR L8-1 metaG | ecosystem: Host-associated > Plants > Roots > Rhizosphere ...
CGATCTCGGCTATATTGATTTGGAGGAAAAAACCTTGCAGCCCTTGCAGAACCCCTTCGGGCCGAAAGTGTAACCCATGTCTCCGGTACGTTCTGTTACCTATGTCTCCGGAACGGACAACAGGGATGATGGTCGGGGCGATAGGATTTGAACCTACGACCCCCTGCGCCCAAGGCAGGTGCGCTACCAGGCTGCGCTACGCCCCGACATGACTGCAAAATTGATTCTAAAGCACGCCGCTGATTTTGTTCCACTCCCCGCTCTGAGCTTCGATGAACATTGGCAGGAATATCCAATTTGCTGGCCTTCCAAGAGACCAAAGCTGGAAAATTCGGTGGAATTTGGGCTCGGGAGTCCCGGCAACCTGCTGAAAACCAACGTCACCGGGAATTGGCACCCGAAACAGCAAGCTCCATGGTCTGCGCGTTATAATCTTGCTCCAGTATGCAGAACCCGCGTTATGCGCTGGTGGCTTATCTGTGGAACCCGGCAGGGGAATTTGTCGAGAGACTCCGGCGGGAGCTGCATCCAGAACTTCCTCATCTCTCCGCTCACCTGAGTATCCTTCCACCTCGTCCCCTTTGTGGGTCAGAGAGCGCAGCTCTTCAAGTGATCGAGCGAATCTGCGGAGAAGAAGAGCCCTTTGCAGTCACCCTGGGTTGCGTGGAGACGTTTATCCCCGTGACGCCGACAGTCTTCATTCGAATCGATAACGCCGCGTCTCAAATGAGCGAGCTACATCGCAAGTTGAACACCGCTGAACTGCAGTATCAGGAGCCATGGCCATACATACCCCACCTGACAATCGTAAAAATGGCCTCGGAGCCGCAAGCCCAGGCGGCTTACGAAATCGCTCGTAACCGCTGGGAGAATTACTCCTGTAGTCGCCGCATCCTTTTGGAAAGACTCACCTTCGTGCGCGAGGAGTCTCCAAACTGCTGGGTCGACCTCGCGCCCATTCATCTCGGCGGTCGCCTGGTTTCGCGCTAACCCTTGCAGATGTTACCCGGTTACTCCCGACGTACGTACATGGCCTGTGGTACATGTCACTCCCGTGAGTTGAAAACCCCACCCCCCGCCTGTAGATAAAGAGTAGGGCAGGCACCGGGGACTCCCCGCCAAACGTCAGTTCTGACGCGGCTTTCCGGCTACTGACGGGAGATATCACATGCAGATCGGAGTATACGGTTCAGGCTATCTGGGAACGGTAATCTCGGCTTGCCTCGCAGATTTTGGCACTCCTGTCTCTTGCTGTCACCCGGATCGCTCCCGCATGGTGGAGATGGCGCAGGGCAACATCCCGTTCTTCGAGAAGAATCTGAAAGAAATTATCCGTCGCAACGTACGAGCCGGCCGGCTGGCTTATTCCACCGATATCGAGTCCTTTGCCCGCAGAACCGGTGTGATCTTCCTGGCTGAAGACAAACCTGAGAATTTGAACGACATCGCAATCCGCGTTACCCGGCTAGCCCCTAAGCCCCCAATTCTCACGATCGTCACTCCTGCCCCGGTCGGAACCGCTAACGCCATCGAGAAGAGCATCCAGGACATCGGGCTCCAGGCCACGATTGTGTCGCAGCCCATGTTCTTCACCGATGGTTGCGCAGTCGAAGACTTCAACTGGCCCGACCGTCTGATTCTGGGATCCACCTCAAGCGAAGCGGTTCAGATCTTAAAGCAGATTTTCCACCCCCTTGTGATGCGCGGCGTTCCCGTCATCGTTACCAACCAGGCGACCGCAGAGCTTGTCCGCGAAGCTGCAACCGCGTTTGTGGCCACCAAGATCTCGTTCATCAACGAGGTCGCGGCCCTTTGCGAGCGAGTCAATGCTGATGCCGTCAACCTTGCGCTCGCCCTCGGTCTCGACAAGAAGATCGCACCTCGCTGTCTGCAACCCGGAGCCGGCATGGGCGGCGTATTCGCCGAGACCGACATGGATTCTCTGGTCCAGTTGGCCCAGGAGCAAGGAGTGTCGCTGAAAGTCCTGAGCGCCGCTCGCGAAGTCAATTGCCAACTGGCGGATCGCTTGGTCGAAAAGATCTCTAGCGCCTTGAACTCAGTCGAAAACAAAGACGTCGGCATTCTCGGACTCGCATTCAAGCCCAACACGAATTCGGTGGCAGGTTCTGCCTCAGTGCGTCTGGCAGAGAGCCTGGTCTCGAAGGGCGCCCGTGTCCGCGCCTACGACCCGGTAGCAATTCCTGAAGCTAAGATCCGACTGAGCGGCGCTGTTCGTTATTGCGATTCCGCGTACGCGGTCGCAGAGGGCTCCGACGCGCTCGTCGTTGGTACCGGTTGGCCCGAGTTCCGCGCCCTCGATTTCGATCGCATTAAGCATCTGTTGAAGACGCCCGTCATCGTCGATACCAAGAACCTTCTCGACTCAGCCCGCTTGCGCGCCCTGGGCTTCGAGTACGTAGGCATCGGCCGCATCTAGGATCAACCATGTAGCGACGGCCGCCTTCGGCCGTCCGGGTGGGAGCCCCGCGCTATCGATCCACACTGTCAACTAGAAATGTGGCCCAGTATTATCTCCCTATGGGTTGGACCATCTTTGCCGCAGTCGATCTTTACATAGGCGTGATCCTGATCGACCTCATATCAAAATCGGCCCCACCTGAAAAGCTTCCCCGGCTGCGCAAGGCGCGAAACGTTACACTGGTCTTGCTGGGAATCTCAATCCTGGTCCTTGGGATTCAGGTCGCGCGAGAATGGGAATGGATCTAAATCACGTTGCGACGACACCCTTAACCGCCTCCGCGCTTCCATTGCTATAATGAGATTCCTGCGGTGGGAATAGCTCAACTGGCAGAGCACCGGACTGTGGCTCCGGCGGTTGCGGGTTCGATTCCCGTTTCCCACCCCAAGTTTTCGTCTTTAGCTCTTGTGCGGGGACAACCGCCTCGGCCTGCCCTGAGCGCAGCCGAATGGGCGGTCCGGTCGAGCGAAGCTCGACTCTCTTTGCCACATCAGCAGGCACGGCCCCGTAGCTCAACTGGATAGAGCATCAGTCTTCGGAACTGAGGGTTGGGGGTTCGAGCCCCTCCGGGGTCGCCAGATTCGCCGACACCAGAAATTCCGTCCTTCATTCGTACAGCCACTCGCTTCCGGGTTAGAATTCCAGTTCGTTCTTCTGCTGCATGAGGCGCATCTTCCACTTTCGTGAATCTTCTTCCCAGCTGGGCCCATTGGAGCGGCGCGTTCTCGAAGCCCTTTGGGCAAGGGGCGATGCCACAGTTCGGGAACTAGTTGAGGACGGTGTCTGCCGCGACTTGGCCTATACGACCGTCATGACGACGCTTGACCGGCTCTTCAAGAAGAAACTGTTAGCGCGTGTCACGGAAGGGCGAGCCTTTCGCTACACTCCACGCTTCACTCGGGAGGAATTGCATCGCGAAGCTGCTGGCGAGGCCTTTCGTCAGCTACTGAATGCCAGTCCGGCATCCTCGTTGCCCTTGTCCTATCTGGTGGAGATTGTCACCGAACGTGACTCCCATTTGCTGGATGCTCTTCGGGAACTCGTCGACGCCAAGCGCCGCGAGCTCCGCAACTCTCCACGCCAGGTTCCGTCTCCGGGCTCATCGCGGCCCAAGGAGCGACTCTGATGTTTGCGTTGCGAGGTCTCGCCATCACACTCTCTGTTTTCGCAATCGTCTACGGATTCTCGTCGCTGATCACAGCTCTGACGTGGCGGAGAGTTCACGTGACGGTGCGCCATCTACCGATTCGGCGCTTTGCTGCCACTCTCTTCGCTTTACGCATGGCTCCGTTGGCTGCCGCGTCTCTATTCTCGCTAGCTCTGACAGCGCCATCGTTCGTTCTGCTTGAACCCCGAGGTATTGTCGAACCAATCGGTGGCTTCTCGTTGACTTTCGGCATCTGCGGATTGCTGATATTGATCTTCGGTTTCGTAAATACTCTGCTCGCCCTGCGCACGGCCTCGCGAACCATCACAGGGTGGATGAGTGGAGCGCAACACTTTCCCGCTTCCGCTCCTCTTCCGATAATGCGCATCCTCCATGCGGCACCCCCGATGACCGCGGTAGGAATTCTTCGTCCCAGAATCTTGTTTTCAGACGTCGCACAATTAAAGCTTGAGCCCGACGAATTCTGGTCTGCCCTCAATCATGAGATCGCCCATGTCCGCAGCCACGACAATCTGAAAAAGCTCTTGCTGCAATTCGTAGCGATTCCGGGTGCGGGGGAATTACGAGAGTTGGAAGACGCGTGGCTCGAGGCGTCAGAAATGGCAGCCGACTACTCTGCGGTCTCGAACATCGGCGAGGCGCTCGACCTCGCTTCAGCACTGATCAAGTTGTGCCGGCTCGGACCTCTGCAGACTTCAGACCAGCTCAGAATGGTCTCTTTTTCGCACTCCTCGTTGGAGGTCGTGAACAAGCGGGTCGCAAGGCTTATGCTGTGGACTGAACAGTCTCGCTCCACCCGCAGACATTTCGGCTGGTACGGAGTGGGATGTTTGACTCTGGTCGCCGTTCTCGGAATTAGCTACAACCACCTGTTGATGGGAATACACGTCGCGACGGAGTGGCTTGTACGCTAGGGTTTACCGAGTGGCTTAGAAATGCACGCTAAAGCTGCTCTCGACTCGCCGTCCGGTCATAAGATAGAACGAACCTTCACCCAGTTCACTCGCCGCCACCGGATCGCGCTGGTCTGCCACGTTCCTCGCGTCCACTCTTAATTCCCAGCGCGGCCTGCGATAGCCGACACTCAAATCGACAGTCGCGAATCCAGGCGCCAGCGACGCATTGTCGCGATCAAGGAAGCGGCTGCCGGTGTAGTTGATCGAAACCCCGCCCATCAGTCCGCGATTTGGCACATAGAACAAGCTGCCGGAAACTAGATTATGTGCTGACACTTCCAGCCGTTTCCCGGCAAGTTGCTCCGGATTGCCGTCGATGATATCGACGAAATCGTCGAAGCGCGCGTCGTGATAACTGTAGCCAGCTCGCACGAGAACATTGTGCGCCAGGAAGACTGTGGCTCCACTCTCGAAGCCCTTGAATTGCTCGCTTCCGGCGTTTTCGAGCCCCGGCAATCCGTTCACGTTTGTCGGCACCACGAGGTTGGAAAAGTCCATGAAGAAGCCGGACGCCTCCCACTCTAGCCGGCGCGCGAAGAGTCGCCCCTTGAGTCCGCCTTCCACGCTGCGCGACGTTTCCGGCTTGAGAATCCCCGAATCGCCCCCGCCTGTATCCGCATCTCCGATGCCAAAATCAATGGCTGCCGGCTTAAAGGTGTCGCGGTAGTTGGCATAAAGCGCTATCGAGTCCTGATTCCGCTGCCATGCTGTAAATATGGCACCGAGGTTCCCGCTCGCCCGTGTGTTCGTTTGATGATCCGATGACGAAGTGCCCGCGCCGGCATCCGCATTATCCTGAGACTCATGCGTGATGTTCAGCCGGACGCCTGCATCGAAACGCAAGCGGTCCATGGGATGCCATTCGACAGAGGCATACGGGCCGATAAAGTCCCGGTGATCACTGATAGATACGTCCAGGGCATCGGGTTTGACAATGGCCTCCGGAAAGACACCGTTGAGATGCACGAAGTAATCGAAGTCAGCGCCATGCGCGTTCCCGGTTCCGTGTAGGTAGTCAGCGCCCGCCAGGAAAGTTACCCCATGCTGAAGTTTCCACGAGAAATGCGAGTCCACGTAAACGTCAGTCAGATGAATTTGTTCCTGCAAGCCGTGAGCATTATCTCCGGCGACGGGATCATCGCTGACCGCGGTTAGAAATCCGCGAAAAAGATCCTGTCGGCTCTGTGACACGCTCCCCGATGTAGACCACAATGCGCTTCCTGCTTTGCGATCAAAGCCCGCCATGCCGGTGAAGCGATGGTCGTTCAGGTAGGCTCCGGGCGGATTGTAATTCACATCCAACGGAGTCACCGGCGACCACCCTGGAGCGCCATCTTCCTCCAGTCGCGGGCTCGCCGGATCTTGATCCAACCAGTTTATGTCGGCATCGAACCACGTTCTTTTTTCCTGGGCAGGCTTGGTGCCAACGCGCCACAGGGCGTGGCCGCGCCGATAGCTTGAGTTGTCGTCGGGGAATCCTTCCCGCTCGCCATCTACGCTGAGCCGGGAAGACCAGTTTCCGCCCAACGGGATGGGTGTGGAAAACACGCCTCCCCCGCTGCCGTAACTCCCTCCGTGCAGTGTCAGAGTGCGATCCTTGGATTCAACTCCTCTGTGTACGACTTGTACGACTCCAACAAATGATGTTGCCCCGTACGTCACCGGTGCGGGGCCGCGTAGTACTTCAATCCGTTCGATGTCATTCAGGTCGAGCGTGGTCAGCGCCGGATTGAACGCACCACCCCATGGCACACCATCGACCACCAGGAGAAACGCATCGAACTCCTTCAGCCCCCAGAAGTCAGGCACCGAACTGGCGGGCCCGGTATCTCCGCCGGGCGCGATCTCGACTCCGATGGCGGAAGCCATAGCGCTACCGAGGTCCGTTGCCCCGCGGGCGCGCAGTTCATCACCCGTGAATACTTCGATCGGTGCGGGCACCTTTTCGGGTTCCTCTGCCAGACGGGTCGCGGTTACTTCGATGCGCTCCTCGACCTTCGGGAGCTTTTGCGGTGATGCCGGAGCAGGGGATGGATTCTGAGACCATGTCCATGTCGTCGAGGCGCATATTGCCAACAGAATTCCAAATGACCGTGAGCGCTGATTACGCGACGGGCGGACCTGGAGCGCAGAGTATCGTTTGTCGTGCACCGGATTCCTCAATTGAAAGGATGTGGGGCCTACTGCCGAGTGCTACTTCGAGGTCAGCATCAACCAGCAGGCTAAGGTAGCCTGCTATTGCGGACTACTACCATAGACCGTAGACGCGAATCGGTAACGTTCTTAAGTCGGGATCAACAGGTTGACTTCAACGCTACCGCATGAGAACTTGCCCGAAGTTGCTAGTCTGACCAACGCTGCGGTTTCCGATCCCACCGGTGCTTCTTCAGTTCGACCAATAAGCCCTTGTCCAGAGGCCCAGCGTCACTCGCAGCAATATTCTGTCGTACGTGCTCGGGTTTGCGCATTCCAGGAATGGTCGTGCTCACTGCTGGATGAGACAGGATGAAACGCAATGCCATTTCGGGTAAAGACATCCCGGCTGGCAGGACCTGTTTCACTTTCTCCACCCGTTCGATCGTCCGCGGCAAGTTCTCTGGACCAAAATATCCGGCGCGCCAGTCTCCTTTTGGAAAACGCGTCTCCAGCGTCATCTTCCCGCCAAGGCTGCCCTCATCGAAGGGCACGCGAGCGATAACACCGATGTTCAGTTCTTGACAGACTGGGAAGAGTTCATCCTCGGGAGCCTGATCGAATATGTTGTAGATCACCTGCACCACATCAACCAGTCCCGTTCGCAGGGCCTTGATGGCGTTCTCCGGCTCCCAACGGTTGATGCTCAATCCGAAGAAGCGAATCCACCCATCTCTTTTCAGTTTTTCGATTGTGGAACGAAACTCAGGTTCGTCAGTCCAACTGTCATCCCAGACGTGAAACTGGAGCACGTCAATGGTATCGACCTGCAGCTTCTTGCGGATCAAATCGGTGTACTTAAACACGTGTTCCGCCGAAAACACATCGCGATATTTGAACTCTGGCAAGGCTGGCCAACGGTCATTGGCAGGAGGAATTTTCGAAGCTGCATAGAGCCGCTTCCCCGAATTCTGCTTCATGGCTTCGCCGAGCAGGCCGTCACTTTTCCCGTCCCCATAAGCCCATGCGGTATCGAAGAAGTTGCACCCGAGATCGACAGCGAGTTGTATCGACGACTTGGATTCTCGATCGTCCGATCCGGTCCACCCGCTCATTCCCCAGAGTCCATCCCCCATCTCACTGACCTCAAAATTCGTCCGTCCCAACTTGCGATATTTCATAATTGCGTCCCTCGTAGCGCAGCCTCTGGCTGGCTGTCCAATGGGCAATTCGCCGCTCGACGTGAAGTGCGTGGCTCCTTAGGGGTTTTCACCGCCAAGGGGTCATGCAGTTTTTTTAATAGCTATCATCAAAATTATCGCAGCCGCACCCGGCTTTCCGGGGTGTTTAATAGCTCCTAGATCATAAAAGCAGAGGAGTTCTCGAATGAAATCCAACTTCCCTTATATCCCGCCTGAGGGGAAGAATATTCCCCCGGGCCAGAGCAGCGAAGAACGGCTACCGCCCTCCCGCTTCATCGATGAGAAGATCTCCGATGAATCGGATTCGGAGGCGCAAGCCGATAGCGCCCACAAACCCGCTGGACTCAATAATCCATTCTGGAACTAGGTCTCTCGGCGCCGGTCAGTCTTTCGTTGACACCGGCGCCGTTTCTTTTTCGTCTCCCGACTAACGAAGAATCGGAAGGCATAAACAGGGCCGGATCGCGAAATCCAGGCTCGACATCTTTTCGAGCGCCGGGTGCAACTGCGAGTCGCGGCACGGTTCCAGCGTGATCACGAAGGGCAGCGATGATTTCTCGAATCCAGGCTTTTGCAGCAGGGAATCAATATTGAGATGGTGTTCGGCAAGAATTTGCGCGAGCCGCGCCACGATCCCCGGCCGATCGCGCACAAAAAAGCGCAGGTACCACGGCGTCTCAAAATCCGAACTGATGGTGGGCGTAGAGACGTAGCTTGCTACGTCTTTCTTGCCACGAGCAAGCCCTTGCGCCACAAAGATGACGTCGGACACCACCGCCACGGCGGTCGGATCGCCCCCGGCTCCTGCTCCCAGAAACGCCATGTCCCCCCCGTATTGGCCGGAGGTGAGAACAAGATTGAGATTTCTTTGCACGCGGCCAAATGGTGAATCCGTGGCCACCAGGCAAGGGCCGACATCTGCCAGTAAGGCGCTTTCCTTCAGGTCGGCGCGCGAAATCTGCCGGATTGTACAACCCAGCTGCGCGGCGTAATCGAAATCTACCGCATCTACCGGACGGATGGTTCGAGCGCGAATCGACTCCGGCTCTACTCTCGCCCGCAGCCCGGCTAGGGCAAGTATGGCTAGTTTCGCCCGCGCGTCACCGCCGTCTAGATCCTCCGACGCATCAGCCTCGGCATAACCTCGGGCCTGGGCTTCTTCCAGCGCTTCGCTGAACGGGACCCGCGCATTCTCGATCCGGCTCAAAATGTAATTGCACGTCCCATTCAGAATGCCGGCAATGCCGTGCAATCGGTCCCCACAGAGTCCAGTCCGCAGCGCAGGCAGGACGGGAACTCCACCGGCGACAGACGCGCCGAATTCGAGCTGACATCCCTTGCTGGCGGCCAGTTGCAAGAGATCGGGACCGCAGCGAGCGATCAACTGCTTGTTGGCCGTGACCACTGACTTGCCCGATTCCAGAGCCCTGCGTACGATCTGTTCAGCAGGATTCAGCCCGCCAATCAGCTCTATGACAATATCGGCATCCGACTTCAGTACAGCTTCTATGTCCTCGGTCCAGACAACATGCGACGGAACCCAATCCTGTTTCTTCCGCTGCACATTGCGATTGCAGATATGACTCAGCCGAAGTGAGGGATCGCCACCATCACATAAAATCCTCGCTGCCGAGCGCCCGACTGTTCCGAATCCAATGAGCGCAACTTTGCAGACGCCGGCTGGCTTTGGGGGCTGTCCTGAGTTCGTCGTTTCCGCGGTCTGCTTCACAGGGATAAGTTTCAGTCGAAATGGAATCCAACATCATACGTGTGATTGGCAATTCACGGAAACTGCAAAAGAGAACCGAAGAATTCTGTTGACCAGCAAGAGTCTGGTTTCTGTCGATTCACGTTGGATTCCTGTCATTCGACTATGATCCAACTGACATGCGGGACTCAGGTACAACGGGTGCCCCCTTTCTCACCGAAGTTGCGAGAAGTGGGAGATGCGCCTGCTTCACTCGAACATTGCTCCTGCTGGCGTTAGCCGTCTTGAGTGGTTGCAATCGGAGGAATGACCCATCGCCACCCGACCATCCGCGACTTACGCCGAGGGTAATGCTGTATGACGTAACTTTTCGCAGTGCCGCGCTCGGTCGCGATATGCAATATCGGGTGATTTCTCCTGCCCAACCATCCTCCGAGCGATTGCCCGTTGCGTACTTGCTTCACGGTAGTGGAGGAGGATTTCGCGACTGGTCGAACTATTCTGACGTGGCGCAATTCGCCGAGTCTGGCCTTCTTTTGGTTATGCCGGAGGGCGAGTTTTCTTACTACACTAACGCCGTCGATCCGCCGCAAGATCGGTTCGAGGACTACATTGTGCGTGATCTGATCTCGGATGTGGAAAACAGATTCCCGGCGGCGACTGGGCGCAAAAATCGAGCAATCGTTGGCGTATCTATGGGCGGCTTCGGAGCTGTGAAGATAGCTCTTCGCCATCCTGATCTCTTCATGTTCGCCGCTGGAATCAGTTCAGCGATGGACGTGCCGCGGCGCCCTTTCTCCTGGAAACGACTACAGCAGTCACGTCACTACAATGCGATCTTTGGTCCTTCAGGTAGCGCAACACGCCACGACAACGACCCCTTTGTTCTTGCTCGTACCGCGGACCCGACGGCAGCACCGTTCTTTTTCCTGACCTGCGGAGAGCAAGAGGGACTCCTTCCACCAAATAGCGAGTTTGCCGATCTGCTCGCGCAACGCCGATTCCGCTTTGAATTTCACACCGTTCACGGAGGCCATGACTGGAACCAGTGGAATGCGTGGCTGCCAGCGGTATTCCGCAACCTCGCCGCACACATGCAGCCGAACTGAATATTGTTACGGCAATCGCGGATGCAGCAGGCGCGGGAAGATGCCTAGATAGCGCGGCTGGAAGATATACATATCGAGGGCGAAAAATCCGGTTGTGAGCACGAACGTCAGCGCAAATTTCCAGGCATCGTTCAACGATTTATCTCTTAACCGCAAATAACCCCACAGGCAACCGATGATCACCAAGAAATTCGACAGCCACGCAGGGATCGCGATCAGCAGATCCGGTCTTTGCAGATGGCCTGTGCGGATCCATTCCATCAGATGTTCGATTCCGTTGTAGAGAAAAGTGTTCGCGAAGACGTTTGTGTAATCCCACAAGCCTGCAGCCGAGAGGCCGATGAAATACCCCCCCAGCGGCTTCGGCGAAAGCCGAGCACAATTGTCGCGACGTACATCCAGGCCTGGAAGAAATGGAGCCATCGGATGTCGGCTTCCCAGTATGCAGAAACGGCCAACATGAGAATAAAGACCATGGCTCCAACGAGAATTAACCATTGCGGCAGGCTGGATTCGCGGCTTGCGTTCATATGACGGAGTGGTACGAACGCTCGCTTCAACAGGTTCCCTTCCTGTCTCATCCTGGTCCACCGGGCGGCGTCGCGCGCGAACGCTGCATCAAAGTTGGTAATATGGAGCCTGCCTGCTGCGAGTGGAACCACGGCGGGAACAGCGCGGACATGCTCTTTCTCAGCGCCTGTCGTTGACGAGGTCTGGTTCGAGTGCTCGCGTCCGCAACCCGGCAGCGGGAGGAGATTGAATGATTCGAAAGTTCGCCACGATTCCCGGAATCAAACTCTTTTATTCCGAAATCTTAGTCATGGTCCTCATGGGAGTCGCAACCGTCCACGCTCAACAAGCCCCTGCACAAGAACCCGCCGCGCCAGCGCAAACCCAGCAAAAACCAGACCAGACCAGCAGCAGCCAGGAAACCTCGGACGAGACAGCTCCGCGCAAGACCAAGAAACCTAACTACAAGAAGTGGACGTTCAACGCGGGGGGCGGTGCAAGCCTGCCGAGCGGCACGACCGATACCTACGTTCGCGGGGGAGGTGGCGTTGCTGCTGTTGGCGTAGCTCGGAACTACAGCAAGTATTTCGGATTTCGCCTGGATTTCCAGTTCGACAACTTGCCTCTGCGTTCTTCAGCTTTGCAGTTAGCGCAAGCGCCGGGAGCCAACAACCACGTCTATTCGCTGATGCTTGATCCCATCATTAACATCCCTGTTTCTAAGAACTGGGGCGGATATCTGGTATTCGGTCCAAATTTTCAGCACCGTTCCGGCAAACTCGATTCATCCTCGGCGATTCCCGGATCAGCATGCAATGGATTCTTCGTCTGGTGGGGAACTTGCCACGCGGCTGCACTGCCAATTGACGGCAACTTCCTGCATTCCAGCCAGAATGAGTTCGGGGGGAATTTCGGGGGAGGCATCACGCGCAAGCTCAGTCCCAAGATCGAGCTCTACGCCGAGTTCCGCTACATCCACGGAAAGCACAGCGGAGTCACTACCGACATTCGACCGATCACGATCGGACTCCGCTGGTAGACTCCGCAAAGGAAGTCCGATCTCAGCGAACAACATGATCTCCGCGCAGCACAACTGATCGGCCGAATTAGCGGTTTACATCCAGAACTCGCGCCTACCTGCTCACGCTCCACATCCCTCACTTGCAGCCTTTGGCCGGAAAATCTCTGGAAAGTGTTGTGCTCCGATTACTTAAGGAAAAAATCTTGAATTGCGATATTTTGTCCTTGACATATTCCCATATAGGAATATATTGATTTCATCATGGCGCGAGCGGCTACGACATCAGATCCCTTCAACGCAGTGGCGGAACCGCGCCGCCGCGAGATTCTGGAGCATCTGGCGGCAGCGGAACTTCCAGTAGGCGATCTGGTCGTGCGCATGGCGCTGGAGCAGCCTTCGGTTTCGAAACATCTGAAGGTACTGCGCGAGGTTGGGCTGGTCCGTGTACGTAGAAATGGGCGACATATGATGTACCGGACCAATGCCGAAGCGATCCGTCCATTGCATGAGTGGACGAAGACATTTGAGCGTTTGTGGGCGCATCAACTGTTGCGGATCAAGGAGCGGGCGGAGGAGAAGGAGAAGGCTTTGAAGGGGAATGATCCGCTCGGGAGCTAAAGTCCTTGCTTGGTGTTCGCCTGACGCGCCGCTAACGCTTCGTTCTTCCGCGAGGCGAGGCGAGTCGGACGGATGAGGACAATCGCAAACTTAGAGCGGTGCGGGAGCGTCCTTCCATGCCGCGATCCTTCGCTTCCCTCAGGATGACAGAACCTAACTTTAGCTTAAGGAGAAAGTATGAGCATGAGTCCAACTATTCCGGGAATTGAGAGTCTGAGCCTGATCATCACACAGGAGATTCACGTTCAGGCTTCTCTCAAAAACACATTCGAAGCGCTGCTTGAACAGATGGGTCCAGAGAACCAGTCGGAGCAGGGCAAGATGCCGATGAAGATCGAGCCTTGGCCGGGCGGCCGATGGTATCGCGATCTGGGTGATGACAACGGCCATCTGTGGGGACACGTGCAGGCTATCAAGCGGCCCACGCTGCTGGAGATCACGGGCCCGCTGTTCATGTCGTACGGCGTCGTATCAAACATTCAATACCGGCTCAGCGAAGAGAACGGTGAGACCGTGATTCGCTTTCATCACAGAGCCTTTGGTCTCATCCAGGAAGATCACCGGCGCGGCGTCACCCCGGGATGGACGAACCTGAATAAGCGAATCAAAGAACGAGCGGAACGCAAGTAGCGCTGCTTCGAACGAGTTCTGGAGGTAAGTATGTGTCCAGCATGTGTAGCAAGTGCAGGAGTGGTCTTGGGCAGCGCGGTTTCGACCGGAGGGTTGACGGCGCTGGTCGTGAGAGTTCTTCGTAAGAAGAAGGTTCAGAAAAGCGATTCGAAGGAAAAGGAGTAGAAAAAATGACGGCAACGATGACGGAAAAGAAGCCCGCTGCAAGAGTTGTATCGCCCGCGGAGTGGCTGGCGGCGCGAAAGGAATTCCTTGCAAAAGAAAAAGAATTCACGCGCATGCGCGACGAATTGAGCCGCCTGCGCCGTGAATTACCCTGGGAAAAAGTTGTGAAGAACTATGTTTTTGAAGGTTCGAACGGTACTGAAACATTGGCTGAGCTTTTCGATGGCCGCAACCAATTGATTGTCTATCACTTCATGTTCGGGCCTGGATGGAAGGAAGGGTGCCCGAGTTGCTCTTTCCTGGCGGACTCATTCGATGGCGCGGCGATCCACCTTGCGCAGAGAGACACAACTTTCGTAGCCATCTCGCGGGCAACGCTACCCGAGATCGACGCTTTCAAGAAACGCATGGGATGGAAGTTCAAGTGGGTCTCGTCAAACGGAACCGACTTCAACTATGACTACAAAGTGACCTTCACGAAAGAACAAGCCTCAAACGGCAGCCTGATTTACAACCACGGAACAATCCCGGCTTATGGAGAAGAAGCGCCCGGAGCCAGTGTCTTCTCCAAGAAAGATGGGGAGGTTTTCCATACGTATTCGACCTATGCGCGCGGGCTCGACATGTTCCTGCCGGCGTATCACTGGCTCGACATTACGGCCAAGGGACGCGATGAGGCCGACATCAAGCCTCACGCAATGGCGTGGGTGCGGCATCACGACCGGTACAGCGACGGCAAGATGGTGGATGTGGGAAAGCTCGTCGCGAAGTGACAGATTGATGTGGATCATGCCGATGTTTTTTGCAAAAGGGTTTGTCATTCCGAGTGTAGCGAGGAATCCCTGCGGCACACCGATTGCTGCAGGTAGGGATCCTTCGACTCCGCCAGTGCTTCACTCCGTCTCGCGCTCGCTGCGCTCAGGATGACAATCATATTGGTAAGAGTAGTACCGGAAGACATTTGATAAGGAGAATTTACGATGGCAACGATGGTTAGCAATACAACAGTGGCAGCGCCAATGCTGAAGGAATTTCGGGAAGAGGTCACAATCACGAAGCGCCTGCTCAATTGCGTTCCGGCGGACAAACTCACCTGGAAACCGCATGCGAAGTCGATGTCGTTGGGGCAATTGGCTGGGCACATTGCCGCAATTCCAGGCCGGATTTCAAAACTGGCGCAGCAGGAAAGCTTCGATGTCCTGAAGGGATCCTTTGTTCCGGCGCAACCGGCCAACCTGGAGGAGATACTTGCGACTCTCGATCAGGGCGTCGCTGAAGCTGATGTCTTCCTGCAAGGGTTGACCGATGAGAGCGCAGCGGAAACCTTCCGGCTCCTGAAAGGTGATCGGGAGCTGTTTCGTCAGCCACGTGCAGTGATTGTAAGAACAATCATGCTGAATCACTGGTACCACCATCGCGGGCAGTTGTCGGTGTATCTGCGGCTCCTCGATGTTTCACTGCCCGTAATCTATGGCCGCAGCGCGGATACGGATCCTTTCGCCTGATTTGCGTGCCGTCAACGCAGACACGCACATTACCGGTTTGTTCGCCGCGGGTGCGTATTAGGTGAAAATCTATGCAGTTCAACGTCCCACCCGTCGCACAAAACGCGACAAGGGTGGGGCAAACTGAGGATTGTTCTTGCGAAAGTCCCTTGCTTAGGGGATACTGCAGGTGCCTCAGCGCTGGTGCAATTTCAGTCTCTCTCCCACCCTCCCCATTTTTTATCACCTCTCCGCCGCAGTGATCGGAATGTCCATAAAGACACGCTGACCGGGTTCCAGCCACAGGGACGACACTGGAATGATTGGGTGGCGTGTTCCGATGACCGTTACTATCAGGTGAACATTCTTTTCCGACGGCACGACCAGTCTGTAGTCGCCGTCGACGACCACCGAGTGGCCGTTGCCCTCTTCGTCCATCAGTCCCACATAGGCCTTGAGAGGCGTGCCTGACTGGATGTCAAAGACCCTTCCGGAGATTATGGCTGCCTGCTTGCCCAGCTTCACCGTTACCGTAGGAGTCGGATGTTTTTGGGTCAGCACCACTCGCGTCGCATTCTTACCAGCGTCGGAGTAGAAGCTATCGAAGGGATCAAGGTATCCGTCTGCATCTTTGCGCGAATAGAGCTTGTAGGTTCCTGACTCCAGCCCGCCACGAAAATCAAATGTTCCATTCGCGTCAGTCTTGACCGAGCGAGGTGTCGCGTCGTCCAGTGTCAGTCCTTCTTGCACTACGTAGACGGTAGCAGCGGGGACCGGGATGCCGTCCGGGTCAACGACTTTCCCTCTAATTTCAAGGGATCGATCTTTCGGTGATTGAGAAAACAGGGTCCCACTGAGAACGATCCAGACGAAAAGAGGTCTCATCGGTCCTCCGCGGATATCTGGAAGCCTAGATGCTTGACCGTTCAAAATTGGTTTTGCGGTGCCCAAACAAAAAAGACGCGGCTGTCGTTTGGTCTTAGTTCACGTCGCCAAGCGAGCAGGCGCCTGGGCCGCGAGGATCGCCGCAGGAACCGCATGGGCCCGCGGATCTGGCAGGGGTCGATGCACCCTTTGCTGACACTGCGAATACGGACAACTGCGGTTCAAGCTTCTTGGTGTGGCACTTAGGACACTCGGCCTTCTCCTTGCCGTAGACCAGGGCTTCGAAATGATGGTTGCATTCCTTGCAGATGTATTCGTAGATCGGCATTCCGCGCTCCAGCAGGGGCTAAAGCCCCCGAATGTTTCGTCCCTCGGCCGCGGCCCCCGAAGGGCCGCTCTTCCACTCTTGTGGACACTTTGTCTATTAAAATCAATTTGTGGCGAGTTCGCAAATCTCAAGGTCTCAGGACAACATGTCCTCACCCAAACCGCGCCAGGCTTGGGAAGCGCGGGTTCCATTCCGCGCGCGCCGATGGCTTGGCGGTGGCCATGTGCAGACCGTTGCCAGTTTCGTGATGCTACGCACCATTGATCTGCCTCCCGCTGAGGAGAGACTGGTGGAAGTTGCTCCCGGTATCAACGTGCGCTGCTGGTGTCGCTGGCAGAAAGAGAATCCTGCTGAGGCTTTAACTCTAATTGTGGTGCATGGACTGGAAGGGTCCACCGAGTCACAGTACATGACAGGTGTGGCCCGCGATGGGCTCGCGGCGGGTATGAACGTTGTTCTCATGAACCAGCGCAATTGCGGCGACATGGATCACTGCGCGCCCACACTCTACAACTCGAGCTTGTCATCTGATGTGGCGGCGGTCGCCAGGAACCTGATCGAGAAGGACCGCATCACGAGATTCGCGCTGGCTGGTTTTTCTATGGGCGGGAATCTGGTACTGAAGTGCGCCGGTGAGTGGGGCAGCAATGGTCCTGCTGAATTCCGAGGGGTTGCGGCGGTCTGTCCGGCGATGGACCTGGCGGTATCCGCCGATGCACTGCACGAGCCGGCCAACCGCATCTACGAATGGTATTTCCTGTGGCAGCTCTTTCGCAGGATGCGTGCCAAAGCCAAGTTCTTCCCCAATGACTTTGACGTGAAACGGTTGCGCGGCGTCTCGAGCCTTCGTCTATTCGATGACCGGATCACGGCCTACTACTGCGGGTTCTCTGGAGCCGATGACTACTACGCTCGCGCCGCAGCCTCAAACGTAGTGGATCGGATCGCGGTGCCCGGATTGATCATTCACGCCGCCAATGATCCATTTATCCGGGTTCAGCCGGACACGATGAAGAAGATTGCCGGCAATCCGAATCTCAGCTACATCGAAACTGCCGACGGCGGACATTGTGCATTCATCGGCGAACCTGACGGGAACGGTTACGACGGACGATGGGCGGAAAGAGAAGTGGTGGAGTTCGTGAAGAGTGTGGGGTGAATATCTAGAGGGTCGACCTGTTCTTTTCAAATGGACCGTCAGCTCCGTGGCAGATGCTTGTATGTCCCGGAGGGACATTTTGAAAATAGCCCGGCGCTTCAGCGCCGGGTGACGACGATAGAGAATTGCGTCCCGGTAGCGACGCCTGAACCTTCGCCATCGCTCAGCGTTTCAGGTGTGCCTACGGCACAGGCTGTTTTGTTGATGCTGGTTACCCGCCAGTGGAACTGGCGGGCTACTGTCAGCGGTCCCACCGGCACCCTCTTTCTTGATCCATCCTTTGGCGTGCGTGCGAATGTAGGCCAACGCTAACATCGCGAGGAAAATGATCGCCAATCCCAAGGTTGCCCCGCCGATCGTCTGTGCGCGCTTTGCCAGTATCGACACTCTCCCATACACGAACTCAATATGCACCCAGTACACCAGCAATGACGCTTGTCCCAATTGAATCAGCGAACTGAAACCCCACTGCGCCAGTCCCCAGCGGCACCACGCATATACCGCCGTCAGTATCGTAAGAAGCATTCCGACCCGGATGAGGAAGAAATTTGGGCTGGTGTGCCAGTAGTCGTAGACGGGATAGATCTGCCACGGCCCTGCATCGAGCCAGCGCGAGAGCTCAACGAGGATCACTCCCGCAAGGCCGAGGGAGAAGAATACTGTTGCTTCGCGAGCGCGGGTCCAGGGATTCTGGAGGATGAATCCGACCGCCAGCCCTGTAAATGCAAACGCGCTCCAGGGGAAGATCGGGAACAGCCAGGCTTGTGGTGTTCCGAGGTTGTGCACGCCGTTGATGTACGACTCGAGCGGCCACGGCAGAAAGCGTGGGCGCCAGGTGGTCCAGAGGAGCGGAGTCAGGAGAGAGATCACGAGTGCGGTGGCCAACGCCGCCAGCACGAGCGGAGCACGAGGCATTGTCTGGACTCCCACCGGGCTCTGTTGATAATCCCCACCTCTGGCAACATCAGCCAGAAGTGGGGCACCCGGATTTTTGACCTGTCTTCCGCTTGTGAGGACTAAGACTATCCAGCAAAGCACGCCCATCATCATCATCGACACGCCGATGGTATTGAGAATATCAACACGCAGCAGGTCGCTTTTCGGAGCCCATCCCCAGGAGATGACGAATTCCTGCAGCCGGAATAGCAGGCTGAAACCGAAGATTTCCGCTCCGCGGCGGATCGTAGTGCTGCCGATCTGAGATGGCCTGAGATTTTTCTGCAGGAGCTTCTCTGTCACCAAGGCAAACGAAATCCCCGCGAGGAAGAGAAAGAGCGGCGCTGGAAACGTTCCACCCAGCTGCGAGTACATGAAGAATCGGCTCTGGCGGGCGCTCCCACCCAGCCAGGAATCGTAGCAGTGGGTTTGAAACATCAGCAGGCAGGCCAACCCGCGCATCCAGTCGATGTAGGAGAGGCGAGACTTTAGCGGCGCAGTCGTCATGCTTTTCTGCGTGGGAAGTATACGGGACGGGACTGACAGCATCACTAAAATGGGTGGATTTCAGAAATCGAAATCAGGTCGACAATTCCACGAGAATTTCGGGTCTTTAACCCGCGAACGCCGGACGAATTCCGGTTTTTTGGCCGAATTTGTCTAGATTTGACAAGTGTTCGTGCCGAAAACGTCCGCGCAAACTGGTTCGCTGACAGCACTTACGAATTGTCAAGTTCAGGCTGGCATACAACCTTCGACCGCCGATACTTGATCGAAGAGAGGATAAGTGGTTTAAGCTAAACAAACCAATTTCATGCAGCCAATCAAAGGAACGTTCATGTTGAAGACCATGCGGGTCTTGCTGTGTCTTTTATTCGCGATAGACGTTGGAACGAATCTAAGCTTCGCGGCAGGCCCAGACCGGATCGCCGGCGCTCTGACCGGCAAGCCGAAGGTGGCCCTCCGAGGGAATGTCCACGGGCATGTTCGGGCGGAAAATGACCTTGGCCGCGCAGATGGCCGACGCCCGATGCCAGGCATCACGCTGGATTTTCGTCCTTCCCCAGCGCAACAGAAGGATCTGGACCAGTTCCTCGCCGAATTGGGCGATCGCTCGTCGCCGAACTACCACAAGTACCTGACCCCGAAGCAATTCGGACAGCGGTTTGGAATGACGTGGAACGATCTGAACAAGGTGACTACATGGCTGCAGTCGGAAGGTTTCACCAACATCAAGGTTGCCAACGGACGGAATGAGATTTCGTTTGACGGTACGGTAGCCCAGGTGGAATCGGCGTTCAGCGTAGAGATGCATCATTACCTGGTCAATTCCGAGCTTTACCTCGCCAATGCCGGCGAGCCCTCGGTGCCGGCGGCTCTTGGTGGTTCAGTGATCAACGTTGGACACCTTCATAACTTCGCACCGAAGCCTCGCGCGAAGGTGAAGCCGCATCTGACTTCGTTCGTTAGCGGGAACCATTTTTTGACTCCTGGCGATTTCGCGAAGATTTACGGTGTAGATGGACTCTATACCGCCGGATCTGATGGCACGGGACAAAAGATTGCCGTCATCGGGCAGAGCACCGTGAATCCCGCCGATCTGGCTCATTTCCGAACTGCCGCCGGCCTTCCCGCAAGCACGGTCACAATGACCCTCGTCGGTGGCACCGGTACGCGATGTTCAGGAGATGAAGGCGAATCCGATCTTGATCTGGAATGGGCAGGAGGAATCGCGAAAGGGGCTTCGATCACCTTTTTGTATGCTGGCTTAGATACCACCGCTGGCGACACTTGCGCGGGCAATCGCAGTAACAGTGTGTGGGATGCCCTAAAGTACGCCATTCAGAACAACGTCGCTCCTTTCATCAGTACGAGCTACGGATTCTGCGAGGCTGGGCTGGGAGCCGCTTTCGGAGGTCTAAACGGGACCGTGCAAGGTTGGGCGCAGATGGGACAAGCGCAAGGCCAGACAATCGTTGCGGCTTCTGGCGACGCGGGAGCTGCTGATTGTGACAGTGGCACCTCGGCGACCCAGGGGTTAGCTGTCGATGTGCCTGCTGCGATTCCCGAAGTTACCGGTGCGGGTGGAAATGAGTTTTTCGGAGATGCGGCTGGCACCGTCACTGGAACCGCTCCGAACACGACAGGGGGCTCGACTCCTTATTGGGGCGCATCCGGCGCGGGCAGCGATAATGTGGTCACGGCCTTGGGATATATCCCCGAGGAAGGGTGGAACGACACAGCATTTTCGATTTCGAATGGAGGCGGGCTCTCGTCGACCGGCGGTGGAGCGAGCGATTTCGCGAATGGATTCTTTGCGAAACCAAGCTGGCAGACCGGAACAGGAGTACCCAATGATGGAGCGCGCGATATTCCGGACATCTCAGTAAGCGCGTCGCCGGACCACGATGGATATCTGTTCTGCACAGAGGACGACGGCGCAGGAGGGATTGTCTCGACGTGTACGTCGGGATTCCGCACGGGCAGTGGCGGTAGCTTTACGGTTGTGGGAGGGACGTCGGCTTCGGCTCCGACCGTTGCGGCGATCCTGGCGTTGACCAACCAATACATCGGAGGTTCCGGACTTGCGCCGGTCAATCCGACGCTGTATGGATTCGCGGGTACCGCCGGCGTCTTCCACGATGTCACCGGCGGCGATAACAAAGTGCCGTGCACCTCACCATCGCCCAATTGCCCTGCGGGAACGACGACCATCGGCTTCAAAGCTGGTCCCGGGTACGACCAGGTCACCGGCTTGGGGTCCGTGAACGCCTTCAACCTGGCACAGGCGATGAGTACGCTGCCTGGATTCTCCCTTTCGTCCACAGCACCCAACTACCAGGTTGTGCAAGGTTCGCCGGTAACAGCGACGATCAACGTGAACCCGATAAACGGGTTCACTGGGCAGGTGACCTACACTTGCACAGACCCGGCCCCGGAATCGACTTGCACAGGGCCGACCGGGCCCCAGGATCCTACCCAATCCGCCAGTTTTAGTATTACGACCAAGGCGCCAGTGGCTAAGCTCGATCGTCCGATGGATCGCGGCTCTCGTATCTTCTACGCCAGCCTTTTCCCTGGACTGCTGGGAATGGTCTTCGTTGCCGCATCGAGCAAGCGCTCGATGCGCGGCGTCCGCATACTTGGGCTCGTGCTCGCCTTGGGATTCTCCACCACGTGGCTCGGATCATGCGGAGGCAGTTCCAGTAATAGCCACAAGGATCCCGGTACGCCGGTAGGGAGCTACACGATCACCGTCCAAGGAGCGTCAACAGTTAACGGAAACGCAGTGACGCGGCAAACAACATTCCAACTGGTAGTGCAATAGAAAATCGGTTCAGTAGATTCAGCGCCCTGCTCGTTTCGGCAGGGCGCTTTGTCTTGCTGAATGACTTCATAAGGCGTCATCCCGAGCGAAGCCGTTCTTCAGGCGTAGCGAGGGATCTCTCGCTAATCGGCCTGCGTCTCAAAAGAGATCCCTCGGCCCGCTGGTAAGAACGCGGGCCTTCGGGACGACGCCGCAGCAAACAAGAATCCAACTGATCTACTACAGACTTGCGATCCTTTGTTTTTTTCCTCCGATCTGCGAAACTGGCCACTGGCCGGTGATTCCTGACCACCCCAACTGACCATTAGCCACTGACCCATGGGCCGCATCCACGTACTGTCCGAAAATGTCGCTAACCAGATTGCTGCTGGTGAAGTAGTCGAGCGCCCTGCATCTGTCGTCAAAGAGATGCTCGAAAATTCGCTCGATGCCGGAGCGACCCGGATCAAGCTCAGCGTGGAGGCGGGTGGGAAGAAACTCATCCAGATTACCGACAACGGATGCGGCATGGTTCGCGATGATGCCATGCTGGCTTTTGAGCGGCACGCTACCTCGAAGATAAAGAACGCCGAGGATCTTCTGAGCGTCGCAACCCTCGGTTTCCGTGGAGAGGCCCTGCCGTCGATCGCTTCCGTGTCACGATTGAGGCTCGAGACTCGCGCGGCAGACGATCCTGCCGGGACGGTCATCGAGATCAACGGCGGAAAGATTGCTCGCGTTGAAGAAGCCGGACTCCCGCTTGGAACTTCGATTACGGTCCGCGATCTTTTTTTCAATACTCCAGCCCGAAAGAAGTTCCTGAAAGCCGAATCAACGGAACTTTCGCACATCGCCTCACTGGTTACTCACTACGCGCTTGCCCATCCGGACAAGCATTTCGAACTGCACTCTGCATCCAACGCGATGCTGGTCGCACCACCCGTCGCGGGACGTAGCGAGCGCGTCTACCAGGTTTTCGGGAAAGAGACTCTGGATCAATTGATTCCGGTGGCTTCAAGACAGGCGCTGGAGCACGTCGGACTGCCGCAACCTCCGCCTTGGCGCCGGCGAGAAGAAGATGACGACGGCAATAGTGCCGCTTCGAGAGAGCCAGGAGAGATCCGAGTTCACGGCTTCGTATCCAAGCCCGAGATCCAGAAGCTGAACCGCAATTCGATTTTCGTATTCGTGAACGGGCGCCTGATCCGCGACCGTCTTGTTCAACACGCGTTGACCGAAGCTTACCGGAACATCATCCCGCCGACGGTGTATCCCGTTGTGCTGCTGTTTCTCGAGTTGCCGTCGGCCGAAGTCGACGTAAATGTGCATCCGTCAAAGACGGAAGTGCGGTTTCGCCAGCAAACCGTGATGCATGACTTTGTTCGCGACTCGGTGCGAGCGGCGTTGATGAAGGCTCGTCCGGTGCCGCAGTTTGTTACTGAAATGCGCGCGCATGCGACGGCAAGCCAGGCCCTGACTCCTGGCGCATTGAGCCCGGGTGTTCCTTCTGAGCATGGGCTTCGGGCTTCGGGCTTCGGGCTTCCCGAGGGCGGCTTGCCCGGTCAAGCCACCGGCGGCTCATTTCTCCTAGATGCACCGAACCTGCCTCCAATCTCAACTCGATTTCAATTCGAAGGAGGCATCGCCGTCGAAGCGAATGCTGCGGTCCCGGTGGCCCGGGGGACGGAGTCGATTCCCATTGCTCCTCATTTTGGAGCAATACTTCCCCGCCAGCAGTTCGATGCCGTGCCCGATCACGGATGCTCGCCTGCACTCGATGCCAGCGAGGAAGAGCCGACTCTGTCTGCTCTAGGAACATTGCGGCCACTGGGACAGATTCGCAACTCATTCATTCTCGCGGTGAATGAAGACGGCTTATGGATTATTGATCAGCACGTAGCGCACGAGCGCGTGCTATTCGAACGCGTGTCGAAGCAGCGCGCAGCCATGAAGGTCGAAAGCCAGCGCCTGTTGATGCCGATCGTGCTTGAACTGACTCCAGCCCAGCAGGCTGTGTTCAGCGAAATTTCCGATGAACTGGCCCGTAATGGATTCGAAGCCGAACCGTTCGGTGCGCGCAGCGTGGCCGTAAAAGTCGCCCCTGCGGGCGTAGACGCGGGCGCGGTCGAACACCTGCTGCACGAAGTCCTGGATCAGTTTTCGAGCGAAGAGCAGTCTCTGAATCTGGAGAAAATCCGTGCAGGTATAGCCGCGTCGATTGCCTGCCACGCCGCCATTAAAGTCAATATGCCCCTGGAGCAAAACAAAATGGAATGGCTGCTCGCGGAGCTGGCGAAAACCGATCATCCAATGTCGTGCCCGCATGGGAGGCCGGTTGTACTGCGCTACTCCCTCAAGGATATTCAAAAAGCTTTCAAGCGAATCTGACTATTGCGGCGGCGTTGCCACTTCAGAAGCGTGCAGATGGATTATTTTCCAGCCTAGACTCTGTTTCTTTAAGACAATCGTGCGGCGGTTCAGGAAGCCGGGGCGGTCGTCCAGATGGAAGGTAGCGATGCAAACATCTCCACTGATCTGCAGTTGCAGATCCCTGGGTTGGATGTCCATATAGGGTCCTTCGGTTCTGCCCGCACGTATGCGATCGAATTCCTTCAGGAAGAATGTTTCAAATCCCTTGCGGCCTTCGGCACGTCGAGGGAATTCGCGCGGGTAAAAGACCGTGGCGTCGTCTGCGAAAAACGATCGAAATTTGTCCCAGTCAAGGTTATCGAACGCGTGGATGAAGTCAGTGAGTGTTTTTCGTACTTCGGATTCCACATCGCTCTTGGGGACGACCCCCATTGAGTTCGGCGAAGTCACCACGGCGAGAAGGAACAGTACAAGACACTTCCTTTTCATACGAGCCGCAGTATACAAGCAGGTTCCTGACGCCCTGACCGTTATAATCGGATCACACTCGTGACTGATCTCGAACTTCAACAACTTCGCATGCAGAAATGGCGTCTGGACGGCAAAGCCATACGCACGATCGAAGCTGCGCGCGCGTTCGTGGAAGATGTTGGACTTTGCCTGATGTATCCACAGCGGCCGCCCTTGCTGGTGCCGACATTCATCGGAGCATTTGTGGGATTGGACGATCGCCTGCCGGAATGGCAGCATGCCTTCAAGGATCCACGCGCGACGGAGGCGACCGAGTTGATGGTTCGGTTGCTGCGCGAGCGGACGGCTTTTGAGGCTAATCTCTTCGAAGAGAATAACGGGCTGCTGGTGTCGGCATCGCTTTTTCCCTACTTTTACGCGCTATTGGGCGAACGCAATCCAAAACAACTACCGAAAGCTGGAGCGCGATCCTCCTACTCGCACTTGGCGTCCGATCTATTCGCGCTAATTCAGCGCGAGGGAGCACTCTCAAAGCAAAAACTCCTGGAGCGTTTAGGCGGCGGCCTGTCCAATGCTGCGCTCGACAAGTCGCTCGCAGAGCTTTGGTCAAAGTTACGCATCACGCGGGTGGACTACAGTCTGAGCGAAGGATCGGTGTGGGATCTGCTTTATCGCTGGGCGCCTGACGCGGTGAAGGAAGGCGTCGGACTCTCAGTGCCCGAGGCGCTCTCGGCGCTGGTCTCGCAATATCTGGATTGCGTGATCGCTGTCGAGCCAGCGGAACTGGAAACATTCTTTTCGAGATTTATCGCCCGCTCGAAGGTGAAGGAAGCCGTTAACGCGCTGATCGCGGCGCGCGAGTTAAGCTTCGTGCATGTGGCTGGAAAATCAATGCTGCAGATCACGCCTGCGAAGGTTGTAGCCTCAGCCGCGCCACGTGCCGCACAATAGGCTGTACCTATGTCTCGGAACGTTGAGATCAAAGCGGTATTGCGGGATCGGGATGCGATTATCGCCGCCGCGGCGAGCAGAAGCGACAGTGTGCCCGAGATGATCTCACAGCACGATTTCTTCTTCCGGTGCGGAGTGGGCCGACTCAAACTGCGGGTGTTCGAACCCGACTGCGGCGAATTGATTCAATATGATCGCGAAGACTCGGCCGGGCCGCGTTGTTCGCGGTACCAGATTGCATATACCTCGACTCCAGAAATCCTGCTCGATATTCTTACGCGAACGCTGGGTCGAACCGGTGAAGTGAAAAAGACCCGGATTCTCTTTCTGATTGGGCAGACTAGGGTCCACATCGACACCGTCGAAGGCCTTGGCGATTTTTTGGAACTCGAGGTTGTACTTCGTCCCGAGCAAACAGAGGACGATGGACGCAAGATCGCGGAAGCGCTTCTGGGCGAGTTCGGAATCAAGAATGATCAGCTCATCGCCGAGGCTTATGTGGACCTCCTCGCCAATCTGCCGAGTCATTCAGACACCAGGATCGCAGCTCATTGAGTGGCCGCATGTCCGCTGAGAGCGATTCGTCGTACCGGGGTCGACTTGCTCCCTCTCCCACAGGCCTGCTGCACCTCGGCCACGTCCGTACATTCTGGATCGCTGCGCAACGGGCTGCTGAACGCCGAGGTACATTGATTTTCCGGAATGAAGATCTTGATCCGCAGCGGTGCCGTGGGGAATTCGTATCGGCGATGGTCGAGGACCTGCGCTGGCTAGGAATCTCCTGGCAGGAAGGACCGGATTGCGGGGGCTCATTTGGTCCGTACGTGCAGAGCGAGCGCCGGAGCTTTTATCTGGATGCATGGAAGCAGCTGCGGGATCTGGGAGCGATCTATCCATGCACTTGCTCGCGAAAGGATGTGGCCCTGGCGGCTGGCGCTCCCAACGATGGCGATGATGAGCCGATTTATTCGGGGAAGTGCCGGCCCGCAAAAACCTTAGCCGGAACCGCTCCGCTTCGCCATCGCGAGACAGCCGAGGTGTCTGTCTCAACATGGCCCGAGTCGCCTGCGGGTGTTAACTGGAGGTTTCGTGCTCCAGACGGCGAGCAGATTTGTTTCACCGACTTGCATCTCGCGGAACAACGGATGATTGCCGGAAAAGATTTTGGCGATTTTATCGTTTGGCGGCGCGATGACGTTCCTGCCTATCAACTGGCGGTAGTTGCCGATGATGCGGCGATGGAAATCACAGAAGTCGTCCGGGGAGCTGACCTCTTGAAGTCGACCGCTCGGCAGATTCTGCTCTATCGAGCACTGGGGCTTCCTGTTCCTGACTTTTATCACTGCGATTTGGTGCGTGATGCGACCGGAGTGCGGCTCGCCAAGCGGCACGACTCTCTCAGCATTCGCAGCCTGAGACACGCCGGATGGACTCCCGAACAAGTGCGTGCGGGAAATCCATCCGGCTCACGAGGAAAGTGAACTTCGAATTGGTCTACAGAGACCGCAGGAAGTTCAACAGGTCCTGCTGGTCCCCATCCGAGAGCCTGCGGAATTTGTCGACAACCGCATTGGCCTCCGAGTCCTGATATCGCCGTCCTCCGTCGCTTGCGTGGTACAGAATTGCCCGGACCAGGTTCTTGGTGCGGCCATCGTGGAGAAAGTAGGTGCGCTGTCCGAGTCCCCACAGTGGCGCGGTCCGAAACTCGTCGGCCTGCGCCTGTCCCTGGATGATCTCGTCCGCGAGCCCGGCCCCCATGTGATGCAGCAATAGGTCCGAGTACAAGTCTGCGGGAACATTGCTGAGTGCCGGGATCGGCGACTGCCCTGTCGTCATGGTTGGTGTGTGGCACAAGGCGCATCCGATCTGGCTAAAAATCCTCGCTCCGTTCTGTGTGGATGCAGTCGAGGGAGCTGGCTTCGGCTGATCGAGAAGACGCATGAACATTGAGAAGAGCAGGACATCGCTGGCAGAGTCCGTTCCGGTCGCGTCCATGTGCGTGAAATCCTCCGGGGTAGCATTAAACCTGCACCCAGTGGCCTCTTCACGCTCATTAGGAAACAGTTCGTTAGTGACGCCCATCTCGACGTTGTAGGCCTCACCCGAGAAAATCTCGAGCGACTTGTTCTGAGCCTTCCAGCCAAAACGCGTCACTGTGCCATCATTGCCGCTGGTATTAGGAGATCCAGCGATATTACTCGTCGTAACACGGTTGGGCCTTCCGCCAATGCCCATGCTTCGCTTCGCCCCCGCTTGCGAATTGACCTGCGCCAGGATCGTGGAGTCGGGAATTGATTCGATCAGCCCACCTCCGAAAACGGGTGTCGGGATGCGAAAAACCAGGTTGTTGGCACTCGCGGCACGCTGAAAGTCGGGCTGTTTCAGGCTGCAACCCGTGGCGTCGCCTCTGCCAGTTATGGTGAACAGAGCATGAACACCTCCATCACGCTGCCTCAGATCCGATGTGAGCGGGAATCGAGCCTCGCGAACCGGACCATCGATCGTAATGAAAGATGGAATTTGATTGGTTCCTCCCTGATCCGTGGCAGCAGCGACTTGGGGATTTACCAGCGGGCTGCTTCCGCCAATGGCGGGCTGTGCGTGGCATTGGGCACAACTCTCCGCGTTAAACCTCGGCCCGAGTCCGCCCTTTACCGACTCGACATCTGCAAAGTCAACAAGTCCAGAAGCAAAGTACGACTGTTGATTTTGTGTCAAACCGGCGACAAAACTGCCGGCTCCGGCAGGGCCGCCGCGGACTCCGGGGTCATGCGCGCCGGATTGCGTGAGTGCTTGGGGAGTGGAAATGGGGAATCCGAGCAGGATCGCCGCGCCGAGCAGGGTGACACGATTGAAGCGAAATGGCTTCGTGATCTGGGACATGATTCTCCTTTGACGGAGGGCGCATGGCGGGTTGGGCCGGCTTTGTGCGAGCGCACAAAGCGAATACAGTGGTGGCACATTCTTGACCTGAACGCTAACCAGTGACAGATATCGAAGGGCCTAATCCGCGCTGTGACAAGGCTTAGGCTTTCTGGGTCCATCTGGACAAGTGCGCGATCAATAAGTGGACAGGATGAAGAGGATGCCGGCAGGTTTGAAGCCTACCGGCACCGAGTGAACAGCTAGCGTTGATCGGTCGGCAGCGGCATGATCATTCCTGCTTTGTCGCTGACGATCATCTTTGGCAATTCACCATTCCACTTCTCAACCAAAGCGCGCTGGTTTTCCAGGCGACGCCACTCCAATAACTGCGGAGTGATGGACGCCTGGCGCAAGCGGTTGGCCTCGGCCTCGCCGCGTGCACGCTCGATGGCGCTGGTCGCGTCGCCGCGTGCACGTTCGACCTGGCTGCGCGCTTCGCCCTCCGCTTCAGCAACGGCTTTCGCCATTTCCGCCTGCGTGACCGCCAACTGATTGCGGGCTCGTTCGGCTTCGGTGATGGCCTGCGTCTTCTGCGTGATCGCCTGCTCGATCGCGGCCGTGAAGCGCGGTTTGCCGATGAATCCGAACTGCTGGATTCCGACGCCGACAGCCTCTACTTGCGCCTGGATCCGTTCGCGGGCTTCATGCAGGAACCGCGCCTTGTTCTCGCCATAGATGTCCTCCAGCGTGTAAGTCGACGCCACTTCGTTCAGCGAGTTGCGCACGATGTCTTTCAGCATGCCATGCGTGAATCGCTCCAGGTCGTCGGTCCGGTACTTCACGTAAAACTCCGGCACGCGACTGAGATCGATGGCATAAGAGAGTGACACATCCGCGCGCACCTCCTGCCCTTCCTTGCTGTTGAAGACCAACTCCTCATTCATCGGGTGGCCTTCGTTCACATCGGAGGTCCACTTGACCGTTTGGACGAAGGTGGGGAATTCGATCACCTGTGTCTTCAACGGAGAATAAAAGACCCAGCCGGTGCGAACTGGAATGTCCTGCGCGCCGCGCTGGCTTCCAGCAAGATTCACCTCGACACCGACGTATCCGGCGTTGATCCGAGTCACACGAACGATGTTCGAAACAAGGATGCCTCCGAACACGAGCGCTCCGCCGATTACGATTACGCGAAGGAGATTCCGCCTGATGCCACCGAACCTCTCCTCGTTATGAGTCTCGCGATTGAAAATTGTGGTGGTCATAGAAATCTCCTTTCTTCTGTGCGCAGGCACAGAGATTGCTTGGACAGCGGCGGCGCCTTTAAGGGCGGACATCTCGCTGCGACGGACTTTTCGATCAGGGTCGTTGGGCTCGCCAGATTGCGGCGATCAGCGAAGGGACAACGACCAATAGCAGGAGCAACGAACCAACTCCGCTCCAAAACCAGAAGTCGCTGGGAAGATTCATCCAATCCAAAAACCGGCTGAGAGATGCGACAGCCAGCAATAAGACCAGGATGGTCAACGCCAGCTTCATTCTCCTTTTCATACCGGCCTCACTTCTTGCTTACAACGAATTCGATGACATACTAGGTTTGTAGTAGCGGCAAAATAAGTCCCGCGGAATCTTGCATTAGCAAAACCGAAATTTGTACTCATCGAATATCTCGCAGTTCTTGAGCAACCGACCGGTCGTTCCCGTGTACAATCGTTACGCTTCCATCATGAGTGAGGCTCCCGACAGCACTCGAAAACTGATCATCGCCATAGATGGACCGGCTGGCGCAGGAAAGAGCACGATCGCGTCCCGCCTGGCGCGAAAGCTCGGCTATGTCAATCTGGAAAGCGGCGCGATGTACCGTGCCTTGGCGCTGAAGGCGATCGACACTGACACGTCGTTTGATGACGAGACTGCGCTGGTCAGTTTGGCCGAGGCTTCAAGAATTCAATTGGAGCCCACGGTTGGCGGAAACCGCACGCTGCTTGACGGAAAAGATGTTTCAGCCCGCATCCGCGAGCGCGACGTGACTGAAGGCGCTTCGCGTATCTCGGTGCATCCGAAGGTCAGGGTATGGATGGTCGCTCATCAGCGTGAGATGGGTCTGGGTGGCGGTATCGTCATGGAAGGCCGCGACATTGGAACGAAAGTATTTCCTGATGCGGACCTCAAGATCTTTCTCGATGCCGATCCTGTGATACGCGAGCAGCGGCGTATGGCACAGCAAAAAATCTCAGGTGAGGTCGCGGCCAAGGTAGCTGCCGATCTCAGGGAGCGCGACAAGCGGGATCGCACGCGAGCAGCCTCTCCACTTGTAGCTGCTCCGGATGCCGTTGTCATCGATTCGACATCGATGAGCGAGGACGATGTTTTGGCGAAGGTCGAGGAGCTTGCGAGAGAGAAGGAAGGTCTCAGAGTTCCCTAGCGGCAATGGTCAAAAGAAAAGTTTCAAGGTTTTAAAGTTGAGCTGGAACTTTGCCACTTTGAAACCTTGAAACCTTGTTCGCTCAGTTATCCGTCGGTTCCGGAGTCCCTTTCTGCTCAGGGATCGCCTTTGCCGGCTTGCCTGGATTTGGTGGCACCGGAGGCGCCGGAGGTACCGCGGACGCCTTGCGGATACCAATTCCCTCATGCTCGTTGTTGATCACGATATGCGAAGAGCCGTTCCCCACGCTGCCACTGGCTCGTGATTCACGGTCATCATTGTTGATTTTCAATTCCGAAAAATCAGATTGAATTTCGCCGCCGTTCCGCGTGCTCGCATCCAGTCGGAATCCCGCTTTGTCAGGGACCGCAAGTTGGACGTCGCCGTTCCGGTTATCGATCTGCACATTGCCCAGCGTGCGCATGGTCAACTCGACGGTTCCGTTATCGTCTTTCAGGCGAACATCACCCGACACCGCATCCAGCCGGATATTCTTCGAACGTGTCGAGAGGTGTAAAGGCCCGGTGATCTCGTCGGCGCGAAGATCCTCGGAGTCAAGGTCGAGCGATCCGGTGATGCGTGAGAATTCCATGTCGGTGCGTGATGACTTGAAGGTCACCGTCTTCGCGATCCGCTCCAGTTTCACGCTCTCCTGAAATTCGCCTTCGAGTTGGGCAGAACCCTTTATGTCAGCTACAGTGACCTCGCTGATCCGTCCACCAACTTGCACGTCACCTGTGACCTGCTGGACTTTCACCGTGCCCTTTTCCTGACTGACTTTCACGTTTGCGCTGATATCTTCCACCGATGTATCCGAGTGCTGCGCCGAGATATCAATATTGCCGGCGCGGCCGCTGATAGTGACATCGCCACGGCGAGAATTGATGGTGACTGGCGCCTTGCGCGGAAGGGAGATGTCGAGATCGGTTTGTACCGGATGATCGCCTGCCTCAACATTGGCGTTTAGCGTGACCAGTCCGCCGCTACTAGTGATCGCAGGCTTGGTTTCCGTGTTGTACTTGTCGGCGTCGCTTTGGTTGTCGGCCGCCACGCGCTTGCGTACCACGACCGTAATCTTGTCGTCATCCGATGCGTGCACACTCACCGCACCGTGATTGTTGATGACCTTCAGAGTGGCATCTCCTGGGAAGTTCTGTTCCAGATGATCGTTGTAATTGAACGTATCTCCGCCGAAGATTCCCTTGAAATCGCTGTCATCGAAGTTCATCTCTTCGCGCCAGCCGGACCAATGGCGATCGACCTGATTTGAGACCAGGCCGAACATCACGATCATTACGACAAGGAGCACTCCACCGGCGCCAATTCCGGATGCACGGGTGCCTTCACGCCGCGCCTGCATGTGCTCGATGACTTTGATAACCCCCCAAAGGATGAGCAGTACGGGCCAGTAATTCGCAAACAGGTGGGCCAGTTTTGCCACCGAGAGAATGCGCATCGTACCGAGCAGGAAAACAATCCCAACGACGATCAGAACAAACGGTCCGGCGAACGACCGATGCCGCGGGGGCGGCAGCGGCGGCAGCGGAGAAAACTGTGGCGGTGGTGGCGTCGCAACTGGGTTAGACATTTTTCACCTCGCCAGTCGAAGGATCCGTGCTTTGCGCAGGAGTCTCAGGTGCACTCTGGTCTATTCCCGAATATGCCGTTGGCACACTCGGCGGTGGCGGAGGCGGCGGTGGAGGATAGTTCGTTCCCGGAGGCAATGGGCCGATATGTCCTCCCCACGACGCGTTGCCCTGCATCAGTTTGACTACGCCGATCACCAGCAGGATGGCTGGCCAGGTCTTGCCGAAATTGACATCTGACACGTTGTCCAACAGGAACAGAATTCCGATCGTCACCAGCATTGCGGGCCCCATGAGCTTACGCGTACGGCAACGCTCGCAAACGCAACCCGGCCGGTAATTCCCAAGCAGTCCCCAGTTCTTGGCGAACAGATACACGCCGAGCACGATCAATATCAGCGGCCAATAACGATGCAGGCTGAAGTCAAAAGCTGTGTTGATGAGAAACAGCACTCCTAGCCCGATGAGGACCACTGCAGCAATTGGTATGTTCGCAGCTTCCGTGATCCTCTGACCTGCGGGAACCGCGCCGCCGGAACCGAACATGGATGCCAAGCCAAACGGATCCGGTGCGGGCTCGCCCAACTGGAGAGCACGGGCGGTACGAACTGCATCGATGATCTGGTAGACGTAGAAGAAACCGATGCCCAATCCCAGCATCGTGTGCATGTACCACGGCACATCTGAGCTTTCGATGACGATCAGAAGCACCATGATCGCCAGGTGCGCCAATCCCTTCGCGTATTGCGAGCAATAGACAGCTCCCACGCCAAATGGAAAGAAGCCGGCAAGAATTCCCGCTACGGTCGGATTTGGCCCGGAAGCGATCGGTGGCGCGCCCGGCACATAGGCCGACGGCCCACCAATCGGCGGATACACGTTCGGCGGAGGAGGCGGCGGTGGTGGAGTGTACATTCCTGGCGCCGGCGCTCCTTCGAGCCGCGCGGCTAGACAAGACTCGCAGTAAATCACTCCGCGGACGTCGCGGGTGCATTGGTTGCAAAGTGGCCTGCCGCATGTGCGGCAGAACGCCACCGCAGCTTGATCGCTGTGATTGGCGCAGTTCATACGAACCTCCTGTCAGTGGTCACCGACACTACAGGCAGATCCGGATTTGACGGATCAATAATCCGATCAAAGACGAAGGGACCCACAGGTGCGCCAGCCAGAATAAGCTTCTCCCCTGTCTGGCTGTAATTGCGCTCCTGCTTCTGCTCAGGTTTTTGCGTTGTGTCGTTCTTGCGTTCTTTCTGTTTTGCCGGCCCGGGCTCAGCGGGACTCATGTTGCGCTTGATCTCGCGGAGCGCGGCCTGCATCGTGTATACAGCGCGGACGTTGTCGACGTAGCGCACGACCTTGGCCTGCGTATGGTAGTACGTTTGCCGGATCGCCGAGGGCCGCAGGCTGATGCTCATTACATCGTGAATATTCACGCCAGCCATCGTCAGGCTCACCGACAGCGCGAAGAACGCCATGCCGAATGACATGGCGAAGCGCGGTTGGCGAACCAAGGCCCACGTTGGCTCCAGGAACGAAGCCTGCACGTGCTCCCACCACGAAACGCGTGGTTGCGGAGCGCGTACCGTCGTCCGCAGGCGTTGGGTGTCAACGCCCGTTGTGGATGCCAGAATATTTGGGACCAGGCTGGCTGGAGGCTCCACCTCCGTGAGACCTTTCAGCCACTGACGGCCTGCCTCTGCTTCCTCGAGCAGCGGCCCGCAAGTTTTGCAACTGCGGGCGTGTGCCTGGAAGCGGTCGAGTCCGGCCCCGCTGAGAACGCCATCTAGCGCGTCCGAAAGGAGCAGGTCGAACTCGTTGCACTGCATTCCGTTACTGGTGTGGTCTGGCATCACATCACCTGCCTATAGGTACGTTGTAAGAGGCGTGCAAGTTCCGCCCGCCCTCTATTTATTCTTGATTTCACGGTGCCCTCCGGAACCCTCAAAGCGGTGGCAATTTCCTTGTAATCCATGTCCTGTAAGTCCCTTAGAATCAATGCTTCCCGAAGTTCTGGCGACAATTTTCCCAATGCCTGGTGCACCGTCTCCTGAACCTCCCGCTGGCGTACCCGGGTGTCGGGGGGTGCACTTTGGTCAGGGATTTGCTCACTGAGGGGCTGAGCATCCTCGTGTTCGGACGCGGTCGAGTCCATCGAGTCGGTCATCCGGTCCTGCTTGGTCTTGCGGAAATGGTCCACTAGCAGGTTGCGCGTGATCGTCGTCACCCATGTAACGAACGCACCCTTCGAAGGATCGTAACTCGGAAGCGTGCGATACATTTTGATGAAAACTTCCTGAGTCAAATCCTGCGCATCGTCCGACGAACCAGCAAATCGGTAACAGATGTTGTATATCCTTCGGTTATAGCTCTGCACGATCTCCTCCCAGGCGGTGGCGTCCCCGGCAATACAGCGCCGGACCAGCATCGCGACGACCTGGACGTCTTCCACTTTCACTCCCCGGAGAAGTGCGACTTCCGACTGAGACTAGGGTTTGGATAAAGAGAGACCGACTCCAAGCCCACCCACAGGACAGTACGTGATTGCAGGGCTTGAAGTTCGCGCCCCGGGCTAAGTCCGTGGGAACACGGCATTGTAGCAGCGTGTGACCTTCGTTCTCAGTGCGGGTACGCGAATCACTGTAGTCAAACGTGGGATGCGTTCAGCATCCAAAGTAAGCTTGGTTGCGAGAGCGACCGGAGCTATGGTGAAAGATTAAAGATTAACGATGCAAGATTCTGAGTCGTGCACACAAGGGCGTGCAACGTTTCTCAAGCGTTCGGGAAAGGTGATTCGACTTCATGTACAACACACACGTTATTAATCGTAAGAGATCTTTGCGAATCGTCGCCGTGCTCGCGACGGCGGTATTGTTAACCAGTGTCCTCTCGCTGAGAGCGAAGGCACAAGATGATTATGACCAACAGGATGACCCGCCCAGCCGCGTCGCGCGGCTAGGACATATGGACGGTTCGGTTTCTTTTCAGCCCGCCGGAGAGTCAGAGTGGGTTGAAGCCGTACAAAACCGTCCCATGACCACGGGCGACAAGCTTTGGGCCGATCGCGATTCGCGCGCCGAGGTGCAACTCGGATCCTCAAAGATTGACCTGGGTCCGAATACAGGATTTTCTTTTCTCAATCTCGACGACCGCACCATTCAAATCCAGTTGAGCTCGGGAACGATGAATGTGCGCGTGTATGAGCTGGATCGCGACACCGACTACGAAATCGATACGCCAAACCAGGCATTCGTGATTTCGCAGCCGGGCCGCTACCGAGTGGAGTCTTCAGAAAACGGCGACTACACGGTCGTAACCGTTCGCGAGGGCGAAGGTCAATCCACCGGCAACGGACAAAGCTATTCGATCCACCAGGGACAACGCGTTACGTTCCGGGGAACGGACTCTTTGAATGCGGAAGTCGACCAGATTGAGGGTCCGGATCAATTCGATCGCTGGAGCGACGACCGCGAGCGCCGTTATCAAGATTCACCATCGGCGCGTTACTGTTCGCGTCAAGTCGTCGGTTTCGAAGATCTCGATGACAACGGGCAGTGGGGACCGTCGCCCGAGTACGGAAATGTATGGTATCCGCGCGTAGACGCGGGGTGGGCTCCGTACCACAACGGGCATTGGGCGTGGATTGATCCGTGGGGATGGACTTGGGTCGACGATGCCAGCTGGGGCTACGCTCCGTTTCACTACGGACGCTGGGTATTTGTCGGCAGCCGCTGGGGATGGGTACCCGGACCGCGTGAAGTTCGTCCCGTGTACGCGCCTGCTCTGGTTGCATTCGTCGGTGGAGTGGGCATTGGAGTGGGTGCCAACGTCGCGTGGTTCCCGCTTGGTCCTCGGGAAGTATACGTCCCCTCGTACCGCGTGAGCCGTGGATACGTGAATCGAGTCAATGTCTCCAACACCACGGTGAATGTGACTCAGGTGACGAATGTTTACAACACGACCATCGTTAAGAACAATACGACGATCAATAATGTCACTTACGTGAATCGCAACGTGCGGGGAGGCGTAACTGCGGTTCCGCAACGGGCGTTTGCCAGTGCGCAACCGGTAGCCCGTTCTGCCGTCGCGGTGGATCAGAATCAACTACAGCGCGGTCCGGTGTCGTCGCGTGCCGCAGTTCCACCCGCACAACAGGCGGTGATGGGAGCGCGCGGCAATTCTGCAAACCGCGTAGCTGCGCCACCCCAGAGCGTGGCTAGCCGGCAGGTGATTGCGACTCGTACACCGCCGCCGCCGAAACCTTCTTTCGCGGCAAGGGAGCAGGTACTCCAGCGGAATCCGGGAGTGCCTGTCGCGCGCCAGCAAATGCAGCAGATGCGAGCTGCGAATCCTCCAGCTTCGGCTCCGAGAGTAGTCACAGCGCCGCCGGCGAAGCCGACTCCGTTGCCGGCCCCGGGCGCGCGTCCGGGAAATCAGCCGGCAGCGAATCAGCCTGCCGGAAATGAGCGTCCGGGCAACAATCCCGCCGCGAATCGTCCTCAGCCGGGAAATCCGCCAGCGAACAACAATCGCCCGGAGGCAAATCAGCCGAATCGTCCGCAACCAAATCAACCCAACAATCG
>Ga0070712_100000152_pt1 | contig 36965 bp, 37 predicted proteins | sample LARL81metaG_FD_71396 | JGI IMG/M metagenome (GOLD analysis project Ga0070712, IMG submission 71396) | Corn, switchgrass and miscanthus rhizosphere microbial communities from Kellogg Biological Station, Michigan, USA - LAR L8-1 metaG | ecosystem: Host-associated > Plants > Roots > Rhizosphere ...
TCGCGGTCGGATTGACCGAGCCGTCCGGATTGCGCTCTTGCGCGCTCGCGGGAGGCGCAACCGCGAACATCGTGAGGAGGAGCACGGCGCCGAGCAGAAGGCGCAAGCGGGGAACGAGCATTGCGAAGTCCATTTGTTTTCCTCAGAACGCGTGCAGTTCAACGCAAAAGTACGGTGGGCAAAGGCGCGCCTCTCCAGCTACTCCCGCCTGTGAACGACCTCGCGCGCCGTGCCCACGCGGACGGGCACTCATGCTCCGATCGTCTCGCGGTAGGCGGTTTGCCAGCCCCAGGCGCCGGAGCCGTAACCGCGCCTGCTCACCCGCTCCTTATAGATCTGCGCGATGATGTCGCTGTCGCCGGCCAGCAGCGACTTGGTCGAGCACATCTCGGCGCACAGGGGCAATTTGCCTTCGGCCAGCCGATTGGCGCCATATTTCTCGTACTCCTCCTTGGACCCGTCCGCCTCCGGCCCGCCGGCGCAATAGGTGCACTTGTCCATTTTGCCGCGCGACCCGAAGTTGCCGACCTTCGGATACTGCGGCGCTCCGAACGGACATGCGTAGAAGCAATAGCCGCAGCCGATGCAGAGATCCTTCGAATGCAGCACGACGCCGTCGGCCGTGGTGTAGAAGCAGTTCACCGGGCAAACGGCTTGGCACGGCGCGTCGGTGCAATGCATGCAGGCCATGGATACCGAGCGCTCTCCGGGCTTGCCGTCATTGATGGTCACCACGCGGCGCCGGTTGATGCCCCACGGCACCTCGTGCTCGTTCTTGCAGGCCGTGACGCAGGCATTGCACTCGATGCAACGGTCGGCGTCGCAGAGGAATTTCATCCGAGCCATGATCCCCTCCCTAGGCTGCTCTGATCTGACAGAGAGTGACCTTCGGCTCCTGCATACCCGTCGCCGGATCGTAGCCGTAGGTCATGATCGTGTTCACGCTCTCGCCGAGCACGATGGGATCGGTTCCCTTGGGATAGCTGTCGCGCAAGTCGGCGCCCTGGAACCAGCCGCCGAAGTGGAAGGGCATCCATGCCACTCCCTTTCCGACCCGTTCCGTCACCAGCGCCTTGACCTTGGCGCGCGAGCTGTTTTCCGCGCCGGTCACCCACACCCAGGCGCCATCGCGGATGCCGCGCTCGCCGGCATCGGCAGGATTGATCTCGATGAACATGTCCTGCTGCAGCTCGGCCAGCCATTTGTTTGAGCGCGTCTCCTCGCCACCGCCTTCATACTCGACCAGGCGCCCCGAGCTGAGGATGAGCGGGAACTCCTTGGCGACGCCTTTCTCCACCGCGGCCTTCTGCACGTCGAAGCCAACGTTGGGCAGCCGGAACTGCTTGGCATTGGGCAAGGTCGGGTATTTGGAAACGAGATCGACGCGGGGCGTGTAGATCGGCTCCCGGTGCACCGGTATCGGATCGGGCAGACCGAACGCATTGGCGCGCGCCTTGCCGTTGCCGTAGGGAATGCAGCCGTGGGTGATGGCGACGCGCTGAATGCCGCCGGAGAGATCGAGCGACCACGAGACTGCGTCCGGATTGGCGGGATTCACTTTCTGGATCGTGGCCAGCTCCTCCGGCGTGAGGTCCTTGTCCCAGCCCAGTTTCTTCAGCACGGCCAAGGTGAACTCGGGATAGCCATCCTTGATCTCCGAGTCCTTGGAATAGGAGCCTTCCGCCAGCAGATTGAACTTCTGCTCCTTCTCGACCTCCTGGCCGTTCTCCATCACCTTGGTCTTGACCACGCGCTCCACGCCGAAACGGGCGCGGAAGGTCCCGCCTCCGTCCATGACCGAGAGATTGGTGTCGTAGAGGAGCGGTGTGCCGGGGTGCTTGAACTCGGGCGTGCCCCAGCACGGCCAGGGCAGGCCGTAATAGTCGCCCTTGGCGGGACCGTCCTTCGCCCGCATCGTGAGGAAGTCGAAGTCCTTCTGGTTCGTCATATGCAGCTTCAGGCGCTCCGGCGATTGTCCGCAATAGCCGGTCGACCAGCTGCCGCGATTCATCTCGCGCAGCACGTCCTCCGGCAGCGGGCGATTGTTCTCGACCTTGATGTTCTTGAACATCTTGTCGGCGAAGCCGAGCTTGTTGGCGATCAGATACATCACCTCGATATCGTCTTTCGATTCGAAGATCGGCTTGACGATCTGCTCGCCCCACTGCAGCGATCGATTGGAGGCAACCCGCGAGCCGGAGCTTTCGAACTGGCTGCAAACCGGCAGAAGGTAAGTGTTGTCCCGCCTCCCGCCGCTCACCGCCAGCGAGGCCCACGTGGTGGGATGCGGATCGGCCACCACCAGAAGCTCGAGCTTCTGCAATCCTTTCACCGATTCAGGAATACGCACGATGCTGTTGCTGGCGTGCCCCTGCACGAACATGGCGCGAACGTTGTCTTTTTGATCGACCTGTTCCTTCGGCAGCAGCACCGCGTCGAACCAGCGGGTCAACGGAATGCCCGGGCTCTCCATCATCTTCTTGGAGTCGAACTGCGATTGAAGCCAGTCGTATTCGACCTCCCAGACGCGGCCCCAATGGCGCCACGCGCCTTCGAGCAGGCCGTAATAGAAGGGTAGCGTAACGATATCGAGCCCGACATCGGTCGCGCCCTGCACGTTGTCATGGCCGCGGAAGATATTGGCGCCCCCGCCGGGCCGGCCGACATTGCCGGTGGCGAGCAGCAGGATGCAGCTCGCCCGCACGTTCGCGGTGCCTACCGTGTGCTGCGTCTGCCCCATCGCCCAAATGAGGGTCGCAGGTCGATCCTTGGCAAACATCTCGGCGACGCGCTTGAGCTGCGCCTCCGGCACGCCGGTCACCCGCTCGACCTCATCGGGATTCCACTTCTCCACCTCCTTGCGCACGTCGTCCATGCCGTAGACGCGCTGCGCGATGAATTCCTTGTCCTCCCAACCGTTCTTGAAGATGTGCCAGAGCATCCCGTAGATCACCGGAATGTCGGTGCCGGGCCGGATCCGCATGTATTCGGTCGCGTGCGCCGCCGTGCGCGTGAGCCGCGGGTCGCCGACAATGAAGTTCGCGCGGTTGAGTTCCTTGCCCTCGAGCAGATGCTGCAGCGAGACCGGGTGGGCCTCGGCCGGATTGCCGCCCAGGAAGAACAGCGTCTTGGAGTTGCGAATGTCGTTGAAGCTGTTGGTCATCGCGCCATAGCCCCAGGTATTGGCTACGCCGGTGACCGTGGTCGAATGGCAGATGCGCGCCTGGTGATCGGTATTGTTGGTCCCCCAGAAGGCGCCGAGCTTGCGGAAGAGATACGCGCCCTCATTGGTGAATTTCGCCGAGCCGAGCCAATAGACCGAATCGGGACCGGAGCTCCCACGAATTGCGGTCAGCTTGTCGACGATCTCATTGATCGCCTGGTCCCAGGAGACACGAGTCCATTGGCCGTTCACGAGCTTCATCGGGTAGCGCAGGCGCCGATCCCCATGCACCAGCTCGCGCACGGCGGCCCCCTTGGCGCAGTGCGAGCCGCGATTGATCGGAGACTCCCAGCTTGGCTCCTGGCCGATCCACACCCCGTTGGAGACTTCGGCGGTCACCGTGCAGCCGACGGAGCAGTGCGTACAGATGCTTTTGCGGATGGTGACCTGCGCGCCGGGAGCAGGCGGCGGGCCGGCTTGCGCCTGGCGCACGCTTGTGAGCGGCAGCGTGCCCATCGTGGCGAGACTTCCGGCAACAAGCCCCGAGCGCCGCAGAAACGATCTGCGGTCGAGCCCGCGATCCGGCACGCCTTGCAGCGCGCTCGCGAGCATGCCGCGCCGGCCCTGACGTTCCGACCTCCTGATCAGCATGGGTGCCTCCTCAGCCCGGATAACGGTTGACCCGATAGTAGGCCTTCACGTGCTCGGTCTCGCGGTAGCGAGCCTTGCGCTTTTCTTCATTGCTCTCGGTATCTGCATGCGCGCTCGTGGCGAGCGGCGCGGCAGTGGCCGCCGCGGCGGTCGCGCCCAGACCGAGAGTGCGAAGGAAGTCACGCCGACCGGCATTGGCTTTGGATTGTTTTGGCATGGGGCGTCGTCTCCTCAGACAATTTCCAGCTGCTTTTCAGGATGGCAGTGCGAAGGCCTGGATCTCGATCTCTACGAACACGCGCCCGAGCACGCCTACGCGGCGATAGAAATCGGCGCCTTCCGCGCGTTCGAGGTCGGCGAAGAAGCGCCCCACCCATGGAGCGAGATGGTGCTCGAACAGCTCGCGATCAGCGCCTGCGGGAGCGGGCAGGCGGCCGCTGATGATCCCCGCCATGATCTCGCAGAGGATCGCGGCGTGATCCTCCGGTTCAGACTGCCGCTCGGCGCGCTCGATCCGAAGCCCGCCCAGATATGCGCGCAGCCGCGCCAGGGGGCGCTCGTGCAGGAAACCACTCAGGTAATAGGAGCCATACGGAAGCAGCTCGCCGCGGCCGAGCCCGATGAAGAGATCGAAATATTCCCGCTCGAGGCGCTCGAGGCTGGCGCGGCTCGCCGCCTCGGCAAGCGCGGCGTGCGCCAATCCAAGCGGACTGGCGTCGCCACGCAATTCCGCAAGCCGCGAAAGAAGCGCGGCATCCGGCGCGCGTGCGAGCAGGACGGAGAGGAGCGCATATTCCTGCGCGCGCGCCGTATCGATGTCGTCCATCGGATGAGCTCTCGCGCCGTCGAGACCGGGCTCGGGAAGATCGCTTTCGCCCAAGGCGTCCCCCGAAGGGGGAGAGGAGTGCACCGAGTCCCCGGCTCGTGCCTCGATCACACTCGCGGGCGCGTGCGAGCGCGCCGCGACAGGCGTCGCTTGTTCCAGGCCGGGATTCCTCATCGGGCGCTTTTCTTTTTATTACAGTTCGAGAGTGGAAGTTACACCGGTAACGGGTGGGGTCAATAGTTCGAAAGAATGGGGCTGTGCCTTACTGCGGCAAGGCGCGGCCATGCCGCGGCTTCAGCATGCGCTCGCTGCGATCCCCGTCCGGGGCGGACCCGCCTGCAACATCATCCGCGTTGACCTGCACGGGTGCGTCGTGCCCTCGTGCATCCTGCCCTCTTGCATTCCGGCTTGGGGGCCGCGGTGCCGCGCCAGCCGGGGACGCGAGCATTGCGGATTTTGCCTGCGCTGGCGGAGGCTCTGGTCCGGGCTCCACTAAATCGGGCAGAGCGGGCGCGGGGGCATCCGGCACGTCCTCCCCAAGGCTGCGGCCGATCATGCGGGCTATTTCCTGGCGTATCTCTTCCGTCAGCTCCAGCGGCCCAAAGCCAGGCATCGCGCCGGGGTCGTTGAAGTCCCAGGAATTCTCGGAGAGCCCGATGAAGTCGCGTATCTTGGGATCAGCCGACCAGGCGCGGCGCAACGCCGCACGGGCCAATTCAGGCGGAACGCCGGGCGCGAGAAAAGCGCGCACGTCGCTCTCCGCGACAATCGATTCGATCGCTGGAAGCTGCGGGAGGGGGCGCGCGTCTTCATGAGAGGCCGGGGCATCAGAGGGCCGGGCATCAGGTGGCGCCTCGAGCGCGCTTTCGCCCCTCTGCGGCGCTTGGACTGCCTGCGGCGCTCCGACTGCCTGCGGCGCTTCGGCCGCTGCGTCGTCAGCCGGCGCGGAACGCTCCGCGCTTTCGCTGTCTTGCGCGCTCGCGCGCTTTCGCCGCGACCAGCGCGCCATGAAGGTTTCACGATCGCTCATCCCGATCCCTTCCGCATGGGACCCCGGCGCGCGAGCGCCTCCGGATCGGGTCGGTCACGCTCACGCTTGTGGAACGGCCGTTCGACGTGGTGCTCGGCAACGAATGCGTCGAGTTGCGCGCGCACCGCATCGGGCATCGCCACCGCCTCGACAAGAGTGCTGTCGGTCGAGGTCCATGCCTCGCCCTCGGCGGGATCGGCCGTGACCGCAAACAGCGCGTAGGGGGGATCGCTGCCGGTCGGACGCAGCGCGACCCAGAGCAAGGGCGTGCCGCTGGCGAGATTGGCGCGGTAATTGCCGGTCTCGGTGCGATGGAGCTCGATCTGAGCGGCACCTGCATAAAATGTAAAAGCGTCGGCATCCTCGCTGAGCCTGGTCCATGGCGACGCCTCCGGCTCCCCGGCCAGCACCGCAACCGGCTTCCAGGTGAAATCGATCCAGGGACTTGCTGCTTTGCGCCGCTCGACGACGACGCCGACAGGAATGCGGGCCAGTGCGTTGATCACGAGGTAGCCTCGAGCTGGGCGAGGGGCAGTCCGGTGATGAGATTCTGCGGCTTCATGCGCAGGATGCGCTCCGGCGTCATCGCCAACAGCAGAAACATGTCGCTGCCCTTCACCTTTTCAAGGAGCATTGCGTCATGCCGCAGGAGCAGGCGATAGAGTCCGACAATGGACTCGCGTGCGCCCTGGTCGAGCTCCTCCCCGTTCCACAGGGCGTCGCCGATCGCCGTCGCCTCCGCATCAAGGCCCACATACCAGCCGAGATCGACATCGGCCGCTGCGATCAGCGGCTCGACTTTGGCATCGAGCGCCAGCAGATGCGCAAGCCAGCGCTCGATCACCTCGCCGAGCGCCGCAAGCCCGCGCCGCCCCGCCGTGAGATCGAGCGCCATGTCGAAGCGGTCGCTGCGGTCCCAATAGGTTTCGGCGTTGTCGTCGTTGAGCACCTCGATTTCGCCCGCCATCGGCAAGCCCAGCATGGCAACGAGCGGCGAAACCGGCTGCGGATGTGTCCCTGCGATCGTCTCCTCGTCGGCCGCAATGAGCGAGCCGCCATGCAGACCCAATCGTTGCGGGCGAAAGAACAGCTCGGCTGCCCGCAGCACGAACGGGTCCTCGCAGCGGTCGAGTAGATTGCGCAGGATCACGTGCACGAGCTGGTTGATGAACATGGGCGGCGTGTCGCCCACGCCGTGCCGGACCAGATCGACGTAGGTCGCCTCGATGGTGCGTTGGCGAAGGAGCCGGTCGCGGAAGGAGAGCATCACTCTCCAGTTCTCGCGCGCATCGCGATCGCCGATGCCGGCGATCTCCGCGGGCGCAACCGGACGGCAGGGATCCTCGATCAACGCGGCGTGGAGCGTGCGCTCGGCGGTGCAGGCTTCCTCCGGCGGAGCGAGCTCCGGCCGTGCCAGATAGGCCTTGAGGAACTCGTCGCTCACAAGGAGCCAACCGCTGTCGTCGCGGTCGAGCAGGTGATGCCCGCAGGAAAGCCAGAAATCCCTCATGCATCACGCCTCGACTTGTGCTGTCATGCAGGCGCGTTTTAGGCCCACGCTTGTGCCACTGCCAGCGCTGGGCAATTCACGATCACAGAGGGGGGTTAAACCCTGGGGCGATTATTGCAAACGCAATGGGTTGTTTGCATTGCGTTGATGTCGGCGGGCGCGATCGCGAGCAGCAGCGCAGGCGCGCAATCCTATCCCAGCCGGCCGGTGCACATTGTCGTACCGTTTGCCGCCGGCGGCATTACCGACATCCTCGCGCGCGGGCTCGCGCAGCGGCTCGCGGAGCGCTGGGGCCAGCAGGTCGTGGTGGAGAACAAGCCGGGCGGCACCGGAGGGATCGGCGCCGAAGCCGTGGCGAAAGCGGCGCCGGACGGCTACACGCTCCTGATCAGTGCGGATGCGACCTTCGTCAGCAATCCGCATCTTCACTTTGCAGGGGCGGGTTTCAAACCCGCCCCTACAGATCCGTTGCAGGAGTTCGCGCCGGTCACGGGGCTCGGCATCAGCCCGCAGGCCCTGTGCGTCAATCCGAGGCTGCCGGCGCGAACGCTTTCCGAGCTGATCGCTCTGGCACGCAAGCAACCGGGCGAAATCACTTACGGCACCTTCGGAGTGGGCTCGAGCGGGCACCTCAACATCATTCTGCTCGAACGCATGACCGGGACCAGGTTCACGGCCGTGCATTACCGCGGCGCGGCACCGGCGATCACCGACGTGATCGGCGGCCATACCGGGATGGTCATTGTGAGCATCGGGCTTATCGCGCAGCCCTGGCAGAGCGGCCAGCTCACGGTGCTCGGCTTCGGCAGCACGACGCGGCTTGCGCAATATCCGGATGTGCCCACCCTCGCGGAAAGCGGGCTGCCCGGATACGAAGCGGGCTCGTGGTACGGCCTGGCAGCGCCCAAGGGCACACCGCCTGAGATCATCGCCACGCTCAATGCGGAGACCCGGCGCATTTTCGAGGATCCCGGGTTCCGCGACACGGTGCTCGCTCCGAGCTTCATCTTCTCGATCGCGAGTGCCCCCGAGGTCTTTGCCGCACGCATTCGCTCGGAGTGGGCGAAATGGGGCGAGGTCATTCGCGACGCGGGGCTCGAGCCGGAGTGATCGGGTTCGCTCTGCGGAGCCACAATCTTCTCCGCTCTGCCGGGTCATAGCCCCTGGATTCCGGATCTCTTGCGCTTGCGCCGAACGCTTGCCGCATTCGCTCCGGACAGGTCCGGAGCAGGAAGCGCGGAGCCACCGCAGGACGCTCGCGTCGGGCCTGCGAATGCCGCACATCCGCTCCGCCCGCCGAATTTCTTTGCCGAAAAAGTCGCCGCTTGGGTTCGTTTGGCCGAACGGGCGGAGCGAGCTGACGCGCCGTCGGGTTCGTGCCGCCGCGGGATCGTGGAAGCCCGACAGGGTCGGGATCGTTTGGCCAAGTTGCGCGATCGGCTGCTCCGAGCCGTCCGAAGCAACCCGACGCGGAAGCTCGGTGCTCGGCGGATACGCTACAGCGTACTCCCGGATTGCGCGTTTGCGCTGGGAGAGTGCGCGGGCTTCGTAACGGTCGAGCGCCACAGCGCGAGCGAGGCTGGCCCTATCCAGCGGTTTCAACGAGAGGAGATCGGCGCGCGCGCGGCGCACCCGTCCCACATCGACTTGCGCGCAGGCGATCCGACACGCCATCTCGAAGCGCTCTCTGCCGCCGTGCGGCCCTGCGATAGCGCGCGCCAAGGCGACGATCTGGTCCGTGAATGTGGGATCAAGCCCTGCGGGACGGCTTAGACCGTTCCGGACGGCATTGCGCGATGAGCGCGCCTTGCCCTCCGCTGTCTTCGGGCCCTGGCCGCGGCGGCCGTTTCTGCCGCTCGCCTCGCGCCTCGCTTCGCTGATCATGCGGGTTGCGGGGCCGCGAGCCGCGGCGCATCGGGCACGAGCTCGGCCTCTTCCGCCTGAGCGATGGCGCGTCGCAGTTTCTGGGCCAGAGGTGCTCGATAATTTGCCAGCTCGCGCAGAGCGGCGCTGCGGCGGTTTTCGACGCTCACCAGCATGCGATCGAGCCGCTCCATATCCTTGAACATGTACGACATCGCCCGCGCGACCAGCCGGTCCATGGACAGCCCGGCGGAGGCGAGCGCCCTCTCGACGTGGGAAGCCGCATCTTCATCTCCGGCCGCCCAATCACGGGCGATCTGGAGCGCGCGGGGGTGGCTTCCATCCAGCTTAGATGCGACCTGATCGCGAGCCGCGTCGGTCATCAGATTGGCTTTGGCGCGGCGCAGGCGAAACGTCTCCCAGACCAGGTCGACGATATCGCGAATCCAGATTTCCTCGAGGCTATCCCGCGGCTGCAACGTCGCGCAGATGCGCTCCAGGAGTTCGTCGTAACTGCGCACATTTTCACCCCTGATCAATGACGATCCGCCAAGCAGGGGCGCGGTGGGCAGCGGCAGAGAAGCAGCGGTGGTGGGCTCGCTCGATCGCGTCATCAATCCCTCTTTTCGTACGGTGGTCTATGTTCTTGGTATGTACCATATTTGTTCTCATTTGTCAAGCCGGTAGTGTCCTAATTCCGAGGCTTCTGTCCTATTTCAACTTCAAGGTGTCCTAATTTCGTATTCTTGGAGTCTTCCCCGTAGCTCGATGATCATCTCAGCGGCCTCAACGAGAAGGGAGAGAATCTTCTCTGTATCTTCCACAAAGTTTTCATGCTGCATCGCCGTGGCTAAGATGAGTAGCTTTTGCTCGATAGGCAAAGATGCAGGAGTCATGCTCCCGGACCGCGCTTCGGCTTGATGGGTTAAGTTAATTTGGCTCAATTGTCCCCCAGCCTTTTGACTCTTTTCTAATCGTTTCCGTGTAGGGGTATCCCCGACGGTTTTGACAGGGCCGTCCCGCAACGAGACCTGCGCACCAAGCCCCGGCTGCCCAACTCCGAACCAGGCCGGGGCTTTTCCCTTTTGCCCCCCTCAGTTGGCGACCTCGCAGCACGGTGGAACGATTCGGGCCTTCAGGCGTTTCCTCTCATCCCGACAAGGAGGGTTTCCTGTCATCCTGACAAGGAGGTTTGCCCGTGCCCAATACGCTTCAAATTCCTCTGGAGCGAAATCGCGATGTGCAGCGGCGATGGCAACACATGCTGCAACGAACCGCTGCACGGAAGAGCATCCCACCCGTGGGCTTGAAGTACTCTCGGACACCGGTCCGATTTGATGTGCCGCTAAACGGCTCATCCATCAAGCCGAAAAGCTGAGCTCCCCTCCCGGCCCCAGCTCACCGTGGGCTTCCACTTCAGTCGGTTTCGGCGTGCTCCGAGATGCGCCGCGACGCAATGCCCAGAGCCGCAAAGACCGCAAGCCCGGCAGCCGCAAGGAGAAGTTTGTCCCGCGCTTCCGCGTTGCTCACCGCGGCCTGTATCGGCTGCCAGCCTTGCTCCATTGCGGCACTTGCGCGAGATACAGCGCTCGAGGCGGCGGACCGTGTGGATTGGCCCGCCTGCTCGAGCGCATCTGTCGTTTCGTTGAACATGGCGCTAGCCTGCTGTCTCGTATCGCGAGCGATGTTGGTTGCGGCCAACCTTGCTTGCGCGGTCAAGTCTTGCGCCCGCTCCTTCATCCTGCCTGCAGTTTCCGTCACCTTCTCTGCAACCGTCTCGGTCAGTGCGGCCGCCTGTTCCTGGGCAACGTCAGCTGCCGCACTTGCCTGTTCCCTCAGCCGGGCTTTCGCGTGCGATAGGTAATCAGCGGAAGTTTGCCCGTTCGGGTGGGCCGGCGGCGTTCGGAAGAGGCTTATCAGGCCGGCTCCCACCAACGCCGTGGCAATCGGCGGATGACGTATCAGCCGCCAAGCAATGCCCGCTCCGATCGTCAGAGCCGCGGCGGGATTGGCGGCGGCTCTGGCTTTGACGTCCTCGATCAGCGCTTCGATCGAGGACTGGGCCTTGGCTTTGGCTTTATCCAGAAGCGCATCCTTGGCGTCGAAAGCTTCCTGCTTCAGAGTTTCTGTGAACTCGGCAGCTGTCGCCGGCGATCGCAGCGTCGAGAGGTCGCTGGCCAGCTTGGTCCGGGAGGCTTCGACCTCTCGCTCCAGCTGGTTGAGACTGGGTTCAATCATAACGCTCACCTGAGAACAGAGAAACCTGACACGAGCCGGCTCATCATCTACCTGATGGAGATTTTGGGTCGAGGCGCGATCCGGCCCCCAACGTGGAGTTGCTCGATTGACCGGGGGTGCCGGCGGGTGCTGCGCGCGCTGAGCCTGGGCCGTACGGAGTGGTTCCACTACCGCTCGGCGCGGCACCTTGCTTGCCGCCGCTGCGGCCATCATCTTGCCGACCGCCACTGAAAGACTTCTCGAAGCTGCCGGCTACGTCTCGCGCCACCTCCTTCAGGCCCTCGGCATTTACACCGCGCTCCTCCGCGGCGCTCATCAGCCGTTCGCCAGCTGCGGAAGCCGCCTTGCTCAACCTGTCACCGGCATCGGTCGCCGCTTCCGACAGTCGTTTTCCGGCGGGGCCGAGCGCTTCGCGTTCCATTCGGGTGGCTGGGAAAGCAGCTGCAAGGGCCGCGCCGGCCGCCGCCCCGGCGATGGCAACTGCCAATGGCTGCTCGCGAACGATCCGCTCGATCGTGCTCTGCGTTTGCTCCGCAATCCGTCCAGACTGATGCATGATCGTCTGACGTGCGTGATCGGCATATTCGCCCGCAGCCGACGCGTAGCTCCTGGCGGTCTCGCTGACGGTCTGACGCGTTTGATCGGCATACTCGCCGGCAGCTGACGCGTAGCTCCTCGCCGTCTCGCCGACCGTCTTGCCGACGTTGGACGCATATTCACGCGCCGTATCAGCGGCTCCAGACATGCCCTCCGGCATTTCCCAATCTTTTCTCCCACGGCCACGCTGCTCCATGCGGGGGCCGTGCTCGCCCTGTCCGCTGGGGTAGCTCCGATACCCATACGACGATTGGCTGCTGCGCGAGCTTCGTGTGCGGAATAACAAAGCGCATCCGGCCGCCAGCAACAGCAAGCCTTCCGGGTTTTTCTTGACGGCACTCATCAGCCAATCGGCCGACAAGCCGCCGGGGTTCGAATTGTTGTTCATGTCAGCTGCTCCTTCGCGGTCGATATATCTCTCTTGATTTGATGGATGGTACGGCCGGGCGTCAGATCTTCCTGCGCATCGGCTCTGCCTTTTAAGAACGCAATCGCGGCGAGCACTGCCAGCCCTGCAGCAACGATCAAGCAAGACCAATGCATTGCGATGTCGTAGTAGCTGGCAATTGCAAGAATGATCGCTTGCAGAACAATAAACGCAGCCATAAAAGCGAGGAGGGCTGCCGCGGAAGTCCAAATACCGGCGTTGATCTTCGTCGATATTTTGGAGGAGATTTCTGCCTTCGCCAGCCGAAGCTCTTTTTGAAAGAGGTCTGCCAGATCGGCGACGACCTCCGACAGGCTGTGCGACAGAGTCGAATCCTTCAGCCGCTCATGAGCCATAGGAGATGCCCCCTCCGCCGGAGCGATAGGCCCCTCCGCCGGAGCGATAGGAGTGGGAGGGCTGAATCGGCGGTGCTGGCACTGACGGGCTGCTCTTCACGATTCGCAGCGCAAAAAAGCCCGCGAGTGCTGCCAACCCGAAAACCACCGCCGGTTGCCGCCGTGTGAAGTCCTTGGTGGTCTGCCAAATCTGCTCGACCGACTGATCTCGCAAGTCATGCGCGTACCCATCGACCCGCGTAGCCAAAGTGCGGGCCAAATCGGCGATTTGAGGGGAATCGCGCTCTATATCTTCGGCCGCGCGCCTGACCGATCGGGCCACGTTACCGAGCATGTCGGCGCCACCGCCCACCTGGCGGTTCAGAATCTCCTTCACTTCTCCGGTCAGCGTCGCCGCCGTGTCGGACGCGGCTTGTTTTACTTTCCCGCCCGCGTCTTCGGCGAATGCGGACGCTCTGGACAGGGCATCTTTTGCAGCTTTGGTCGTCCATTCGGACGCGCCTTCATGCGGGCGCACGTTTCCTGCCGCTCCGCGCGGAAAATCCTGGTTGCTCATGGGTTCCTCCGGTTCTCATGGCAACTGCCTGAGGAAACGATAGTTCCCTTATTTGTTACGTGATCATGTTGATTTGTTGCTTGATCATGTTGATGACATAGCGCCGGGCGCCTGCGACCGGCAGCATCGCCGTCCGACCACCACCGGGTCGTCGTCGTGCTGGATCGCGCGGAGAGCGCATCATCGGCGCCGGGCATCAGCCCAAGCGTTTGCCTGCCATGATCGCCTCTTGAATTTTTTGCGCGCGTTCATTGTTTGCTTCAGAGAACCGCTTGTAAATTGATCGACCGGCGGTAGGGTTTTTCAGCGGCTATCCTGGGCAGCATTCTGCGTCTTTGCGATCCAGCCCTTATTGAGTTTCGCCGACACATATGTTCCTGCACTGACCGGAACGTATTTTGCGGGATGATCGGCGTCCATGCAGGTGGGCAAGCATGAGATCATCGCATCTTCATTGGGCTGTTGAAAGAGCACGATCGACATTCGCGCCTTTCCGGCGGATTTTCTCTCCGGGTTCACTACGCGGTGCATGGTGGATAACCATCGGTCGTTGGTCCATTGCGCCATGAGGTCTCCAAGATTGATGACAAAGGTACCTTCGAATTGTGGAACCTCTTCCCAAAGACCTTCGCGGTTGCAGACCTGGAGGCCGCCGGGAGAAATCGACGGCGCCAGGATTGTCAGACTGCCATAATCGGTGTGAGCGCCTGCGCGGAGCTGACCCGGCTTCGGATCTTCCGGCTGCGGGGGGTAGAAATTGGTCACCAGCACCGAAACATGTTTGTCAAAATAGGCTTCGAAATGTCTTGCGGGCAACTCCAAGGCTCGAGCCAAAAGCCGCATCAGGTCAGCTGCCAGTCGCTCCATTTCGCGGTAATATTGGCGTGCGGTGAGCTCGACTGCCGGAATGAGTTCTGGCCATCGATTCTCCTGAAAATAAGTGCGACGGCGGGTGTTGTGATACTCGTCGTTGGGAATATCGAACTGGCCGACGGTAAACCGCTCCATCAGGTCAGGCGGACTCTCCTGACCGCGCGACTTCGACAAAGCCGTTGCATTGATACCGCGATAACCTCGCACGTTGTCAGGCGTGGCTGCCCAACGCGTCTTGATTTCCGCCGGAAGCGAGAAAAAGCTCATCATCGCGCTTTCGAGATCCGACCGCAGTTTCACAGGAACACCGTGGCCCGTGATGAGCAGAAACCCAACGTCGCGGCACGCTCGATCCACCGCCCGTGCCACCTCATCCTTTCGGAACTCCGAGCCCTGCAGGAATGGCTGGATATCAATTAAGGGAACGAGGCTCATTCTGTTTCTCCCGCAACATCAGGATGTTCCTTGCAACGAGCTATCTCGGACATTCGCCGGGTGTCATTGTGCCCTTGTCGCACCGGATTGTATAATCCCGGGCGTACGTTTCGGTTGGCGGGAGCTATGATCCAACCCCTCGGCGTATTTGCGTCCATCTGCAAAGGAGCCCCCGAATGCACAGGATCGCTTTAGGCGTCATCATCGCTGCCGCACTCGCGTCCGGGAATCACGCAAATGCCGCCGAGAAGTTTCGGTTTGCATATGCGGTCCAGGTGCATCAGGCGAACATGATGGTGCTCGGCGAGTATGCCCGCAAGCATGGTATCGAGCTCGAAACCGTCCCGATGCGCCGATACGCGGATATTCAACTCGCCCTTATGACGAACCAGATCGATGCAGCGGTTCTCGGCTATGTCAACGTGGGCCTTATGCAAGAAAAAGGATTTCGGGATTATCGCGCCATTGCCGGGGTATTCACTGGAGGGTTTGGCATCACGCTCGCGAACGGAGTCCAAGCCAGTACGTGGAAGAACCTGGAGGGCCTCAAATTGGGTACGGCACCGAACAGCCTCTCGGACCTGCTTTTCAAGTCAACCGCGAGCATTGGCGGCGCGGACATGGCAAAAATTCAGCTTATCAGTTTCACTACGTGCGGCCCTCCGATGCTAGCGGCACTCAAGTCTCGCGAGATCGATGGATTCATCTGCTGGGAACCCAATAACGCGGAGGCCGCACTTGGAAAGTATGGTTACTACAGCACATTGGACATTACTGCCTCAACTCGCGGCATTAACGGCATGATCGCCGTCAATGCAGACTACCTCCAGTCGAAACGAGAGGTTGTCGTCAACTTCGTCCGGGCGGTTATCGACGCAACGAATGCACTCAATTCGGATCTCGACCGCTACACGAACGTAGCAGTGCAAGGAACCGGTTCTGCACGCGATGTTGTGCGCGAAGGTATTCCACGTGGTACCCTCGATTACAGGCTATATGCGAAAGAGGCCAAAGTGCTCTTGCAGCTGGTTTACGAGGCGAAGATTACCGGCATCGACACTTCGCCCGCGGTCGACTCCCAATTTGACTATTCGGTACTGATGGAGGCGACTGGGCAGACCAAAGCGCAACTAGGCGCGCAGTAGGTTCTCGGCCCAGGGGGACCAGCCAACCCGTTTCTGGGCAGCAGCACAAACTCGCCGAATATAATATCAACAAAGGGCGGCGCCTTCTTCGTAAAACTCGATCATGTTGCCGTCCGGATCTGCGATGTAGATGGTCAGCCCGTAGATGCCGTCGTGCAGATCGCGAAAAAATTTTACGTTGGCTTTCGTCAGTCGTTCCGCAATGGCTCGAACGTTTTCCGCCTTGAAGGCGATATGATCGATCTGCTGTGGCTCCTGCGGGCCGCCATTGGTAAGCGCAAGCCCCTGTTTGAACGGGACGAACGGCCGTCCGTCGGGTAGCGGGCTTGCCTTGCGCAGCTCAAAGCCAAGAAGATCAATGTAGAAGCGCCGGGAGCGTTCGATGTCTGAAACTTTCAACAACATGTGCGCGAATTCTTTGGGCCGTGCTGCATTCACAGACATGACGGATGCATCCTCCTTCCGACGAGACTGTTAATCGTGCCGAACCCCTGGGAAAAACGAGCGCTTGCTGCGCCAAGTCCGGCCATGACATTGAGAATAGATCAATTTCGTCGGAATCGCCCGGTCTATTTGGCCGCTCCAGACGCGCCGTTCCGATCCACGATGTCGTTCGTGAAATAAAGATTTACATCCTCGACGGTTTCTATCTGTCCAGCGGCCTTGAGCTCCCGCAGGCCCTCCCTGAGCACATCCGGGCTGATATAGCCGACCGGCTTGCCCGGATGCCGCACGGCAGCACCGGTCAGGCCCTTGATCTGCTCGGCGACGATTTCAGGCGTGAGCGATGCCTGCCATTGCTTCAGCATGAGCTTCGCCGCCTCAAGCGGATCTTTCTGACAGAATTCAAACCCGCGACCGGCTGCACGCACGAACTTCACCAGAACGTCTGGATGCTGCGCGATATAATCATTGGTCGCGACCAGCGCGCTGCCTGGGGCTACCAGCCCCCATTTCGTTTCATCGAACTCGACAAATACGTCGCCATACTTGCCTTTCATGATGGGTAGATCGTTCGAGCGATAGACCGGAATCGCGTCCACCTGTTTGGCAATGAAGGCAGACACCGTTGCCCCTGATGCCATCTTGATGAACTGGATTTTGCTGCAGTCGATCTGGTTCTTTTCGCAAAGAATCGGCATGAACACCGCGCCGGTTTCGCCGGCCGACATGCCGATTTTCTTACCCATCAGATCGGCCGGCGTGCGAATGGGTTTTTCCGGCCACGAGACGATAACGAGGGGTGCAGAGTCGTTATACAGAGCGATGATCTTCAGGGGCATATCCTTGGATGTCGCCTGCATGCCGTAGATTGCCGGCATCCAGGAGACCTGATCGGAGCCCTTTATCAGCGAGGCAAATGCCGCACTCGGGCCGGCGCCTTCGTTGAGACTGACGTCAAGCCCTTCCTCGGCGAAGTAGCCCTTTTCCTTCGCCACGAACAAGGGTGCATATTCGCCCTTTAGCTTCCAGCTGAAGCGAAGGCTGATCGCATCTGCTTTGGCGGTGACCGAGAGCAGCACTAGTACTGCAAACACGGCAGTGGCGGAGTGCAACACCCGTCGTGTCAGCTCCAGGTACGTTGTCATGGGGATGTCTCGCTTGATCAGCCAGGAAACGGCTACCGCCGTGTCGCTAAAACGGCTTGCCCTTGAGATCTTCGCGGTCCGTGCCGAGTACGCCGGAGCGGGCCCAGTTTTCCTTGCTGTATTCCTGAATCGCCACGTGCAGCGCGTCCGGCTTCGCCCCGGCATGCTCGATCATGGCGTCGGTGATGGCGCGTACCAGCTTGCGTTTCTGCTCGACGGTGCGACCTTCAAACATCTGGACCACGACAACGGGCATGCAGATCCTCCTAATGTGAAGATCACAATCGTACCATCGGAATGCCGCGCCCACAACTTCTTCTCTTCAGCTCGTACCGCCCTGCATGGAACGCAACGTGTCGTTGCATCGCTTGACCCTTCTCCAGCCGGTGCCATTGACCGAGGGTCGGATTACGGTTGAGATGTGCTGACCCAGGACATGCCATGACAATCTGATCTCGGTCATTTATGGTTCCATGACGCTGCCATTTGCGACTTCATGACCCTGTCTCCATCGGGCGCATTCGGCCGGATTTGCACCAATGAAGATAACTTATCGAGCATTTGGCATTCGCCATAACGTGCGACGCTTCGGACCGGGTGATCGAGGACGCCTCACTGGTCATCGAAGACGACCGGATTGCCGCCATCGGTTCGAGCGACGAGATCGAACGCGGCCATTCCCGCGAGAGCTGCCACTTGATCCGCGACGGACGGCGTTATGGCATGACGCCGGGGTTCATCGACGCCCACGTGCATCTTTCTGAAATGCTTTCCCGCGGGGTGTATCCCGACGACGTCAACACCCGCGAATGGGTGTTCAATTGGGCAATGCCGTTCTATGCCCATCTCGGATCGGAAGATGAATCCGTCGGTGCGCTGCTGACCATTGCGGAAATGCTGCGCAGCGGCACGACTTGCTTCCTGGACATGGGATCGCAGAGCGATGTCTCCGTTACCGCCCTTGCAATTGAGACGAGCGGCATCCGCGGCATAACCGGACGGCACGCCGCCGATCAGCTGCCCAAATCCATTCCGCCGGGATGGCCGCCCGGCATCGAACGGCGACATTTTTTTCCGAGCGCCGAGGCTGCGCTGGAAGCGCTCGCGTCGGCGGTGAAACAATGGGACGGCAAGGCCGACGGCAGGATCCGCTGTTGGGTGAACATTCAGGGCAAGGAGCCCTGTAGCCTCGCGCTCCATATCGGCGCGCGCTGCGTTGCGGAGCAGCTGGGAGTCGGATCCACCTATCATCTCGCCAGCAGCCAGGAGGAAACCAGCGGCTCAATAAGGAATTTCGGCGTTGGGCCGGTAGGGCGCATCGCCGCGCATGGCGGTCTCGGGAGCAACCTGGTGCTCGCCCATGCCGCTGCAGTGAGCGAGCAGGAAATCGAGCTCCTCGCTGAAGCCGGCACCAAGGTTGCTTTCTGTCCGGGGACTTCGCTCAAGCTCGCAAAAGGCGCAACCTCAATCGGCAAATATCCCGAGATGATGGCGCAAGGCATCACCGTTGCATTGGGGACCGATGGTCCTTCCGCTTCCGGCAATCTGAGTTTGATGCGCCAGATGTATCTGGTCGCCGGGTTGTTCAAGGATGCCCGCCTCGACGCAACCAAGATCGGAGCGCGGCAAGCGTTGCGAATGGCCACCATCGACGGCGCGCGCGCCCTGCTGCTCGATGATACGATCGGCTCGCTTGCCGCAGGCAAGAAGGCCGATTTCGTGCTGTTCGATCTCGACCATACGGAATGGACGCCCTATGTCGATCCGGTGCAATCCCTGGTATGGTCTGCTTCCCCCGCCAGCATCGCCGAAACCTGGGTCAATGGACGGCGCTTGTTCTTCGACGGCCAAGTGGCGACGCTGGACGAGCGTGCCATTCGTCAGGAAGCGCGACAACGGGCGCTGGCGCTTCGGCAGAGAGCGCGACTTCGGCCGCAAACAGGCAAAGTGACCGCCGAGGCTTATGCCTGACGCCGACAAAACGAGCAGGTCGTGTGCGCCACAACGGGACGGCGCCGGCGCCAAAGCGCAGCCCGTTGCTGCGGCGACTGGCCCGCGGGCGGATTTGCGCGAGCAGCGCGAGCGCCGGCGCCGGCGGAACCGCACCAGGGCCGTTCTCGAGAACGCAAGCCCGTTTCTCATTTCGGCGCTGCTGCTGGCTTTATGGCAAGTCATCGTTCCTCTGGCGCAAGTGCCGCAACTGATACTCCCGACACCGCTCCAGATCATCGCCAAGATCGGCAAGAGCTATCCGCTTCTGCTCGCGGACACCAAGGTCACCCTGCTCGAAGTGCTTTACGGCTTCATTGCCGCGGTTGCGGTCGGCATTCCCATCGCGCTTTGCGTTTTTTATTCCCGCATTTTTGCCAAATCGATCTATCCCATCCTGGTCGGCTTGCAGACGATCCCCAAGGTCGCATTGGCGCCGTTGCTGGTGATGTGGTTTGGATTCGGACTGGTGCCGAAAGTGGTCATCAGCTTTCTGATTGCCTTCTTTCCCATTGTAATCACCACGGTGGTCGGGCTCTCTGGGCTCGACCGCGAAATGGTTTATCTGGTGCGCTCAATGGGAGCCAACGAGTTCCAGACCTTCATCAAGATTCGACTGCCTGCGGCGCTGCCCAGCATATTCGGCGGCTTCAAGGTCGCGATTGCGCTCTCCGTAGTCGGCGCCGTGATCGGCGAATATATCGCGGCGGAAAGCGGGCTGGGATACCGACAGCTGACCGCGAATATTCAGTTTGATTCCGCGCTGAATTTCGCGGCTTTAATCTTCATTGCCCTGTGCGGGGTAATCACCTTCGCCGCGATTTCGGGTCTTGAACGGGTATTCGTGCGTCAGCCATGAGCTCAACAGCAGAATTGGTGCTGCGCCCGCACAATCAGCCAAACCGCGCAGATCAGGCCTGCCGCCCGGGGTTGCATGCCGTTTCGATAACGCTCGACAATGTCACCAAAGTCTATGAGTCGCAATCCGGCGACGAAGTGTGGGCGCTTGACCGGCTCGATTTTGCCATCGATGCGGGTCGGTTCGTCTCCGTTGTCGGGCCGAGCGGTTGCGGCAAGAGTACGCTGCTTCTTATGCTCGCCGGCCTCATTCCGGTCACCAGCGGAATGATACGCCTCAACGGAGAAGCGGTTACGCGGCCGCATCCGCAGATCGCAGTCGTGTTTCAGCGTGATCTGCTGCTCTATTGGCGCCGGGTTCTTGACAACGTATTGTTGCCCGTCGAAATCCGGCGCTGGGGACGTTCGAAATTCGTCAAGCAGGCCGAGCAGCTGCTCGACCAGGTCGGACTTACGGAATTTTCCCACCGATTCGTCGACGAGCTTTCAGGCGGCATGCGTCAGCGTGTCGCAATTTGTAGGGCTCTGGTCCAGAATCCCGGCCTGCTGATCATGGATGAGCCGTTCGGCGCGCTGGACGCTCTGACAAGAGAGCAGATGAACGTTGATCTGCAAAAAATATGGCTGACGGTTGCCAATACGGTTGTTTTCATTACCCATAGCATCGATGAGGCCGTGTTCCTGTCCGATCGTGTGCTGGTGATGTCGCCGCGGCCCGGGCGGGTGTTGCTCGATCTGGCCATCGATCTGCCGCGGCCACGCAAGTTGAACGTCAGATCCGACATGCGGTTTGTCGGCTTTGTTGATCAGATCCGGCGCGTGTTCGAAGCCAGCGGCACCCTGCGAGGCGAATAAATCAGAATGACTGGTTCAGACGAGGGCATCGACCTCAGCGGATTCGTCATCGCAGTCGTCGGAGGTGACCGCCGCGAGCAGGAAATCGCGCGGCGTGCGGCCCGTAGCAAAGCGAAGGTGAAGGCCTATGGCTTTCCCTGGCCGCAGGCCGGAATCGCCGGGGTTGAGTACACCGAGAATGCCGCACGGGCCATCAAGGGCGCGCATTTCGGGCTGTTTCCGATTCCTGCAAGCGCAGGCGATGGCTCGCTGTTTGCGCCGGCGGTGCCCGAGAAAATCGTGCCCGAGGAGACATTTTTGCGCCCCATGGCAAAGGGGGCGCACATCTTTCTCGGCGTCGCTCGGCCCGAGCTCAAGAATGCGGCGCAGGCGCTGGGTGTCACGCTCCACGAATACGAGTACGACGTCGCTTTGATGTATCTGCGCGGGCCTGCGATCGTTGAAGGCGCACTCAAGGCGATCATCGAGAACACCGATATAACTATTCACCGCAGCCATATCTGTGTTGTAGGCCAGGGCACCATCGGTTCGCTGCTGGCGCGGACACTCGTCCTTCTTGGCGCCCATGTGCAGGTTGCCGCGCGCAATCCGGTGCAGCGCGCGGCTGCGCAGGCCGTCGGTGCTTCGTCGCTGACGCTCGATCAGTTGCAGCACCTGATGCCCAAGTTGGACATCCTGATCTCGAGCGTCCCGGTGCAGATTGTCGATGCGGGCTTGCTGGCGCTCCTTCCCTCCCACGCTCTCGTGGTGGATGTGGCGGCACCGCCCGGCGGCATCGACCTTGCCGCTGCAAAAGCCCGAGGTCTGCGCCACGTTTGGGCACGGGGCCTGGGCAGTCGCGCCCCCGTTACCGTGGGGGCAAGTCAATGGAGCGGCATACGCGATCGCATCGCCGCCCTGCTCGCCGCAGGGAAAGCGCCGAAACGCTGAGCCTCAACGCCAATGATCCGCAGCATCGCTATTCTCGGAGCAGGCCACGGCGGATACGCGGCCGCCGCCGATCTCACCAGGCTGGGGTTCGATGTGGTGCTGCAGTCGCGCAACCCCGCCAGACTCGATCCGATCCGTGAGCGCGGCGGGATCGAGATGCACGGTCTCCATGAGGGCTTCGTGCCTGTGAAAAGGCTCACTCTGAGCGTGGCCGAAGCAGTGGCTGGAAGCGATCTGATCATGCTTGTCGTGCCCTCGCCGGCAGTCGGCGATTACGCGCGCGAACTGGCGCCGCTGATGACACCGCAGCACACAGTGTTGATCAATCCGGGGCATACCGGAGGCGGGCTGCATTTTGTGAATGCGCTGCGCCAAGCCGGGTATCACGGCGACGTGAGGACGGCGGAAACGGTGACGCTGACCTACATCTGCCGCAGCACGGGGCCTGCGACCGTATCCCTTTACAGCTATACCAAGAGCTTGGCCTTTGCCGCTTTTCCCGGTCGGCACGCGCAAGCGCTGTTCGAGACTATCCGCCAGATCTATCCGCAGCTCGAACTGGCGACCAGCGTTCTCGAAACGGCGCTCACCAATATCAACGCCACCTTTCACCCTCCCGGCATGCTGATGAACGCCGGCTGGATCGAGCATAGCCGCGGCGAATTTCTCTTTTATCATGAAGGGATAACTGAAAGCGTCGCGCGCGTGATCGACGCAATCGACAGCGAACGCATGGCGGTTGCAGAAGCTCTCGACGTTCCCAGGCAAAGTTTCCTCGATTCATTTTATCGCGCCGGGCTTACTACTCGTGAGGCGATGGAGAGCGGCGACATCGCCTTGGCCTGTCGGGAAAGCGCGCCCAATCGCGCGGTGAAGAGCCCGCCAAGCCTCCGGCACCGGTACATCTATGAGGACGTGGGTTATGGTCTCGTCCCCATGGCGGCCCTCGGCCGACTTGCGGGGGTGGCGACACCGGCCATGGACCTCATGATCGATCTCGCCAATCTTGCAATCGCTGCCGACCTGCGCCGCAACGGCCTCACGCTCGAGAAGATGGGCCTCCAAAACAAAGCGCCGCGCGACCTCCCCCGGTTCCTCGCTGAGGGTAAATAGCACAGGACGCTTGCGGCGGCTGTACTTGTACGACACGGGGCATGACGAGGAAGCCAATGGTACTCAATCCAATCGAAAAGATAGAGCTTATCCACGTGGCACTGCCCCCGCGGCGTGAGCACAAATGGACCGGCCAGACCGAGCCGATCGGGGGTTACATGCTTATCAAGCTCACCGATACGGCCGGGCTCAGCGGATGGGGCGAGTCCACCGCCCTCAAGGATTGGGCCGGCGAGTACGGCCGCTATTTCGGCGAGAGCGCCGGCACTACACGCCTCGTCGTCGAGCGTTACCTCGCGCCCGCCGTTCGCGCCGTGCTCCCGAGCAATGTCGTGGAGCTGCATGCCCGCATGGACCGTGCCATCAAGGGGTATCCTTACGCCAAGGCGGCGGTGGAGATCGCCGCCTACGATCTCGCCGGCCATCAGCTCGGGCTATCGTCGCACATGCTTTTGGGCGGCGCCCTGCGCTCGCGCATCCCCATCAGCCATTCGTTGGGATTCATGGATTTCGCCGAGGGCGAGCGGGAAGCGGCCAAGGCGGTCAAGGAGGGCATCCGTACCATCAAGATCAAGGTCGGTATCGATGCCGATCGCGACGTAGAGATGGTGCGGCGCATCCGCGATACCTGCGGTTCCGCTATCGACATCTGCATCGATGCCAACCAAGGCTATGCCACGCCCGGTGCCGCCATCCAGATGTTTCGCCGAATCGAAGACTGCCGGATCAAATATTTTGAGCAGCCGGTCGAGGGGATCGAGCAGATGGCACAGGTCGCCCGCGCGATCGATGCGCCGCTGATGGCTGACGAAAGCGCCTGGAATGCGCACGACGTGATCGAGATCGTCGAGCGGCGCGCGGCGCAGATGGTGTCCATATACACCACCAAGCCCGGCGGGCTTTATCGTGCCATGCAGGTTGCGGCGGTGTGCAGAGCGAGCGGCATTGTCTGCAATGTCAACGGTTCGATCGAAACCGGGATTGGCAACCTCGCCAATGTCCATCTCGCCGCGGCGGCGGAGCCGGTCACTGTATCGTGCGTGTTTCCGGTATCGACGCCCGCCGAGGCGCAGCACGGTAGGCTCGCCGGGATCTATTACAAGGACGATCTCCTCGTTGAGCCGATGCGATTTGCTGACGGCTGTATCGAGGTGCCTACGTCTCCGGGCATGGGGATCGCTCCTGACGTCGAAAAAATCCGTCGCTACACGGTTCCAAGCTGATGCCCGTTGCTTGGGAGCTCTCATCCGCATGCCTGCACTTGTCGCGGCGGTCCAAGTCGAACCGGCGTGCTGCGTTCCGCTCCGCCCCATGACCCCATGAGGTCGGGCAGATCAAAGTCGTGGAGGCCGGCACAAATCAGGCGATGACCTCGCCCTGGGCGCTTCAGAATACGACGTGCAAGGAGAAAACCATGCGGCAGGACATAGTCGAGCGGCAGGCGCACGCCATTCGCGAGGCGGGGCTGGACGCAATCGTCTCGAGCTCGCCGGAAAATTTCGCCTATGTCACCGGCTATCCTTCTCCAACCCAGTCATTGATGCGTTGGCGACACGCCATGGCGCTGGTGACGGCCGATGCGAAAATATCGCTTCTCGTCGTCGATATGGAAGCAACCACCATTCGCGCCAAACAGCCCGGCGTCGACATCGCGGTATGGCACGAGTTCTCGTTTGACTGCATGCGGGTGCTCACTGACCTGCTCCAACGCCATGGTCTTGCTGCCGGCCGCATCGGGATCGAGTTCGATCACTTGCCCGCCGCGGATTTTGCCGAGCTGCGAAAGCTGCTGCCGTCGGCTCGCCTTGAACCAGCGCAAGCCTTGCTCGCGCGGGCGCGCCAGATCAAGACCGGCCAGGAGATCGAGATCCTGCGCAAGCTTTCTCGTATTGCGGATCGTGCCATCAACGAAGCCTATGCCGTGGTCGGCGCCGGCGCTTCGGAAATGGATCTGGCGGGCGCGCTCACCCGCGGAGTCTACGAGTATGGCGCCGGATATTTCAAACTGATGATCATCGCGACCGGCGAGCGCAGCATTTTTCCAAATGTTGGCCCGACCATGCGCAAGCTCCAGCGGGGCGATGTGTGCAGGGTCGAGATTTTCCCCATGATCGACGGCTACCACGCCGGGGTGTGCCGCACCGCGGCGGTCGGCGCGCCGCCGCCTCATGCCGAGCGCATCTGGGCAAAGCTCACGGAGTGCAAGCACATGCTGCTTTCGACGCTCAAGCCCGGCATCGGCAGCCGCAAGGTCTACGAGCTTTATCTCGATAAGCTGCGCGGGCTGGAGATGGAGCCCATTTCCTTCATCGGGCACGGTATCGGGCTGCATCTGCATGAAGATCCCTATCTCGGGCCGATGCCCGACCAGCCGCTGGAGAGCGGGATGGTGCTCGGCATCGAGCCGCTGGTCATGGACACCGGCTATGGCTTCGGCATGCAGAACAAGGACATGGTGCGGATTACCGACACCGGCTGCGAGCTCTTGTCCAATTTCACTGACACCGACCGGCTGATCATGGTAAAGGGATAGAGGCCGCCAAACACACTCGATCCAGGATGAGGAACGCGTGACGCACTGACCGGGGGGAGTTCTCTTCCCTGGGCTCCTCAAACGTGTCTTGGTGCAATGCAAAAGTCCGCAGTTGGCAGTCACAGCCAAGATTGAAATCCCGCATCGCAGCAGTCTTCTGCCGCGCCCGTGATGTGCTATCGTTATTCAAGCAGACGGACCGCCGGTCGGTTGCGGTGGTCGTTATTGGTGGCGCCTACCTGAGGGAAGGGAGCCGCATATTTAGACAGGAAGCGGCGCGAGTTCATTACGCTGGTCGGCGGTGCGGCGGCGTGGTCGCTTGCGGCGCGCGCGCAGCAGCCCGAGCGGATGCGGCATATTGGCGTGCTCATGAACGCAATCCCGGACTCCGACCAGAAAGCCGGCATCGACGTATTCCGGCAAGCGCTGCGACAATTAGGCTGGACCGAAGGCCGCAACATGCAAATCGACATCCGCTGGGCTGGCGGTGATGCTGCCGAGAGTCGCAGGCATGCAGAAGACTTGGTTGCCCACGCGCCGGACGTGATAGTCGTAACCGGCAATGCGGGTATGCCGCCAATTTTGCGGACGACCTCCACCATTCCAATTGTCTTCAACAACATCGCGGATCCGGTCGGTGCCGGCTTCGTTGAAAGCTTGGCGCGCCCGGGTGGAAATGCCACGGGCTTTCTTCAGTTCGAGTATACGTTGAGCGGCAAATGGTTGGGACTACTCAAGGAGATCGCGCCACAGGTGAACCGCGTGGCAGTGCTCAGGGACGCGACATTGACGGCCGGGGTCGGACAATTCGCCGTCATTCAATCGGTGGCGCCGTCCATCGGGATGGAAGTAACTGCAATCGGTTTGCGCGATGCCAACGAGATTGAGCGCGCTGTCGCGAAGTTTGCGAAGGTTCCGAATGGCGGCCTGATCTTGACGGCTAGCGCGTTATCGGTGGTCCATCGCGGTTTGGTGGTCGCGCTTGCGGCACGGTTCAACCTGCCAACGATCTATTACCGCCGTTTCTTCGTCAGCGGCGGCGGCTTGATTTCATATGGATATGACGTTGTCGAGCAATATCGCGGCGCGGCCGGATACGTGGACCGCATCCTCAAGGGTGAAAAGCCGGCTGACCTGCCGGTCCAAGCGCCCACTAGGTACGAGATGGTGATCAACCTCAAGACCGCCAAGGCGCTAGGTCTCGACGTGCCGCCGATGTTGCTCGCCCGCGCCGATGAGGTGATTGAGTAATTGAGTTATTTACTGCGCTGCATGAGCACGGAAGTGGCACAAACGCGAAGTGCTTAACGCGCACTGCTAACGTCGGATGACCGCGGTAAAGCAGACCTAATCTGAGCGACCTTAAATCTGGTCTAGCTCTGCTAAGGCGGCAAACAAACGCTTGGCCGTCCCAGAGGCGGCTATTGCAATTGCCTCACTATTATTGATTATTGCTTCCTTTCCTGAGTTCCTGAGGAATGCAGGAGGTATCATGCGGTACAGCATTTCCGTAATCGCACTCGCTATAGCAGCGTCCTGGGCGATTGGTTCCACGGCCACCGCTCAGCAGGGCGGTTCCGCTCAGCAAGCCACTCCAGATCCCGCCAGCAATCCTGATCAAGAGTTGGGCAAACGCTTTCTTTTTTTGGCGGAAAAATTGCCGCCGCCCAAAAGCGATCCTGTCGCGGCAAGTCGATCTCTGGTTATCCCATATGCAGGACAAACGCCGCGGGTGATGGAGGGCTTCGCCATTGCGCCATTTATCACAGGCCTCGAGCATCCGCGCCGATTGCTCGTTCTTCCCAATAGCGATGTGATTGTTGCTGAGCAGAAGACCGGATATCTAACGTTGCTGCGGGACCAGGATGGTGACGGCAAGGCGGACTACATTGAACGCTACGCTGACGACTTCAAGGCCCCTTATGGCCTCGCCTACCGGGATGGCTTTGTGCTTGTTGCAGATCAAGAGGGCATCTGGCATGTGCCCCATGTAAGCGGCGCACTCCGAGCCGGTCGCCCGGATCAGCCGAAGGTTACGGATGTGCCACCGGAACAGCGTAAGCCTGTGCCGGCAGCGTATGGTCAGGAACTGATTACGCAAAGAGGCGTGTTTGGCATAATTGCGGGCCACCAGAATCGTCACCTCGCGCTAGATCCAAAAACCGGAGCTATGTTTGTAGGGGTTGGGTCCTCGGGCAACATCGGCGTAGAGCCGCAGGTCAAGGCCTCAATTCAACGGTTCGAGCCGGATGGCTCTGGTCAAACGACGTTTGCGTCTGGGATGCGCAATCCGACCACCCTCGCATTCCACCCCAGCACTGGAGAACTCTACGCTGGAGTTCAGGAGCGCGACGGACTTGGTGACAATCTTCCGGCCGATTACCTCACCCGTGTCGAAAAGGGTGCGTTTTACGGCTGGCCATATGCATATATCGGCCCCAATCCGCAGCCTGGCTTTGCACATCTGGCACCGGAAAAAGTCAAAGCGACCGTTGTTCCGGATGTGCTGTTCCAGGCGCACTCGTCAGTTTTGGACCTGGTGTTCTACGATGGCGAACAATTCCCGGCGGAATATCGCGGGGATGCATTCGTAGCGCTTAAGGGTTCCTGGAACCGTTCTGAGCCAACGGGCTACAAAGTTGTCAGGGTGAGATTCAAGGATGGCAGGCCGGAGGGAAGCTATGAAAATTTCGTGACGGGCTTCTGGGTCTCGGGCCAGCACCGGGCCGAGGTGTGGGGACGCCCGACTGCCTTGGCAGTAATGAGGGACGGATCGCTGCTGATCGCCGATGACACTGGTGGGACGATTTGGCGAGTGTCCTACACGGGCCCAAAGGATCGCGCCTCTGGTCGGCCAAACACGACGACAGGAACCATGTCGCGCTAGAAAGCGAGATGCCCCTTATCTTCACACGTCACCCGGACCTATCGCCGATGATGGATCGAGCAGCAGGCCGGCTATGTCCGCTGCTGGCATATACGAAGTGCCAACGCGTGTCGCCACGTCGGCAGATTTGTCCCCGCGGCGGGGTTGCGCGCGGCAGGACCGTTTCAAGACCGGAGGTGCTCCATGGCTCGCATCCGCCATCTCGCCATTCTCACGGAGGACGTGCAAAGACTGGTGAAATTCTACACCAATTCATTCGGCCTCAAGATTGTCCAGGGGGTGGGGACCGCCACGTATCTGACCGACGGTCATATCAACCTGGCGATCATCCCGATCGGCCCCGAACGCGAAATCGAAGGCAATCAGCTCAAGGAAGGGATCAATCATTTTGGTTTCGAGGTGGAGAGTGTTGAGGCCATGGTTCCGGTGTGCAAACAGTGGGGCGCTGCGACCGACGTTAAGAAAAGGCCGCCCAACCGCGAGGCGGAATTCCGCGTCTGCGATCCCGACGGCAACGCGGTCGACCTCTCACAGCATGGATGGCCGCACTGAATTCCTCTGTCTCGATTACCTTTGTGCCATCCAACGAATCGAATAATTCCGTGACCTGCTCAGCTGCCTCGGCGGGCGGCTGGTCATCGCTTGCTCTGATTCACACATAAGAGTCCTTATTAGTTGGCCACCGCGCTCGAACGAGAGATTCCAATGGCGGAAAGGAACTGCCAGCAGGCAGCGCCGGGCTGTGCACCAGCGATGCCAGGCATGGCCTGTAGCAAGGGCTGCACGGTATAGGCAGGCGGCAGATTGACCGTGAAGCTTCGTGCATCGAGCTCTTTGTAACGCTCCGAATCTTCAATCGTGGGTGAGGGAAGAAGGTCAAGCCTGCAGAATTCTTGGCGTTCTGCCTGTTCGAGTCCGTCGAACCCGTGCACGAGGCGGGCGTCGGCCGACAGGACGTATTTATGCGGGATTACATTGGCGAGATCGCCGCAATCTCCGAGGACGCAAACCAGGAAATAGTGCTCGCCAGCTTTAGCGCCGGCGAGCAGGCTTTCGCGACCTAGCGCACATCCCCTGAATCGGACCCAGTCGTGCCAGGACAATTTCCCCCACGACATTCCGCATTCATCCCAATGCAGGATCACCGTGTTGTCGGGCGTTCCTTTCATTATTGTCTCCTGGCGTGGTGTTGGCCGGGTGACCTCCCATCAGGTCATGACTGCGGAGTACCGAGGCGGTGGGTCGATGCCGTGGGCTTGGCTACCGACCGACTTTAAGGTTCTCTGCCGATTCCTTCCCGCGATTGCTCACGACTTCATACTCAACGGTCTGCCCCTCGTTGAGAGAGCTTAGTCCCGCACGCTCGACAGCGGAAATATGGACGAATACGTCCTTCCCGCCGCCCTGAGGCTGAATGAATCCATACCCTTTGGTCGGATTGAACCATTTCACCGTTCCTGTTGCCATCTCCATCTCCTTGGCTTGTGCTCAGGTGGGCGACCCCGCGAGTACCGCGCGGTACGCTAGGATCCGAGTTTTGGAGAATGACTTGAGAGCGGCCCAAACGGGAGCTTGGCAAGGCAGACCGAAAACTTGGTGAATGCAATTGTACGATTTACGGCCGCGTCCGGTCAATGCGCGCCCGAAATCGATTGTCGCGCTCTTATTAACTCCTACGAGATCAGCCCGGTTGCGGGATCGAGCCAGGACGGCCGGCGCAGCGCGCCGATGAGGGAGAGCCGCTGCGGCTCCCTCTCGCCCGGGCGTCGCACCAGGAGGTCGCCGTTCTCCGCGATATCGCGCCGTACTCCGGGCGCCCGCGCAAGCCGCGCGAGATAGCGCTTCGCAATCTCCGCGAACCCGTGAGCCTGCCAGGTGTCGATTGCCGTCATGAAATGGCGCGCGAAGCTTTCGACCAGCCGGTCGGAAACAAGCGTATCGAAGCCCTCTTCATCGAGCGCCGAAGACAGCGGGCGCAAACCCGGCTCCTCCTCGCGGATGGCGACAGTGCGGATCATGGCCGCGAATACCAGCCAATCCGGCGCCTTGTCTTCGCTCGCCCGCGTCGGCCAGCCCAGGCGCGCGCCGCCGACCAGAGCGCCTTCGATGCGCACGGCATCGGGCCAATCCAGCGTGAGCGCGCGCTCCGGCGGAGCGTGCACCGCCAGTGCATCGGCGAGCGCAGCCAGCCCGGCATAGATGGCACGCCGCGCGCTGTGCAACGGCTCCTCCGGTTCCAGCACCACCGCGAACTCCGCCAGGTCGAAGCGGCCGACATGGACCAGGGTTCCCGCGCCTTCTCGCGGTGCCACGCGCATGGCATGCGCAAAGGAATCCCCCACTTCGCGCAGGCTCACCAGCCGGAACGGGGGCGGCAGGTCGAGCGCGGGCTTCGGAGGCGCTCGCAGGCGGGGGCGCTCAGGCGGCATCGCTCTATACCTCCTCCTGAAAGGGGTAACCAACGCGCTCCTGCACTCGCACGGCTCGTAGGTGATTGCTATAACAGCTGGGCACGACGCCCGGGTTATCCATATAGCTCCTTAAGCTCGATAACGCCTGTGCAAGCGCGGCCATAATGTTTGTCGCTTGGTCTCTGGGGCCGCTGGGCTATCGCGTAGCAATTTAGTGCTTTGGCACGAACGCGAAGTCCCCACCGCGCGCCGGTAACGTCGGGTGACTGAGGTAAAGCGGACCTCATCCGACCGCGGTGATTACCGCCGGTGATAGCAACAATCTTGATGCCGTCCGCTCCTCTCAGGAGGTTAGCGGATTGCGCCAATGGAGTCCCGGAAACCGGGCGAAATCGCCATCTGTCGAGCAGAGCGTCAGCCCATGCTCTATCGCAAGTGCGGCGAGATGTGCATCCGGCACGAGGTTGCCATGTACGCCGGGGAGCGCAAGCAGGTCGCCCAGTACAGCGGCATGCCGGTCGGTCGGCTCGGGGATCCATGCTGTTTCAGCCGAGAGCCAGCTCAAAACTTGCTGCCATGCAGTTGTCATGGTCAGGGGACTGCGAAACGCTCTCGGGTTAGTTGCGATGCGCAGAAAGGCAAGCAGGCTCGCCCAAGGCAGCCCCACTCGAGCGGAGCCACTGAGCTGCCTGTCAAGCCAGTCGCGACTCTCGATGTGCTGGTTCGATTCGGCGTTACTTGCGTAAACCAGCAGGTTGACGTCGACCAGAATCACTTAAACCCTTCGCCTTCCAGGTAGGCGAGCGTTTCAGCAATGTTATCGATGTTGATTAGCGGCTTTCCCATGCGGAACGACCGTGTCCGGAACGCTTTGCGCTTTTTCGGCGGCGCATTCATTTCCCGCAGTCCCCGCCGCAGCGCCTCATTCACGAGCTCCTTCAAGCTCGCGCTCCGTGTGTGACGGAGGCGCTCGAGTTGGGCCGCGACGTCATCGTCAAGGGATAGCGTCGTTCTCATTCATCAGCGCATACAAGAATTGATGCTATGATGTCAAATCCTGCGCGACTTTGCTCGTGTGCGGCGGAGTGAGCTAAATCGATGATCAGAGGTTTTCTATGAGCCCGGCAATTACGCGGCGCATCCCCTGGAGATATCGCGATCTGGGAAGGCGGCATGTCATTCCATGGCGGGCTGATCGGGGTGTTACCGGCTCCCGGCCAAGCGAGCCCGGTTAAACCGGGCTCGCGCGAGCCGGGACCCAGTAATCCCCGGCCGGCGTGAATGCACGAACCGCTTTGATTACTGGATTCCGGCTTTCCCCCGGGTCAGCCGGAATGACAGGCAAGGATGTTGCGCCATAACGCGCAGCCGGTCGTCGGAGCCAAATGCGATAGCCCTGCCTTTCAGGGGGAGGTATTCCGGGGCTTGCTGCGCGGCTGAATCCATATGCGATAGCCCTGACCAACGCGCTCTTGCACTCGCAAGGACGGTCCGTGATCGTTATAACGGGCTACGCGGCCCGGGTTATCGATATAGCTCCTTAAGCTCGATAACGCCTGTGGCAAGCGCGGCCGTGCGAGCGCTCGGCCAACTCCATCCAAGACGGAGAAATAATGCCCGATCGGGCGCCACACATTCTTATCTGCTCGTGCGAAGACACGATGCCGCTCGACCCCGCGAGCGTGAAGCGTGGCTGTCGCGCACAGACCGTCTCGACCGCGCGCCAGCTGTGCCGCGCCGAGCTCGACAAGTTTCGCGCCGCTGCGGCGGGAGAGGGCCCGCTGCTGGTCGGCTGCGTCCAGGAGGCGCCGCTGTTTTCGGAGCTGGTCGAAGAGCGGGATGGCGGTGTCACCTTTGTCAACATTCGCGAAACCGCCGGCTGGTCGAAAGACGCGGCCGCCGCCGCTCCCAAGATGGCGGCGCTCATTGCGGCAGCCGCGGAGGAAGCTCCCGCAGTGCCCTTCGTGCGCTTCGACAGCGAAGGCGTTCTCCTCATCTACGGTCGCGACGAGCAGGGGATCGAAGCGGGCAACCTGCTGAAGGATCATCTCGACGTCACCGTGTTGATCAAGCCGCCGGTGGCCGTGATGCCGGCGCGGGTCACCGAGTTTCCCGTCGTGCAAGGCACGATACGCTCCGCCAACGGCCATCTCGGCGCCTTCGAGCTCGTGGTCGATGATTTTGCGCAGCCCGCGCCGTCGTCACGCGGGCAGTTGAGCTTCGTCGCGCCGCGCAATGGTACGGTCTCGCGCTGCGACCTCATCCTCGACATCTCCGGTGGACCGGCGCTCTTTGCTGCGGCCGATCTGCGCGACGGTTATCTGCGTGCCGACCCCGCCGATCCCGCGGCCGTGCTGCGCGCCGTGCTCAAGGCGCGCGACCTCACCGGCACGTTCGACAAGCCGCGCTATATCGAGTTTACCGCCGACATCTGCGCGCACGCGCGCTCCCAGATCGTGGGTTGTCACCGCTGCCTCGACCTCTGCCCGGCGGACGCGATCACGCCCGCGGGCGATCATGTCGCCATTGACGCGCACATCTGCGCGGGCTGCGGGCAGTGCGCCGCCGCCTGCCCGACCGGCGCCGCGGCCTATGCCCTGCCGCCCGCCGACGCCCTCATCCGCAAGCTGCGCGCGCTCCTTACGGTCTACCGCGAGGCCGGCGGCACCCGGCCGGTCGTGCTCGTTCACGACGGCGCGCACGGCACGCCGCTCATCGATGCGCTCGCGCGCTTCGGGGACGGATTGCCGGCCAATGTGCTGCCGCTGGAGGTAAATGAAGTCACGCAGATGGGTCTCGAAGCCATCGCGGCTTCCTTTGCCTATGGCGCATCCGCCATGCGGTTTCTTATCCGCGCGAAACCGCGTCACGACATGACCGGCCTCACGCAGACGCTCGCGCTCGCCGAGGCGATCCTGGCGGGCCTGGGTTTCGGCGAGGGCCGCGTTGCGGCCTTGGAGGTCGATGATCCCGACGCGCTCGCAGCGCTTCTGTGGGTGCCTAACCCCGAGGCAGGGCCCGCGCACCCCGCGAGCTTCGTTGCGGCAGGCGGAAAACGTGATGCGATGCGGCTTGCGCTGCGCGAGCTGCATCGCGTGGCGCCAGCGCCGGTCGACATCGTGCCGCTGCCGCAAGGCGCGCCTTTCGGCGCGGTCGAGATCGACGTCGCGGGATGCACGCTTTGCCTCGCCTGCGTTTCCGCCTGCCCGACCGGAGCGCTGCGCGACAATCCGGAGCAGCCGATGCTGCGGTTCTTGGAGGATGCCTGCGTGCAGTGCGGGCTGTGCAAGGCCACCTGTCCGGAGAAGGTGATCACGCTTTACCCGCAGCTCGATTTCCGCGCTGCGACCGCGACCGCGCGGCTGCTGAAAGAAGAAGAGCCGTTCCATTGCATCCGCTGCGGCAAGCCGTTCGGGGTCAAAAGCACGATCGAGCGCGTGACCGCGAAGCTTGCCGGCAAGCACTGGATGTTTGCCAATGCTGCGCAGCGTCTGGACGTGATCAAGATGTGCGAGGATTGCCGCGTTATCACGATCACCGAGCAGGAGCTCGATCCGCACGGCGCTCCGCCGCGCCCACCGGCGCGTACCACCGAGGACTATTTGCGCGAGCGGAAAGCGCGCGAGCGCACGCGCAAGCCGGACGCGTGAGCCGAAGCCGACATCAATTCTGGCTTGCCGAGGATGTCGGGCGAGGGGATGGCGACACTACCATCTCCTTGCGGCATCGCACGCATCGCGCGCTTGTCCCCACGATCTCGCAAGCGGGATCGCCCGACACGATGCCGCGCCGGCATTTCGGACAGGTGTATCCGGCGACTGCCGGGGCGAAGTCATACTCTGGCCCGACATAGGCGCAGATCATGTGATGCAGCACCGGAAAAATCTCCAGTCCGTCCGCGCCGCACGCCGGGCACGCCGTTTGATTCCATTCAATCTGCATAGTGTGGCACTCCGCGCGGCGTCCGCGGCCTCATATTCAGTAAAGCCCGAAGACACGGATCAGCACGTTGGCGACGCGGGCGGAAAGGTTGCTGTAGTGCATGCGAACGTCAACCGTAGTGTTCAGCGGCGGTGGCGACGTGCCCAGGTTGAAGCGGATGCGTGCGATCTGCGTCGCAGGACGGTCGCGCGCCAACAGCTGCTGCGTCCCGGCGTACACGCCGGAAACCGGCAGGATTTGGGCGATCTTTCCTGGAATCCGCCGGTTGCCGAACAGCACAGAGACTTCGTTCCCGACCTTGGGATCGATCAGGCGCTCATTGGGAATGTGCCAGTCCACGAAGATATCGGTCGGATCGAGGATTTCGGCGATCGGAGTGCCCGCCGTCAGCGACTGGCCGACATCCGCGAGGCCTGTCGAAACTATTCCGGCGATCGGCGCAGAGACCTTCCCGCGGCCGAAATGGCGCTCCACCTCATCGAGGCGACCGCGCAGCTGTTGGATGAAGTCATCCAGGGAGGCGAGTTGAATGGAGGACTCGGCGACTTCCGCCTCCTGCGAGACTTTTGCGGGCTGAGGCGCGCTCGCGCAAGACTTCCATGCGGAAGGTCACGGTGGCCGTGGACATGGTATCGATGCGTTCCGCTGCTTCCTCGGTCACGTGCAGATACGAGCGAGCCGCTGCGAGAGATTCCTGCGCGACACGAGCCTTGATGCGCAGTTCTGCCGTGCGACCGGCGATGTCCGCCAGCGCGCGCATATAGGTCGCGACGATGCTGTCCTGCTCCGGTGAAAGCACGTCTGCGATCTCTTCGCCGGCCTTCACGGTGGCGCCAGGCACCAGCTTCATGTGGTTGATCTGCACGGTATAGGGAAGCGAAACCACATGTCGTGGGGCCGAGACGGTGCCGGGACCGCCGAGATAGACGAAGGGCGCGCCGAAATAGACGATGAAGAAACCGAGCACACCGAAGACGATTATTGCATAGGCAAAGCGCACCAGTCGTCCGGCCGCGCGCCGGCGGCTTTCAACGGGATCGGGAACATTTGGATCGAGGCGGTTGATCGTGACGTCCATCAGGTCGGCTCCTCAAATCCGATCCCCCAAGAGGGCGCGACGTACGCGCGGTGGTACGAAGTCATCGTGCCGCGACGTGGCGAGGATGATTTCCGATGAGTAAGAAAAAAACCGGGCGCATTTCAGATAGACGCCCTGATACAGGGGAAAGATCAGCGCTGCCCCGAGACCAAAGAGACCGATCGAGCGATTGAACATGACGAACGCAAGCGCCATGTTGAAAATCGAAATCCAGAGCAGCAGGAAATAGATCCCGGCGAGAAACCGAGCGGCATCGTCGCCGAACAACAGCACAATGTAAGCCAAATAGAACGGCAAGCTGAGCGTGGGAACAAGATCGAAGACAATGAAGTCCAGCCTCTGAAGCGTGTCCGGTAAGCGCTCGAAGCGATGGAAAAAGCTCAGCTCGCCATACATCATGAAACGGATTCGGAAAGCATCACGATCCCAGCGCGCGCGCTGGCGCAGAAGGCTTATGCCGCTTGTGGGGCCGGCTGTTTGCGCCCAGGCGTCCGGCACGAAACGGATGAGGTAGCCAAGGCGACGCAGCCGCAAGCTGTATTCCAGATCCTCTCCGGGGCCGACATCCAGGCCGCCTTGCCGCACGAATATATCGCGCCGATACATGGAACAGGCGCCGGATAGACAGGCGATCGCGTTCGCCATGTCCAGTATGGATCGCCCTGCACTGATCGACATCAGGTACTCGACGCTTTGCAGCCCGGTCCATAACGAGTCACGCTCGTTGCTGATCGCAATGTTGCAACTGGCGCCGGCGACACGCGGATCGCTGAATGCGGCCGCCAGGCGTGCGACGGCGGTGGGCTCGAACACCGTGTCGGCATCCACGGTCAAAAGCAGATCGCCGCTGGCAAATCGGGCGGCAGCGTTTATTGCCGCGCTGCGGCCGCAGCGCGTGCCATGGCAGATGACCATGTCCACCAGGCCCAGCGCGCGCCCGCGCTCCGCAACGGCGCGCGTTTCATCGGTCGAGCCGTCATCCACGACGATGATTTCGATCGGCCGCAAGGTTTGCCGCTGCAGCGAAGCGATGGTGGGGCCGAGCCCGGAGCCACCGTTGAACGTCGGTATGATCACGCTGACCGAAGC
>Ga0070712_100000153_pt1 | contig 36937 bp, 40 predicted proteins | sample LARL81metaG_FD_71396 | JGI IMG/M metagenome (GOLD analysis project Ga0070712, IMG submission 71396) | Corn, switchgrass and miscanthus rhizosphere microbial communities from Kellogg Biological Station, Michigan, USA - LAR L8-1 metaG | ecosystem: Host-associated > Plants > Roots > Rhizosphere ...
CACTCTACCAGGGTCGCGCAAGGCGCGCTGGGCTTTCGCTGCAAAGCGCGGTAATCTCGGGCGCCCCGGCATGGCAGCCCACGACGACGACAGCCCCGAACGAGCGGCGGGACGGCCGCTCGGCCCGGACCTCGCGGCGCACCTCGAGGCGATCGTGCGCGCGGCCGAGCGCGAGGCCCGCGCCGCCGAGCGCGCGATCGCCGAGCGGCGGCGCGGCGCCGAGGAGGAGGCCGACCGCTACCTCGCCGCGGCCCGCCTGCGCATCGACGCCGAGGCGGCCGCGCGCGCCGCGCGGCTGGAGACCTACGGCGCAGCCGCGCGCCGCCTGTCGCAGGAGCTCGCCGACGCCGCCGCCGCGCTGACGCGCGAGCTGCGCGCGGCCGGCGACGAGACGGAGCTGCCGCCCACGCCGTGGCCCGCAAGCGAGCCCGCCGCACGGCCTGAGCGGCCGGCCGCGGGCGAGCCGTCCGTGGCGTCCAACGCCAGTGACGCCGCCGCAGCGCCCGAGCCGCCCGCGGCGCAAGGCGCCGACGCGCGTGCCGGCGCCGCCGCAGCAGCGGCTGAGCCGCCCGCGGCCCCCTGGCCGCCGAGCGAGGCGGCGACGGCGTCGCCCACGCCGGAGCCGACGTGGGCGCGCGTCGAGCACGAGCCGCCCCCGCCGCCGCGCGCCCGGCCCGCTCCCGGCGCCTCCCCCAGCGCCGCGCGCCTCGTCGCGATCGAGATGGCCGTCGGCGGCTCCGCGCGCGCCGACGTCGAGCGCCACCTGCGCCACGAGCTGGGCGTCGGCGAGCCCGAGCCGCTGCTCGACGACGTCTTCGGACCCGCCTCGCACGCCGGCAGCCGGCTCGCGTGGGGCGAGCCCTAGTAGGGCTTGGCGAAACCCGCGTGAGTGGCTGGCGGATGTGCGACCAAGCGGGGCAAGGACGCAGGGAGGCAGCAAGAGCAGCGCTCTTGCGCCGACCGAGGACGCAGCATCCGCGCAGCGTCGCACGCCGCCAGACGCCGCGGGGGCTTCGCCAAGCCCTACTAGCCCCTTAAGTCTGCGCTGATCGCGTCTGCGATCATGAGGGGGGAAGCACCGACCCCTCGCAGGAGGCTCTCATGTCCCGCCCCACGTCATTCGGCCGCGACACCGGACTGCAACTCCGGATGACGCTCACGCTGTTCCTGCTCGGCCTCGTCTACGCCGTGCTCGTCGGCGTCGTGATCGCCTCGAAGGCGTCGGGCTTCCTGTTCATCGTCGCGGGGCTGTTCGCGCTGCAGCTGTTCGCGTCCGACAAGCTCGCGCTGCACGCGATGGGCGCGCGCGTCGTCTCGCCGCAGGAGGCGCCGCAGCTGCACGCGATGGTCGAGCGCCTGTGCGTGCAGGCGAACCTGCCCAAGCCGAAGGTCGCGATCGCGAACACGCCGATGCCGAACGCGTTCGCGGTCGGCCGCTCGCCCAAGAGCGCGACCGTCTGCGCGACGACCGGGATCATGGACCTGCTGTCGCCCGCCGAGCTGGAGGGCGTGATGGCGCACGAGCTCACGCACGTCCAGAACCGCGACGTGATGGTGATGACGATCGCCTCCTTCTTCGCGACCGTCGCCGCCTACATCGTCCAGTTCGGCGTCTTCTTCGGCGGCGGCTTCGGCGGCGGCAACGACGACGAAGGCCCGAGCACAGCGGTCGTGATCCTCGTCTCGATGCTCGTCTACGCGGTCTCGTTCCTGCTGCTGCAGGCGCTCTCGCGCTACCGCGAGTTCGCCGCCGACCGCGGCTCGGCGGTCATCACCGGGCGGCCCAGCGCGCTCGCCTCGGCGCTGATGAAGATCAGCGGCACGATGCAGCGCGTCCCTCAGCAGGACCTGCGCCAGGCGGAGGGGATGAGCGCGTTCTACATCTTCCCCGCGCGCACGAAGCAGTCGATCATGAACCTGTTCTCGACGCACCCGCCGCTGGAGAAGCGGCTGGCGGCGCTGGAGCGGCTCGAGGGCCAGCTGCAGGGCACGGCGGCGTAGGCCGCGACCGCGATGGGCCTGCTCGACGTCCTCGCCGGTAAGCGCAAGCTCGCCAAGCCGGCGCCCGACCGGCTGTTCGCGCTCTCGACCGCGTACGTGACGTTCCAGACCGAGCTGTCGATCGGCTCGCGCGGCGCCGCCGCGATCGTCTTCCAGGCGCTCGCGACCGCCGACTTCGAGCAGATCGCGAAGGACATGGTCGAGGTCGTCGAGGCGACGTCGAGCGACGCCGGCACGCAGGTCGAGACGCGCGACGACGAGTACGGCTACCGCTGGATGGTCTTGCGCGACGACGACTTCGACGACCTCGTCGTCGGCGTCAACGCCGTCAGCGGCGCGCTCGAAGGCGGCGGCTACGGCGAGCGGATCCTGTGCGCCGTGTTCGCGTTCGAGGACGAGCGCAAGCGCCCGCTGTACTGGATCTACAACTACAAGCGCGGCGCCTTCTACCCGTTCGCGCCGGCCGGCGGCGAGCAGCAGCGAGACACCGAGCGCGAGCTGCGGCTGAAGGCCCAGGTCGGCGCCGAGCTGCCCGTCGAGGCCGAGCTCGAGCGCTGGTTCCCGCTCTGGGGCATCCCGATCTAGGCGTCCGTAGCCCGCCGCAGCGGCGAGCGGCGGAACACCCCCGAGATCGGCGGCGCGGCACGGAAGACGGCGCGTGCCCGCTCGCGGAGACTGGACGCATCACTCAGACCCCCTCGGGAGGAGACCGGAGATGCGCACCATCCTTCGTTACGGCGGCGTCGCCGCCTCAATCGTCCTCATCGCATTCGGCATCGGCTCAATCGTGATCGGCGCCAACGGCCGCAGCGAGGTCCGCACCGACATCAAGCGCGAGGCGATCGTCGGCACGCCCGACATGACGCCGAGCGGAATCGCCAAGGAGGCGAAGGCCGCCGGCCTGACGAACGTGTCGCTGCCGAGCTGCTCGGTCGCCAACCAGACCGTCAACAACGGCGACCGCGCGAAGTGCTTCGCCAGCTACATGCGCATCCACGCGCTGGAGGCGACGGGCGGCAAGACCTACTCGCAGATGCCGCGCTACCTCGGCGCGCACGGCGCCGCGCCGACGAACGACGCGACGCAGGCCGCCAAGGGCCCCAACGGCCAGCCGCTCGACAACCCGGCCCGCAACATCTGGGTCACCGAGACGGCGCTGAGCACCGCGCTCAACACCTCCTCGTTCGCCGAGTCCGTCTCGCTGTTCGCGATCGTGATGGGGATCGCGCTGCTGCTGACCGGTATCGGGTTCCTCGTGCTGACGAGCGGCCTGCTCGCCGCCACGGCGCCGCTCCTGCGCCGCAAGACGGCGCCCGTCGAAGGCGCCGCCGCCGAACGGACGGCCCAGCCCGTCCACTGAGCCTCACTCCACACACGGCAACCGGAACGGGGCGCTCCATCGCGGGCGCCCCGTTCACGTGTGCGGCCTATCGTCCGGCGGCCTCGGCTAGGCTCGCTCCGGACGTGAGGGAGAGAGCCGCTCAGCCCGACGCACCGGCCGCGCAGGCGGCGTTCGCGGCCTGCCTGGCGACGGTGCTCGAGCTGCCGATCGAGGACGTGCCGGCGCCCGAGCCGGAGGCGGATGTCGCGGACGGCTGGCGGCGCTGGCTCGGCGGGCGCGCACTCGGGCTCGTGCCGGTCGCCGGCGCCGCCGCGTTCGCGTGGGCCGGGCCGTGGATCGCGCGCGTGCGCCCGGCCGGCGACGGCGGAGGCGAGCCGCGCGCCGTCGTGATGTTCGGGGTGCCGTCCGGCGTCGTGTGGGACCCGACCGGCGCGACCACCGCCGACGGCTGGACGATCGAGGACGGCTTCGTGCTCGCGCCGCTCGACGTCGCGCTCGCGCCGGCGCCCACGTCGGTGGCGCCGCCGGCCGGCGGGGTCGTCGAGGGGATCTACGTCGCGCCGGCGGCCGGCGAGCCGGTGCGCGCGCTGGAGTCCGCGCATGCGCTCCCCGCGCGCGGCCTGGACGGCGACCGGCACGTCGCCGGCGCCGGCTCGTTTCCCTCCGGCGTTGCGGGCAGCGCGCTGACGCTGATCGCGGCCGAGGTCGTCGAGTCGTTCGACCCGCCGCTGTCGCCCGACGAGCACCGCCGCAACGTCGTCGTGCGGGGGATCGACGTCAACGCGCTCGTCGAGCGCGACTTCGCGATCGGCGCGGTCGCCTGCCGCGGCCGGCGCCTGTGCGAGCCGTGCACGACGCTCGACCGCTACGCCCGGCGGCCGCTGCTGCGGCCGCTCGTGCACCGCGGCGGCCTGCGCGCCGACATCCTCGCCGAGGGTACGATCGCCGTCGGCGACGCGGTGCGGGTGCGCTAGCTAGCCGGGAATGAGGCCCTCGCCGCTGAACTCCCCGCTCGCCTCCTCGAACGAGGTGTCGGGCGGGGGCAGGATCACGTCGGAGCCGCGCAGGTCGTCGTCGGCGAGCCGCGCGCCCTCAGCGCGCACGAACGCGACGATCTGCGCGAACAGGTCGAGGAAGCGCTGCTCCTCGCCGGCCTCGACGGCGGCGACCGCGTCGTTGTCGAGCGCGTTGAGGCGCTCGGCGGCGGCGTCGCCCAGCTCGAACTGGCCCTCGCCGGAGATGCGGACGATCATGCTCCCGCTCCCGCGCTCGCGCCGCCCTCGCCGCCACCGCTGCCCAGCTCGCCGGCCGGCTTGCCGCCGCCGGCGGCCAGCTCGGCCTTCATCTTGTCCAGCTCGGAGTCGACCTGCGTGCCGGACGACAGCTGGGCCAGCTGGCGGTCGATGTCGTCCTCGCCGCCGCCGATCTGCGTGAGGTCCTCGAACGCCCCGGCCTTCTCCAGCTCGTCGACCGCCTGCGCGCGGGCGCGCATGTTCTCGGTCTTGTCGAGCGCGCGTTGCATCGCGAGGCCGACGTCGGCCATCTCCTCGCCGACGCCCGTCGCCGCCTCGGAGATCCGCACCTGCGCCTCGGCCGCCGAGTACTGCGCCTTGATGACCTCCTTCTTCGAGCGGAAGGCCTCGATCTTGGCCTGCAGCTTGGCCTGGTTGTCGGTCATCGACTGCTGCTGGCCCTCGAGCTCGTGGATCTGGCCGTCGAGCCCCTGCAGCTCGTTCTGCACCGCCGACTTGCGCTCCAGCGCGGTGCGCGCGAGCTGCTCGTCGCCGGCCGCGAGCGCCTGGCGCGCCTGCGTGTCGAGCTTGACGACCTGCTGCTCGAGCTTCTGCGACTGCAGCTGGAGGCGCTTCTTCGCGGTCACGACGTCCGCGAGCCCCTTCTTGACGTTGACGAGCAGCTCCATCTGCTTCTGGTAGCTGTACTCCAGCGTCTCCGACGGATCCTCGGCGCGGTCGAGCAGCTTCGAGATCTTCGCCTTCACGACGGTGGAGAAACGCCCGGACAGGCCGGCCATCGGATCCTCCTTGGGGCAGCTTCGAGTGGCAGGTCGCTCAAGCCTAGCGAGCGGCCGGAGCGGGACGCTCAGAAGGACAGCGGATGGCGAGCCAGGTAGCCGCGGCCCGAGCGCTTCTGCGTGCGCCAGCGCGGACCTGACGGACCGGGGCCGCTCGTGTCCAGCCGCATCCCGGCGATCATCGCCCAGGCGTGGCCCGGATTCGTGTAGACGGTGATCCACGCGCCCTTGCCGGCTTCGCCCCAGCCCATGAAGTCGCTGGAGTCGAGCGGCGTCGACAGCAGCCCGCCGCCGTGCAGCGCGAACGAGACGGTGCCGGAGCAGTCGTAGCCGCGGGAGCGGAAGCTTTGGTGGCCGCCGCCGAAGACGTAGGGCTTGCCGATCAGCGTGTCGGCGGCCCAGATCGCGCGCTGGACCTGGAGCGGCGCGAGCGCCGGGGCGTACGCGACGCCGTGGCGGATGACGCCGACGGAGCCGGGGACGGTCGGATGCGACGGCGGGACCGCGTAGCCGGCGGCACCGGGCGGCGGCGGAGCCGGGGCGGGGGTCGGCGCCGGCGCGGGAGTCCCGTCCGGAGCCGCAGCGTCGGCTGCAGCGCCGCCGGAGTCCGCGGCGGAAACCCCCGGAAGAGCAAAGGCAAGACCGACTGTCATCAGGCCCAACGCGACCAGGGCCTTTGCACGCAACAGCAACAGCTTCCTCTTTCGTCGGCCTCCGGGGTTAGCTGTCGGGCTGGCGCGGAAAGAGCCGGCGCCTCTCGCGGAACCACCGCGGGATTCGCCCCGAACTACTGGGTCCCCCGGTCCACGACATGGGGCCGTGGATTCGGCGTGGCGGGCACTGTACACGACCGTTTCGACGGAACATCGCGTGCCCCTGCGACCGTGCCCGCAGTTTGCGCGCTTCGCGGGTCGAGATCCGGCGCCCCGCCTATGATTTCGCGCGCCGATGCGCCAGGGAGTCCAATTCCGTCCGCTCGCGCTCGCCGCAGCGCTGGGCGCGCTCGCGCTCTCCGCCTGCAGCGGCAGCGGTTCGCCGCCTCCGGCCGGAGCGAGCCCCGCGGCGATCGTGCCGGCGAGCGCCGCGGCGTACGGCGAGCTGTTCGTGCGGCCGGCCGGCTCGCTCGGGTCCGACGCCGCCGTCGCCGCGCGGCGCGTGCTGGGCGGCCGCGCCCCGGGGCCGGTCCTGCTGCACGCGATCGACGCGAACCTCCATCACCACGAGACGTACGCGCGCGACGTCGAGCCGTGGCTGGGCGCGCGGCTGGCGGCGTTCGCGCAGCTGGACGGCGGCGCGCACCCGCGCCCGCAGTTCGCGCTGCTGATCGACGTGCGCGACCGCTCCGCGCTCGAGCGCGAGCTGCCGCGCCTGCGCAGGAACGGCGAGCAGCGCCCCGGCGGGGCCTACCGCGGCGTCGCCTACGACGTCGACACGCACGACGCGACGTGGTCGGGGATCGTCGGCTCGCACTACGTCGGCGGCTCGCCGGCGGGCTTCCGCGGGGTCGTCGACACCTGGAAGGGCGGCCCGTCGCTCGCCGCCAGCGCGCGCTACCGCGCCGCGGTCGCGCCGCTCGACCCGGGGCGGCTCGCGCTCGGCTACGTCGACCCGCGTGCGGTCCGCGCGGGGTCCGCCGCGCTCCACAGCGCGCTGCTGAGCCGGCTGCTGAGCGCTCCTGCGCTCGCCAAGCTCAAGCCGGTCACGGCGACGTTCACGGCGCGCCCCGACGCGCTCACGCTGGAGGTCGACGCCGAGGGCGATCGCACGACGAAGCTCCCTGCGAGCGACGGGCGCGGCGCGATCGCGCTCGGCGCGCTGCCCGCCGACGCCTGGCTCGCGCTCGCGACGCCGCCACTCGGCGACGCCTTCACGCGCGCGTTCGTGCGCGGCGTCGGGTCCGTCCCGGGCCGCGCCGGCGCCGTCACCGCAGCGCTGCGGCGCGCGACCAGGCTCGACCTGCAGCGCGACGTGCTCAGCTGGCTCGGCGGCGCCGGCCTGTTCGTGCGCGGCACGAACCCGCTGACGCTCGGCGGCGCGCTGGTGCTCGGCTCGCGCGACCCGGCGGCCTCGCAACGGGCGCTGGTGCGGCTGCGCAACACGTTGCTGACGGCGCATCCCGGCAGCGTGCAGCCGATCAGGTACGACCGCGCGAGCGGCTTCGTCGTCCCGCTCCCCGGCTCGCCGCAGCCGCTGTTCGTGCTCGCGCGCGGCGACCGCGTGGTGGTCGCGTTCGGGCCGGCTTCGGCACGCGCCGCGCTCGACGGCGGACCGCGCTTCGACGCGAGCGACAGCGGCCGCGCGGCGATCGCGACGCTCGGCCGGGGCTTCACGCCCGCGTTCGTGCTGACCGTCGACCCGGTGCTCGCGCTCGTCGCCTCGACACCGGTCGCGCGCGCCCCCGGCTTCGCGAAGGCGCTGCCCTACCTGAAGGCCTACCGCTCGCTCGCGCTCGGCTACAGGCAGGACGGCGACCGCTTCAGCGTCCGGCTCGTCGCCGGGCTGCGCGATCCGCGCTCGGCGCCGTCGCCGGGCGGCGGCACGGGCGGCTCCGGCGGGCGGCTGACGATCGGCGACTGAGCCGTCCCGCGGCGGCGGCGCGCGGCAGCCGCAACAGGTGTCCGAGCCGGGGACGCGTGGGCGTCGCGACGAGCCCCTCCGGCGGACAGCGCCGGTGTGCGCCGCCCGCCTGCGGGACGGGCGCTCAGGCGGCTGCGCCGGCGACCGCGCGCTCGCGTTCGGCCAGCTCGCCGATCACCTCGGCCGCCGCGGCCAGCTGACGCCGGCGCTCGGCGACCTGCATGCGCGAGATCACGAGCCGCTGGATCTGGGCCGTGCCCTCGAACAGCTGGAAGATCTTCGCGTCGCGGAAGTACTTCTGCAGCGGGTTGTCCGCCAGGCCCGCCTCCGGGCCGACGAGGTCCATCAGCGCGGTCGTGCACCACATCGCGACGTCGCCGGCCTTGAGCTTGCTCATCGAGCCCTGGCCGCCGCTCATCGGCACGCCGTTGCGGCCCATCCAGGCGGCGCGCTGCACGAGCAGGCGCGACGCTTCGATCTCTGTCGCGACATCGGCGATGACGTGCTGGACGCGCTGCTGCTCGAGCAGCGGGCCGTCCTCGTCGGCGCGGCCGTCGAGCAGGTCGAGCGTGTCCTCGTAGGCGGCGCGCGCGATCCCGAGCGCGCCGGCGCCGACGAGCGGGCGCGTGATCTCGAACGTCGCGAGCGCGTTCGACGAGCCGCTCGACTGCCCCGAGCGCGCGCGCTCGAGCTTGCGCTCGAGCTTGTCCATCCCGCCGAGCAGGTTCTCGAGCGGGATGCGGCAGTCCTCGAGCACCAGCTCGGTCGTCTGCGAGGCGCGGATCCCGAGCTTGTCCTCCTTCTTGCCCTGCGAGAACCCGGGCGTGCCCTTCGGCACGATGAACGACGCCTGGCTGCGGTGGCCGAGCTCGGGATCGGTGAGCGCGACGACGACCGTCACGTCGGCGATCCCGCCGTTGGAGATGAAGATCTTGTTGCCGTTGAGCACCCACTCGTCGCCGTCGCGCCTGGCGGTCGTGCGCAGCGACTTGACGTCGGAGCCGGCCGACGGCTCGGTGACGGCGTAGGCGCCGTACTTGATCTCGTCGCCGAGGCCGTAGCAGTCCGGCACCCAGCGCTGGATCTGCTCGGGCGTGCCGGAGGCGGCGATGCCCGCGGCGGCCAGCGAGGAGGCGGAGATCGCGAGCGCGATCCCGGCGCAGCCCCAGTGCAGCTCCTCGGCGTAGATCACGCCGAACAGGCCCTGGTCGTCGGTCGCCATCTTCGTCAGCAGGTCGAAGCCGTGCAGCCCGCGGGCGCGTGCCTCCTTGACGATCTCGTAGGGGACCTGCTGCTCGCGGTCGTAGCGCTCCGCGGCGGGGCGGATGACCTCCTCCGCGAAGCGGTGGCAGTGCTGCTGGAACTCGATCTGCTCGTCTGAGAGGCGGAAGTCCATCGGGCCGTCCCGTCGCATCGGCCGGGCGCGCCGCCGTCACGGACGCTTGCCGGCGATTGACTGGTCAGTCAACCAACGCAGTGTAGCGGGAGTCGCGCAGGAACGGTTACGTTCATCTGCCCGTGCCGGGGCCAATCGGCGTGGTCGCGGCTGCCGGTGGCTATCGTCCGGCAGATGGTCCGACGCCGCCTCGGCGGGGGTGCAGCCCGCCTCGCGCTCGCCGGCCTGCTGGCGCTCGTCGCCGGCTGCGGCGGGTCTCCGAGAACGCTCGACACGCCGCAGATCGGCCAGAGCGGCACCACCCCCCAGGCCCCCCAGCAGCTCGGCTTCCCCGCATTCGCGACGAAGAACACGACGCGCGTCGGCGGCGCCGACGCGGTTGCCGACGCCGCCGGCGCCGCGCTCGCCGTGTACCCGTCCGCCGCGCCGGGGACGCATCCGCCGGCCGTCGTGCTCGCCGACGAGCGCGACTGGCGCGCGCCGCTCGCGGCCGCGGTGCTGATGAGCGCGCCGCTGCGCGCGCCGCTGCTCCTGTCCGACGGCGCCAGCCTGCCGCAGGCAAGCGCCGACGCGCTCGGTGCGCTGGCGCCGGCCGGCGCCGCGGAGCTGAGTGGCGCACAGGTGATCCGGATCGGCGACGCGCCCGCGCCCGGCGGCTACCGCACGACCTCGATCGCCGGCCGCGACCCGTACGCGCTCGCGGCCGCGATCGACCGGCTCGCCGGCGTCGCGGCCGGCGCGCCGAGCCGCGACGTCGTCGTCGCCTCCGCGGACGTGCCCGCCTACGCGATGCCGGCCGCGGCGTGGGCGGCCAAGAGCGGGGACCCGATCCTGTTCGTGCACCGCAACACGATCCCCGGCCCGACGTTCGCGGCGCTGCAGAGCCACCGCAAGCCGCGCATCTTCGTGCTCGGGCCGCCGACCGCGATCGGCCCGGCGGTCGCGCGCGCGCTGAGCGCGATCGGCACGGTGACGCGCGTCGCCGGCCGCGAGCCGGTCACGAACGCGATCGCGTTCGCGCGCTTCGCCGACGGCCCGTTCGGGTGGGGCGTGACGGCGCCCGGCCACGGGCTCGTGTTCGCCGACGCGCGCCGGCCGCTCGACGCGGCCGCGGCGGCGCCGCTGTCGGCGAGCGGGACGTACGGACCGCTGCTGCTGGTCGACGACCCGCGCACGCTGCCGCTGAAGGTCGGCGAATACCTGCTCGACATCCAGCCGGGCTTCTCGCGCGAGCACGACCCGGTGCAGGGCGTCTACAATCACGGTTGGCTGATCGGCGACGCCGGCGCGATCTCGGTCCCGGTGCAGGCGCGGATCGACCGCCTTCTCGAGATATCGCCGATCGACCAGAGCAAGTGAGCCAAGCCGAGGATCCCGTCCGTCTGCGCCCCGACCGCGAGGTCACGGTCGAGGACGTGCGCGCGCTGACGGGCGCCTCGACGCCGCACTTCGCGCTGCAGCTGCGCGAGCGCATCCGCCGCCTGATCGCCGGGCTGGCGCCCGAGCACCCGGCGCGGATCGAGGGCGAGCGCGAGATCGCCCGCCTCGACGCGATGGCCTTCGCCGGCGAGGTCCGCGGCGAGCCGTCCGGCCCACCGGACATCCCGCCGCTCGCAAGCCTCGCGGCGAGCTGAGGGCGTCGCCGCGGCGAGCTACGCTCGACGGCGTGACGAGCGAACCGGCTTCCACGCCCGTCCCCGCCGGGATCGAGGGGTCCGCGCTGCCCGGGCCGTTCCCGGTCGGCGCGTACGCCGAGCGGCTGCGCGAGCGGCTGCGGGCGTTCGCGCGCGTGCAGGTGTTCGGCGAGCTGTGGAACCTGCGCACGAGCCGCGCGACCGTCTACTTCGAGCTGCGCGACGCGCGCGGCGCGCTGCCATGCTCGATGTGGCGCAGCGACTTCGACGCGCTCGGGATCGAGCCGGCCGACGGCGCGCAGGTCGTGCTCGCCGGCGGCTGCGACTACTACCCCGGCAGCGCGACCGCCTCGCCGTCGTTCTCGTTCCGCGCGAGCGGCCTGCGGATCGCCGGCGAGGGGGACCTGCTCGCGCAGGTGCAGCGGCTGCGCGCGCAGTTCGCCACCGAAGGCCTGCTCGAGCCGCAGAAGCGCCTCGCCCGCCCCGCGCTGCCGCGCACGATCGGCGTCGTCACCGGCGAGGGCGGCAAGGCGCGCGACGACGTGCTCGCCGGCCTGCGCCGCCGCGGCTGGGCCGGGCGGCTGATCTGGGGCTTCGCGCCCGTGCAGGACCGCCACGCCGCGCCGGCGATCGCGCAGGCGCTGCGCGAGCTGGCGGCGCTCGAGCAGGTCGAGACGATCGTCGTCGCGCGCGGCGGCGGCTCGCTTGCGGACCTGTTCGCGTTCTGCGACGAGACGCTGTGCCGCACGGTCGCGCTGCTGCGCGTGCCGGTGATCGCCTCGGTCGGCCACCACACCGACCGCACGCTGCTCGACGACGTGGCGGCCGTCTCCTGCTCGACGCCGACGCACGCCGCCGAGGCGGCGGTGCAGATCGACGTGCGCGCGGCGCGCGCGACGCTGCTGCGCGAGGCGCGCCGCCTGCACGCGCATGGCCGCCGGGCAGTGCTCGAACGCGCGCGCGTGCTCGCACGCCTCGCGCGCGCCCCCGCCGAGCACGTCGCCCGCCACCGCCGCCGGCTGCACCAGCAGCTGCGCGAGCTGCGCGCGAGCGCCCGCCGCGGCGTCGCGCGCGAGCGCGCGCTGACCGCGACGCACCTGCTCGTGCTGGGACGCAAGGCCGCCGTCGCCGTCGCCGACCGCGCTCGCGGCCAGCGCGCGCTCGCGCTGGAGGCGGCGCAGCTGCGCCGCACGAGCGCCCAGGCGAGCGCGCGGCGGCGGCGCGACCTCGAACGGCTCGCGCTCGCGCTCGCCGCGCACGACCCCGAGCGCACGCTCGCGCGCGGGTACGCGATGGTGCAGGACGCCGGCGGCGAGCTCGTCACCTCGGCGGCGGAGGCGGCGGCCGCGCGCGAGCTGTCGCTGCGCTTCGCCGACGGTCGCGTCCGGGCGAGCGTCGAGGATGAGGCGCGATGATGCCCGAGGACGACGACGCGCTGCGCGGCGGCGAGCAGCCGACGGCGGGCGAGCCTGGCGGCGCCGATGCCTCCGTCGAGCCGCTCTCCTACGAGCAGGCGAGCGCGCGGATCGAGGAGATCGTGCGGCGGCTGGACTCGGGCGAGGCCGGCCTGCGCGAGACGCTCGAGCTCGTCGCCGAGGGTCGCCGGCTCGTCGAGCACTGCGCGGCCGAGCTCGACGCGGTCGGCACGGGACTGGAGGAGCTGCGCCTCGAGGAGCTCGTCGCGCGGCTCGAGCGCGGCGGCGAGAACGGGCCGGCGGAGCCGGCTGCGTGAGCGCCGCGGGCCGCCGGCCCGCGCGGGCAGCTGGCGCCGGCCGGCGCGCACCCGCCGAGCCGACCGCGTACGCTGAGCGCGCGATGGCCACGTACGACCTGCTCGCCCCGCTGCCGCTGACGGTCGAGTCCTACGCGCTCGAGGGGCTCCAGCTCGACGTCTCCTCGGGCTTCCAGCGCAAGAGCACCGTCATCCACCTAAACGGCGGCGGCGAGGAGGGCGTCGGCGAGGACGTCGTCTACGACGCCGCCGACCACGACGCGCTGCAGGCCGCCGGCGCGGTCCTCGACCTCGCCGGCGACACGACGCTCGGCGACTTCTGCGCGCGGATCGACGCGCTCGACCTGTTCCCCGTCGCGCCGGTCCGCGGCGAGGTGTCGCGGCTGTACCGCCGCTGGGCGTTCCACTCGGCCGCGCTCGACCTCGCGCTCAGGCAGGCCGGCACGTCGCTGCACGAGGCGCTCGGCCGCGCGCCGCAGCCGGTCACGTTCGTCAACTCGCGCCGCCTGCACGAGGACGGCGGCGGGCCGTCGGCGACGGAGATCGAGCGGCTGCTGGAGCGTTACCCCACGCTGCGCTTCAAGCTCGATCCCACGCCCGCGTGGGACGAGCAGCTGATCGCCGCGCTCGCCGCCACCGGCGCGGTCGACTCGCTCGACTTCAAGGGCCACTACAAGGGCACGGTCGTCGATAACCCGGCCGACCCGGTCCTCTACCGCCGCATCGCCGAGGGCTTCCCGGACGCCTGGCTGGAGGACCCGGACCTCTCCGCGCCCGGGATCGACGAGCTGCTCGCCCCGCACCGCGACCGCATCACCTGGGACGCGCCGATCCACTCGATCGCCGACGTCGAGGCGCTGCCGTTCGCGCCGAGGATGGTCAACGTCAAGCCCTCGCGCTTCGGCGGGCTGGAGCGCCTCTGCGCGGGCTACGACTACTGCGCCGAGCACGGCATCCGCGCCTACGGCGGCGGCCAGTTCGAGCTCGGGCCCGGCCGCGGGCAGGCGCAGTACCTCGCCTCGCTGTTCCACCCGGACACGCCGAACGACATCGCGCCCGGGGGCTACAACGTCGACGAGCCGCCCGAGGGGCTGCCGTCGAGTCCGCTCGCGCCGGCGCCCTCGGCGACGGGCTTTCGCTGGAAAGGCTGAGGGACCGCTTCAGTCACCCCCACCAAGGAGCACGCAGATGCACCCGTCTCGATCGATGGTCGCCACGCTCGCCGTGATCGGCGCGACCTGTGCACTGCCGGCGCTCACCGCCTCGCAGGCGGCGACCCCGGCACCGAAGCCCGGCCCGTATGTCGACGCGAAGGCGACGATCGACATGCGCGTCGCGAAGGACCGCAAGACGCTCACGTTCATCGACGGGAGCTGCTTCGCCGGCCACGTCCAGGACGGCGTCTGGAAGGTCTCGAAGCTGCCGATCCGGCACAACGCGTTCACGTTCAACGGCCACGTCAAGGTGCTGCTCGTGAGCCCTCCGCACGCCTCGAAGGTCCTGACGTTCAGGATCAACGGCCGCTGGACGGGCGCGCGCTTCACCGGCTCGGTGAGCACCTCCGACGCGGCGGTGTGCGCGACGCGGAGGTTCAGCGCGAAGTTCAACGCGCACCCCGACGCGTAGCCGCGGGGGGCGAACCGGCGGGCGGCGGCGCCTCTGGCAGAGGTGCTGCCGCCCCGCCTGCGCCGCCTGCCGCCCGCCGCGCCCACCGAGCTGCCCGCGCCGCTCGCGCTCGACTACGACATCCGCCGCGCGGGCACGCCGCGCGCGCGGCTGCTCGGCCTCGCCGGCCTGCGCGCGCTGCCGCCGCACGCCGGCCTCCTGCTCCCGCGCACGCGATCGGTCCACACGTTCGGGATGCGCTTCGCGCTCGACCTGATCTGGCTCGACGCCCACGGCGCGGTCGTCCGCGTCGACCGCGCGGTCAAGCCCGGGCGGGCGCGCGCCTGCCGCGACGCGCGAGCGGTGGTCGAGTTGGCAGCACGCAGTGGGTCGTCTGAGGGCGCCCGGATCGTGGATGCCGGGCGCGGCGGGGCGTCGTGAGCGGGCTGGTTGCCCGTGATCGACGCGCCGTCGCGATCCGGCGCCGCGAGACGGGTCCCTCAGCCGATCCGCTCAGACGCGTTGGAGGAGGGTTCCGGTGCCCAGCCCCCCGCCGCAGCACATCGTCACGAGCCCGACCTCCTTGTCGGAGCGCTCGAGCTCGTGCAGCAGCGTCGTGATCAGCCGCGCGCCGGTCGAGCCGAGCGGGTGGCCGAGCGCCATCGCGCCGCCGTTGACGTTGACGCGGTCCATGTCGGGCTCGAGCTCGCGGCGCCAGGCGGCGACGACCGGCGCGAACGCCTCGTTGATCTCGACGAGGTCGACGTCGCCCATCGTCATCTGGTTGCGCTCGAGCAGCTTGCGCGTGGCGGGTATCGGGCCGGTGAGCATGATGACCGGGTCGACGCCGACGGTCGTCTGGTCGACGATCCGCGCGCGCGCCTTCAGGCCCAGCTGCTTCGCCTTGTCGGCCGACATCAGCAGCACCGCGGCCGCGCCGTCGGAGATCTGCGACGAGTTGCCGGCGGTGATCTTGCCGTCGGGCTTGAACGCCGGCTTGAGCTGCGCGAGCGTCTCGAGGTTCGTTTCGGGACGGATCCCCTGGTCGCTGACGTACGTGTCCCCGTTGACCTTGAACGGGATCGTCTCGCGCTCGAAGCGGCCCTCCTCGGTCGCCTGGTGGGCGAGCCGGTGCGAGCGCACGGCCAGCTCGTCGAGCTCGGAGCGCGGGATCTCCCACTGGTCGGCGATCATCTCAGCGGAGATCCCCTGCGAGACGAGCCCGTACCGGTCGAGCAGCTCCTGCGGCCACGGGTTGCCGACCTGGTCGACCCAGTTGAAGCCGACGCCCATCGGGATGTGGCCCATGTGCTCGACGCCGGAGCCGATCACGATGTCGTGGACGCCGGCAGCGATCTGCGCGGCGCCGAAGTTGACCGCCTGCTGCGCCGAGCCGCACTGGCGGTCGACCGTCGTGGCGGGCGTCTCGACCGGCAGGCCGGCCTGCAGCCAGGCGTTGCGGGCGACGTTGAACATCTGCTCGCCGTACTGCTGCACGCAGCCGGCGATCACGTCCTCGACCTCGCCGGCGTCGATCCCCGCGCGCGCGATCACCTCGCGGTAGCAGGCGCCGAGCAGCTCGTTCGGGTGGACGTCCTTGTAGTAGCCCTTCTCCTTGTGCCCGCGCCCGATCGGCGTGCGGGCGGCCTCGACGATCACGACCTCGCGGCCGGCGTCATGACGCATATGGTGTGCCTCCGTTGAAGTTTGTCCGTACTGTACCGGCCGACTGGCGAGTCAACCAAAGGAGCGATGCAGTGACGGAGACGATCGGAATCGCGGGCTCGGGAGCGATCGCGTGCGGCCTGGCGGCGACCGCCGCCCAGCACGGCGACGTGCTGCTGTGGGCGCGCTCGGACGCCTCGGCGCAGCGCGCGCGGGGCGCCGTCGCGAAGTGGTGCGACCGGCTCAGCGAGGATCCGATCGCCGAGCGGGTGACGGTCGTGAGCGAGCTGTCGCAGCTCGCGCCCGCGTCGTTCCTCGTCGAGGCAGTCGCGGAGGACCACGACGTCAAGGCGAGCGTGCTCGGCGAGCTGGGCCGGATCGCGTCCGCCGACGCGGTGCTCGCGACGACGACCTCGTCGCTGTCGGTCGGGGAGCTGGCGGAGGCGAGCGGGCGGCCGGAGCGCTTCGTCGGCCTGCACGTCTTCAACCCGGTCCCGAAGATGGACCTGGTCGAGCTGGCTTACGCGCCGCAGGCGGCGGGCGAGGTGCGCGAGCGCGCGCGCGAGCTGTGCGCGGCGCTCGGCAAGACCGCCGTCGAGGTGCCCGACGTCGCGGGTTTCGTCGTCAATCGCCTGCTGTTCCCATTCTTGTTCAGCGCCGTTGAGCTGATGGAGCAGACGGGCCTGACGCCGACCGCGATCGACGACTGCATGCGCCTCGGCGCCGGCCACCCGATGGGCCCGCTCGCGCTGCTCGACTACGTCGGGCTCGACGTCAGCAAGGCGATCGGCGAGGCGATCGGCTCGCCGATCCCGGCGACGCTCGCCCAGCACGTCGCGGCCGGCCACCTCGGCAAGAAGACCGGCCGCGGCTTCCACGACTACGGCGCATGAGAAGACTCTCAGGACGCGCTTAAGGTGGGTTCACCCAGGCGGCGCATACTGCGGATGCGACGTACCTCACAGCAGCACCTCCTCCCAGAAGCACGAAACCGGCCCGCCGAGAGCGGGCCGGTTTCGTTGTGCGGCGGACCCACCAGTCCACCAACTGCTCCTCCTCAACCGCCGGCCCTCCAGCCGGACGGCCTCGTAGGCGGCACGGTAGCGCTTCGCGAGCTTTTGTGCGACTTCGTACGAGATGAGCAGCTACGCGGCCGCGCGGCGCTCGGAGATCCGCACCGCCTCGATGCGGTTCTCGCGCACCGACTCGACGCGGATCGAGTAGCCGTTGGCGGCGATCGTGTCGCCGCGCTTGGGCAGGCGGCCCAGCTCGGCGAACACGAACCCGCCGACCGAGTTGTAGGCGTCGGTGTCGACCGGCAGCGAGAGGCCGTAGTCCTCGAGGTCGGTGACGGCGACGTGGCCGCGCACGAACCAGTCGCCGTTCGGCAGCCTGCGCACGGCGCCGGCGGCCGGGTCGGTCTCGTCGGCGATCTCGCCGACGACCTCCTCGATGATGTCCTCGATCGAGACGACGCCGGCGGTGCGCCCGTACTCGTCGACGACGATCGCCATCGAGCTGCGCTGGCGCTGGAGGTCGGCGAGCAGGTCGTCGAGCGGCTTGGTCTCGGGCACGATCACGGCGTCGCGCACGAGCGGCTCGATCGACGCGTCCGAGCCGGCCTCCATCAGCTGCTTGGCGAGCGAGTTGGCATGCACGATCCCGCGGATGCGGTCGGTGTTCGCGTCCTCGGTGACGACGAGGCGCGTGTGGCCGGACTCGACGCAGCGCCGCAGCGCCGCCTCGACCGTCTCGGAGACGTCGACGGTGACGACCGCCGGGATCGGCGTCATCACCTGGCGCGCCTCCTGCTCGTGCAGGTGGAAGACGCCGGCGAGCATCCCCGCCTCGCCCTCGTCGAGCTTGCCGCCGGTGTAGGACTCGGCGATCAGGCGCTTGATCTCGTCCGGCGTGCCGCTGGCCTGGTCGACGCCGGGCTCGACGCGCAGCAGCCGCAGGATCCAGTTCGAGGCGCCGTTGAGCGCGACGACGATCGGGTGGAACGCGCGCGCGAACAGGTGCAGCGGACGGGCGACACGGCGCACCATGCGGTCGGCGCGCTGGATCGCGATCACCTTCGGGACCTGCTCGCCGACCGTGATGTGCACCGCGGTCACGAGCAGGTAGGCGATCGCGATCGAGATCGCCGCCGCGACGCCGTGCGAGAGCCCGCCGAAGGCCGGCTCGATCAGGTGCGCGATGCCGGGCTCGCCGAGGAAGCCGATGCCGATCGAGGCGAGCGTGACGCCGAGCTGGCAGGCCGACAGGTACTCGGTGATGTCCTCCAGCTCCTCGAGCGCCGTGCGCGCAGCGGTCTCCCCCTCGCTCGCCAGCTCTTCGATCCGCGAGCGGCGGGCACGCACGAGCGAGAACTCGGCCGCGACGAAGAAGCCGTTGATGGCGACGAGCGCCAGCAGCCCGACGAGCAGCAGCGCCGTCATGGCGCCGCCCGGGCCTGCGTGCGACTACTTCGAGACAGGTCCTCGTCGCTCATCGACTGGTCGGCGAACCGTAGCAGCAGCAGCCGTCGCCGCTCACGCGAGCGCGTCGAGCTGCGCCGCGAGCGCGAGGTCGGCGTCGGTCACGCCACCCTGCGAGTGGGTCGAGAGCATGAGCCGGACCTTGTTCCAGCCGTGCACGAGGATGTCGGGGTGGTGGTTGGCCGACTCGGCGATCTCCGCCACGCGCTCGACGAACGCGATCGCGGCCGCGAAGTCGGCGAAGCGCCATTCGCGCGCGATCGCCGCGTCCTCGCGCCGCCAGTCTCCGCCCGCGAGGCGCTCGTCGATCTCCGTGTCGGTCAGGAGTGCCATATCGTCTCCTCGCAGGCAACCTACCCCAGGAGAGTCGTTCGTGCGCATCGTCAGCCTCGTCCCGTCCGCGACCGAGACGCTGTTCGCGCTCGGGCTCGGCGCCGACGTCGTCGCGGTCACGCACGAGTGCGACTACCCGGAGGCGGCGCTCGAGCTGCCGAAGGTCACGCGCGACGCGCTGCCGGCCGACCTGACGAGCGGCCAGATCGACGCCGCCGTGCGCGCCCGCACCGAGCAGGGCGAGGCGATCTACGAGCTCGACGCCGAGCTGCTGCACGAGCTGCGTCCAGACCTGATCGTCACGCAGGCGCTGTGCCCCGTGTGCGCGGTCTCCTACGACGACGTGCGCGCGCTCGCGGAGGAGATCGAGACCCAGCCGCGCGTGATCGCGCTCGACCCGCGCACGCTCGGCGAGGTGCTCGGCGACGTGCGCACGCTCGCGCAGGCGACCGAGCGCAAGGACGCCGGCGTCGCGCTCGTGCAGGACGCCGCCGCGCGGATCGACCGCGTGCGCGTCGCCGTGCGCGATGCGCGCCGCCCGCGCGTGGCTGCCCTCGAGTGGCTCGATCCGGTGTACGTCGCCGGGCACTGGACGCCGCAGCTGATCGAGTACGCCGGTGGGCTCGACGTGCTGGGGATGCCGGGCGAGCCGTCGGAGCGGCGCGCATGGGAAGACATCGCTGCTGCCGTGCCCGACGTGGTCATAGCGATGCCGTGCGGCTACGATGCGCCGCGCGCGCACGAGGAGGCGCTGACGCACCGCGAGCGGCTCGCGTCGCTCGGCGCGGGGGAGGTCGTGGCGGTGGACGCGGCGGCGTACTTCTCGCGACCTGGCCCGCGCCTGATCGACGGGCTGGAGCTGCTCGCGCATGTGCTTCAACCCGAGCGAGCGCCCCAAGTTGCGGTGCAACCGCCGCTGGTGGTCGAACTCTGACAGCCGGGCGGTAGCGACTGGACCAAAATGTACCGGCCCGTTTACGATTTGTTCATGCAAACCATCCGCATCTCACGCATTGCCGTGGCCGCGATCGCGGCCACGCTGCTCATGGCGGCCGTCGCCCCCGCGGCGAGCGCCCCGAGCCCCAAGCTCAACCTGAAGGCGTCGATCTCGCCGAGCAGGAACCTCAAGCCCGGCCAGATCATCAACCAGCTGCTCGTGCAGGGCACCCTCGCGGGGGCGAACGGCGGCCTTGCTCCCACGATCACCAAGACGGTGATCGACTTCCCGGCCGGCGCGGTGACGAACGGCCGTCTGTTCCCGTCGTGCTCGGCGTCCAAGCTCAAGAGCCACCACAACGCGCTCAGCGCCTGCCCGAAGGGCTCGAGAATCGGCAGCGGGTTCGTGACGGCCACGGCCGTCCAGCTCGGCGTCTCCTCGAACGCCGTGGCGACGCTGTTCAACGGCCCCGGCGGCCGCAGCGTCGTGTTCAACTTCCACGCGACGGTGCCCGCCGACATCAACGACTCGATCGACGCGCCGCTCGTCCGCAAGCACGGCAAGTTCAGCTACGAGCTGACGCTGACGCTCCCGCACGACCTGCAGGAGATCCTCGACGGCGTGTTCGTCTCCGTGCAGAAGATCCGCTTCCCCACCGGTGCGACGATCAAGGTCCACGGCAAGAAGCGCGGCTACATCGAGACTGGCAAGACGTGCCCGAAGCACGGCGCGCCGTTCCGCGCGCAGTTCTTCTTCATGGACGGCTCCAGCGCGACGTCGAACTCGCAGGTCAAGTTCACCTGCGCGAAGCGCTAGCCGACGACCGGATCGGCTGATTGATCGAACGGCGGTGCGCGGGGGCGCACCGCCGTTTCGCTTAGCTCAGGCGACGGCGGCGATCCCCGCGAGGACCGCCGCGACCGACAGGCCGGCGCAGGCCGCATACGAGACGGTGCGCGGCAGGCGCCGGCGGTCGGCCTGGTCGAAGACGATCCCGATCAGCAGGCCACCGGCGAAGCCGCCGACGTGCGCGCCGACGGCGATCCCGGGATACAGGAACGTGAACGCGAAGTTGATCAGCGCGAGCGGAAGCAGGCCCGACTGCCACAGGTCGATCCCGCGCGAGCGCGCCTCGACGATGATCGCGCCGAGCAGCCCGAACGCCGCGCCCGACGCGCCCACCGCGACCGTGTTCGGCTCCAGCAGCAGCACGCCGAGCGAGCCGCACAGCAGCGATGTGAGGTAGAGCGCCACGAAGCGGCCGGTCCCGAGCGCCGGCTCCAGCGAGCGGCCGATGATCCAGATGAAGTACATGTTGAACGCGATGTGGAAGAAGCTCGCGTGCAGGAAGCCGCTGGTGACCAGCCGCCAGTAGTCGTGGCCGATGCCGACCGCCGGCCCGAACAGCGCTCCGTGCTCGAAGACGGTGCCGCTGTTGACGTTGCCGAAGCCCGCGCCGGTCGCGATCTCCGCGATGTAGGCGGCCACGTTGATCGCGACGATCGCCTGCGTCGCCACGGGCGTCGTGGGCAGCGACGAGACGCGGTGCACGCGCGTCTTCTCCCGCGCGCACTCCGGGCAGCGCATCCCGACCGAGGTCGGCGTCATGCAGTCGGGACAGATCGGACGTCCGCACGACGAGCACGAGACGCCCGTCTCGCGCGTCGGATGGCGGTAGCACGTGGCCATGGGGCCGCGCACGGTAGCAGCCGGACCTTTCGCTCAGATCAGCTGAGCGGCGCGATGATGACGGGGCTCTCGGTCGGCGCCGGGCTGCCGCCGTCGGGCTCGGCCGTCACGAGGACCGCCTTCACACCGGAGATCGACGGCACCGAGGTATGGCCGGCGCCGTGGTGGTCGACGCCGAACAGCGCGTTCGTCGGCGCCGGAGCCGTCACGCCCGGCCGCTCCAGCCAGACCTGGTAGATCTTGCCCGCCGGGGGCGCCGGCAGACCGGTCACGACGAGCGTCGCGACGCCGTGGCGCACGATCACGCGAGCGCTCGCGTGCGGGAACGTGACCTGCGCTCGCACGGTCCGCGTGACGCCGGCGGGCGCGGTGCCGCCGCCGTTCTCGACCGCCGCGCGCAGCCCGTAGCCGGCCGCGAGCGCGAGCACGAGCGCCATCGCGCCGGCCAGCAGCGGGCGGCGCCCGAACAGCCGCTCGCTCAGCGGCGGCCTGCTCTTCGGCAGCGGCGCCGGCTTGTCGGCCGACGGCCCGGCCGCCTGCAGCAGCTCGGCCTCGGAGCGGACCGTGTCCATCAGCCGCCCGCGCAGCTCCAGCGGCGGCTGGACCGGCGGCGCCGCAGCGGGCAGCGCGTCGACGACCGGCTGGAGCGTGGCGACGTCCTCGCGGCACTGCGGGCAGCTGTCGAGGTGCGCCTCGAAGCGCGTGGCCTCGTCCTGCGGGAGCGCCCCGAGCAGGTAGGCGGCGACCGTATCGGCGTGCTGGCAGCGCTCGCTCATCGATACGCCTCCGCCATCGCGGGGTCCAGCTGCGAGCGCAGCTTCTCGAGCCCGAGCCGCATGCGGCCCTTGACCGTCCCGAGCGGCAGCTCGAGCATGTCGGCGATCTCGGTCTGCGTGAAGCCGCCGAAGTAGGCGAGCTCGATCGTGCGGCGCTGGTCGGACGGCAGCGACTCCAGCGCGCCGCGCACCTCGCGCGCTTCGGCGCGGCGCGCCGCCTCGACTTCGGTGCGCTCCTCGGAGACGAGCTGCTCCTCGAGGCCCTCTTCGCCGGCGCGGTGGCGCTGCTGCACGACGCCGCGGCGCAGCACGTCGATCGCGCGGTGGTGGGTGATGCCGAGGATCCAGGTGCGGACCGATCCGCGGCGGCGGTCGTAGCGCGCACCGCTGCGCCAGATCGACAGGAACGCCTCCTGCAGCACGTCCTCGGCGAGCGTGCGCGCCCCGCACATGCGGTAGGCGAGCGAGAAGGCGGCGTCGGAGTGGCGGTCGTAGACGACCTCGAAGGCCGACGGCTCCGCCCGCTGGACGAGCTGCATCAGCTCCTCGTCGGCGAGGTCGCGCAGAGACGGTCGCTTAAGGGATTGAAGGCCTGCCATCGAAGCTCATCCGCTCCTACGCGCCCGAACGGCCGGCGGATCACCGCTCTGCAAAGCGGTAAGCCGTTTGCGTACGTAGGCGTCTATCTACGGGAGGAGCTTACGGGCCTCATCGGCCAGATCCCTGACCGTGCGCTCCGCGAGGTCCAGCACGCCGCTGGACTGCTCGCGGCGCCGGCGGTGGCGACCCCGCACGCGCAGCACGACGAGGGCGGTGCCGGCGCCGGCGCCGACGAGCGCCGCGGCCGCCGGACGAACCCAGTTGCGTGGGTCGCGCATCGCCGACAGCTCCCACGCCTCGAGCTCGTCGGCGGCCAGCTCGGTGAGGCTGACGAGCGTCCGCTCGAGCCGCAGCGCGAGATCCTCGGGCGGTTCGACGGGGTGCAGCGCCGCGCGCAGGCGGTCTTCGAAGGGGGTCGTGCTCATGGCGACGCCGGTTCCTGATCCGGCTCCACGATCCCCTCCAGCTGCTTGATCGCGCGGTGCAGCAGCACCTTCGTCGCGCCGTCGCTGCGGCCGAGCGCGCGGGCGATCTCGCGGTTGTCCATCCCGAGCGCGAAGCGCATGATGAGCGCCTCGCGGCGGTCGCCGGGCAGCTGCTGCACGCCGGCGAGGATCCGCTCGAGCGCCTCGCGGCCCTCGACGAGCGCCTCGGTCGTGTGCGGCGCGCTGATCACGCCGGCGTCCTCGATCGCCGACTCCGGCTTGCGCGCGCGATCGCGGTAGAAGTTCGCCGCGAGGTTGTGCGCGATGCGGATGAGCCAGGGGCGCAGCGGGCGCCCGCCGGACTCGCGCAGCGCGCGCTCGTAGTGGCGGTAGGCCTGCAGGAACGTCTGCTCGGTGAGGTCCTCGGCGTCGTGGTGGTTGCCGACGCGGTAGTAGGCGTAGGAGTAGACGTCGCGCAGGTGCCGCCGGTAGAGCTCGGAGAAGCTGCGGTCGAGCTCCGCCTTCGGGATGGGTTGGAGATCGGACACCGCACGAGCAGTATCCCCTGTCTCAGGCTGCCCGGGCCTCTCGCGCCGGCGGGTCGGCCTCGCCGACCGAGCGCAGGTCGTAGCCGGCGCTGCCGAGCGCCGCCGCCAGCTCGCGCGCGAAGGCGTCGTCGCGCGTTGAGAGCAGCACGGCCGCGTCGCGCCGGGTCGCGGCGACGGCGCGCGCGCCCGCGTAGACGGGCGGCAGCGCGCCGAGCGAGGGGGCGGGAGCGTCCGCGTCGCCATCGTCGTCGGAGACGACGAGCACCCCGGCCCGCGGCGGGATGCGGGTCCCGTAGGCGTCGAGCGCCGCCGGCAGGTCGCCCGCGGGCAGCGCGAGGCAGACGAGATCGTGCGTGCCCAGCTCGAGGTCGGCGGCGGGGGCGATGCGGATGCGGTCGGGCGCGAGCGGCCCGCTCGCGCCGGCGCCGAGCACCTCGCGGCGCGCGTGCAGCAGCTCCTCGGCCTGCTCGCGCGAGCGCGTGCCGAGGTCGACGTCGAGGCCGGCGCGGGCGAGCGCGACGGCGAGCGCGGTGCCCTGCGCCTCGGCGCCGACGACGACGGCGCGGCGCAGCGGCGTGGCGCCGCCGAGCCACTCCCACTGGAGCATCACGCACGGCCAGATGCGCTCGGTGACGGCGGCGGCGAGCTCGCGCGACGGGTCCGCGACGCGCGGGAAGGTGAGCGCACGCCCGGCGCGGATGCGGACCTTGCGCGGGCGGATCCGCCAGCCCTTGCGGACGTCGGTCGTGCCGATCACGGCGACGGGCACGACGGGCGCGCCGGTCTCCAGCGCGAGGCGCCCGACGCCGCGCTTCGGGCGGCCGGGCGGGCCGGGCCGGACGCGCGTGCCCTCGGGGAAGATCAGGACGGCGTCGCCGCGGGCGAGGATCGCCGTGGCGGTCGCGATCGTGTCGCGGTCGCCGTTGCCGCGGTTGACCGGGAAGGCCCCGAGCGAGTTGAGCAGCCATCCCTGCAGCCGGTTGCGGAACAGCTCCTGCTTGGCGACGTAGTAGAGCGGCCGCCGCGCCATCGTCGCGATCACGAACGGGTCGAGGAAGCTGCGATGGTTGGCCGCGAAGATCACCGGCCCGCTCTGCGGGATGTGCTCGCGACCGATCCGCGAGAGGCGGAAGTAGACGTGGAACGCCGGCTGCAGGACGCCGCGAACGAGCCAGTACAGGATCGGGTTCACGCCGCGCTCGCGCGCGCGGCGGTGCAGGGCGTCGTGCGACTGGGCGGCGGCGCGGGGCATCGTCGTTGCTAGGTACCCGCGGGACGGGGGCGCGTTACAGTCCGCCTGAGTGCCGGAATAGCTCAGCTGGTAGAGCAGCCGCCTTGTAAGCGGCAGGTCCCGGGTTCGAGTCCCGGTTCCGGCTCTCGTCGTCTTGCCCCTGCGCCCCCCGAGGCGATCAAGGCCGTGCTCGCCTTCCGGCAGGCTCCGGCGCCGCGCACCCACGACCTCGCCTACCTCGTCGCACTGCTCGCCGCCCACGGCGTCGAGGTGCCCGCCGCCAGATGCCCGTGCACGAACTGCACCGCCATCGCGCCCTCGCCGACGGCGGTCGCGCAGCGCTTGGTCGAGCCGGAGCGGACGTCGCCGGCCGCGTAGACGCCCGGGACGCTGGTCGCGAGCAGGTCCTCGGCGCCGGCCGCGGGACCGGTGAGGACGAATCCCTTGCCGTCGCGGGCGACCGCGTCGCCGAGCCAGTCGGTGCACGGCGACGCGCCGAGGAAGCAGAACAGGAACGAGAACGGCACGCGCTCGCCGCTCGTGAGCGTGACCGCCTCCAGGCGGCCGTCGGACCCGTGCAGCTCGGCGATCTCGCTGCGGTCGCGCACCACCGCGCCGCACCGCTCGAGGTCGCGCACGAGGTACTCCGACATCGTCTCGCGCAGGTCCGCGCGGCGGTGCAGCAGCGTCACGAGCGCGCCGCCGCGCGCGAGCCAGACGGCGGCCTGCCCGGCCGAGTTGCCGCCGCCGACCACGCCGACGCGCGACGCGCCGCACAGCTGCGCCTCCGGCGGGCCGGCCGCGTAGAAGACGCTGACGCCCTCGTGCTCGGCGAGCCCGTCGACGGGGAGCCGCCGGTACTGCGCCCCGGTCGCGAGCACGACGGCGCGGGCCGAGATCTCGCGCTCCTCGTCGAGCCGCACCAGCTTGCGCGCGCTGCCCGCCTCGAGCGAGAGCGCGCGGTACGGCGTCGCGAGGCGCGCGTCGAACTTGCGCGCCTGCGTGACCGCGCGGCTCGTCAGCTCGGTCCCGGTGATGCCGGCCGGGAAGCCGAGGTAGTTCTCGATCCGGCGCGACGAGCCGGCCTGCCCGCCGAGCGCGGTGCTGTCGATCACGAGCGTCTCGAGCCCCTCCGACGCGCCGTAGACGGCGGCGCCCAGGCCCGCCGGCCCGGCGCCGATCACGAGCAGGTCGACCTCCTCGCGCGGCGCGAGCTCGCGACCGATCCCCAGCGCGCGCGAGACCTGGCCGGTCGACGGCGCGTGAAGGTCGCCGCCGCCCGGCAGCCGCACGAGCGGCAGGCTCGCGGCGTCGAGCCCGGCGACGAGCGCCGCGGCGCCGGGATCGTCCGCCCGCTCGGGGTCGCGCCAGCTGAACGGCAGCCGGTTGGTGCGGGCGAAGTCGAGCATCTGCATCGTCGCCGCCGACGCGCGCGGGCCGACGATCTCCAGCCCGACCCCCTGGACCCGTTGCAGCGCCTCGCGCCGGGTGATGAAGGTCGACAGCACGAGGTCGCTCAGCGGCCCGTCCTCGAACAGCAGCGCGCGCATCGCGTCGCGCTCGACGGCGACGTAGCGCAGCGGCCGCGTGACGACCGCCGTGACGAAGACGGTCTGGCCGGACAGCAGGTTCAGCTCGCCGAGGAAGCTCGACGCGCCGTGCCGGACGATCTCCTCGCCGGCGGCGTCGACGATCGCGACCTCGCCCTCGACGACCGCGATGAACGGGTACTGCCGGTCGCCGACGCGGTACAGCTCCTCTCCGACGTCCGCGGTGCGCTCCTCGCCGAGCTCGGCGAGGGTCGCCAGCTGAGACGCGGACAGCATCGGGCTCGGGGGCGGCGTGGGCGCGAGCGGGTTGGCCGGCTCTTGCATGCGACTGAGCGTAGCCGCGCCGGGGCGAAGGCGCCCGCTTCGCGAGATCTACGTTCCAGCGGGGATGGCGCCGAAACGACCCCGATCGACCGCGAAAACGTGTAGCAAAGGTCAGATCGGTGGCCTAAAGTTGGGCGTATGTCGGCGACGGCTGCACATCGACCGGGGGCGGCTGCCGCGCGGGGGACGTCGGTGCGCGTGATGGACGTGATCGACGGCGTCGCCGCGGGCCTCGACGGCCCTGCGCTGGCCACCGCGCGCGAGCATGTGGCCGCCGACGTCGTGACGCTGCCGGGCGAACGGCGAGCCGTCGCGCTGCCGCTCGACCGGATCCGCCACGGGCTGCTCGTCTGCAGCGGCTTCCTGCTGCTCGAGACGTCCTTCGAAGGGCGCGCGATCGCCGAGCTCGTCGGGCCCGGCGACGTGCTGCTGGCGCCGCGACCCGACGCGCTCTCAGCGTCGTGCGAGACGTCCTCGCGGCCGATCGGGCCGGTGCGCCTCGCGCTGCTCGACGACGCCTTCGAACTGCGGGCCGCGCCGTGGCCCGGCATCCTCACCGCGCTGCTGCGGCGCGCGGGCGAACGCGCGGTCCGCTCGAGCGCCGAGCGTGCGATGCTCGCCGTACCCAACGTCGAACTGCGCATCCAGCTGTTCCTGCGCACCTACGCCGTCCAGTGGGGTCAGGTGCGCGACGACGGCTTCCTCGTCCCGGTCGCCATCACGCACGACGCGCTCGGGCTGCTGATCGGCGCGCGGCGGCCGACCGTCACGACCGCGCTCAGCGCGCTGCGCGCACGGGGCGTGCTCGAGCTGCAGGCCGACCGCACCTGGCTGCTGCGCCCTGACGACGTGCCGGCGCTGACGCGCAGCACGCCGCCGGTGTGGACCACGCCGCCGGCGCCCGGAACGCCTTCGGCACGGGACGCGCTGCTCATGGCCGCGCCGCTGAGCCAGCGCTTCGAGGCTCAACGCGTGGGACTCGCGCGCGCGCGCGAGTCCCACGAGGCCGCGGTCGCGACGATGCGCGACCGCACCGACGTGCTGCGCGTCCGCGCCGCACGGCTGCGCACCGGGCTGGCCGACGCGCAGCTGGACGAACGCGAGCGCGACTGATCGCGATGGCGGCGTCGGGGAGCCGCGGAACCGTGCCGGCAGCTGGGCGCGCGGTCGTCATCGCTGCCGTGAACGGCGCGATCGCCGACGTGCGGTGCGGCGAGATGCGCACCGAGGTCGCTGTGGAACGACCGCGCCGAGGAGCTGTGGGGCCTGGACTTCACCGACGTGCGCGGCCGGCACGTGCTCGACCTCGACATCGGCCTGCCGGTCGAGCGCCTGCGCATGCCCCTGCGCAAGTGCCTCGCCAACGGGACGGCGCAGCACCCGACGCTGAAGATCCCGGCGCGCGACCGGCGCGGCAAGGACATCGTCTGCGCCGTGCGCTGCGCGCCGCTGACGGGGCGCGACGGCGGCGTGAACGGGGCCGTCGTGATGATTGAGGTCCCGCCGTCCCGAGCTGCCGACGGCGCGAAGCCGGCCGACGGCTCCAAGCCGTCCGCCAAGAAGCCGGCCGCCGGGTAGCCCGGCGACGCCGGCGGCGCTACCCGCCGATCGGGGCGCGCGGGTTCGCGCCCCAGAACAGCTGCGTGCCCATCATCCCGATCAGGTGCACGTAGACGATGTTGAGCACCATCGACTTCGCCGTCGCGGTGCCGACGCCGACCGGCCCGCCAGACGCGTTGTAGCCGTAGTAGCAGCCGACGACCACGATCCCGGTCGCCATGAAGGCGCCCTTGAGCATGCTGTAGAGCAGGTCGGTCGGGTTCTGGAAGGCCCAGAAGATCAGGTCGTAGCCGCCCGCGGAGACCTCGTGGATCTGGATCACGACCGCGAGGTAGCTGGCGATGAAGGCCGCGCCGACGCCGCCGATGTAGACGAACGGCAGCACCATCCAGGACGCCAGCAGGCGCGTGCCGCACAGGAACGTCATCGAGCTGATGCCCATCACCTCGAGCGCGTCGATCTCCTCGGTGATCCGCATCGAGCCGATCTCGGCGACGATCCCGGTCCCGACCTTCGCGGCCATCATGTAGCCGAACGCGTACGGGATCAGCTCGCGCAGGTCGCACCAGGCGGTGAAGACGCCCGAGTAGGCGGGCGTGCCGGACGCGCGCGTGAAATAGGCGCCCTCGATGCCGCACTGCAGGCCGATCAGGAACACCAGGCCCCAGATCACGATCGTCGAGGAGAGGATCAGCAGGCCCGACTGGCGCAGCGCCTCGCCGAAGAAGCGGAACACGCGCCCGCCGTAGACCTCGCGGAACGTCTGGCCGGTGAAGCGCGCGAGATCCCCGAAGGACTCGATCCAACCCTGGGGGACGGCCAGCCAGCTCACGCGCGCGAGTCTAACGCGCCGCGGGGCGTTCCGGGCCACCTGCCATCATGGGACGCGTGAGCGATCTGGAGCCCCGCGGGCCCTCGCGCCTCTCGCGCCGCCAGCGCGAGCGGCGTGCCTACGTGCTGGTGCTGTCGACGTTCGGGCTGGCCGCCCTGACGGTCGTCTGCGTCGTGCTGGCGATCGCCGGCGCGCTGGGCGGCGGCGTCGCGTTCCTGGCGGCGGTGGCGACCGTCATCTCCTGGTGGCTGCTGCGCCGGACGCTCGCCGGGCGCTGAGCGCGAGCGCGACGATCCCGCACAGCGCGAACACGAACGCGCCCAGCCCCCAGCCGCCGGCGACGTCGGAGAACCAGTGCACGCGCAGCTCGATGCGCGTCAGCCCGACGAGCACGGCGAGCGCGATCCCGGCGACCAGCAGGGCCGCCTGCGAGGCGAGCCGCGCGAACGCGTGGCGCAGCGCGACCGCGATCGCGACCCAGCAGGTCGCGTAGGCGGCGTGCCCGGAGGGGTAGGCCGAGCCGGCGGCGTCGACGAGCGGGTGCGGCGGGCGCGGGCGGTCGACGAGCGCCTTGGTCAGGTGCACGCCGGCGTAGATCAGAACGATCCCGGCCAGCAGCGCGATCCCTTCGGCGCGGTGCCCGCGCGCGATCAGGACCGCGGCGGCGACCGCGAGCGCGCCGCCGGCGACCGGCAGCGTGCCGAGCACGGTGAGGAGCTTGCACAGCTGCGTGAGCCAGTGGGTGCGCAGCGCGTTCGCCCAGTGCTCGGCGCGGATGTCGCCGGGCGTCAGGCGCCCGATCGGGTGCAGCGCGATCAGGTAGCCGAAGAAGACGAAGCTGCCGACGCTCGCGACCGCCAGCAGCGTCGTCAGCTCCAGCCCCAGGCTGTCGCCGGGCGTCAGGCGCGCCCATGCGAAGCGTCCGACCGGCGCGAGGCGGCGGCCGGCCGCGCGCGCCGCGCGGATCGGCGGGCCGGTCAGCGGCTGGGCGGACTGCTCGTCGAGCCACGCGCCGAGACGACGCCGATTGTCGGCCGCGCGCAGCCAGCGCACGAGCCAGACGATCGCGGCGAGCGCCGCGATCACCGTCGCGAGCGCGAGCGACCCCTGCTTGGCGAGCGCGAGCACGCGGTCGAGCGAGCGCCAGAAGAGGAAGCCGAGCAGGCAAAAGCCGGTCGCCATGATCCCGGCGGCGAGCACGTCGGAGGGCAGGAAACGCCGCACCGGCATCCCCGACGAGCCGGCCAGGAACGGCTGGATCGCCCGCGCCAGGCCGACGAAGCGTCCGAGGAAGACGGCCGTGCCGCCGCGGCGCTCGTAGAAGCGCTCGACCTGCGCGACGCGCTCGTGCGTGATGCCGACCTTCGGGCCGTGCCTGAGCAGGAACCCCCGGCCGAGGCGGTGGCCGAGCGCGAGGCTCACGAGATCCCCCGCGACCGCGCACGACCACGCGATCGCGATCAGCAGGATCACGTCGATCTTGCCCTGCCCGGCGACGACGCCGCCGACGATCAGCGCCGTCTCGCCCGGCACGATCAGGCCGACGAACGCCCCGCTCTCGGCGAAGATCAGCACCGCCACGAGCAGGTAGGTCCACTCCCCCAGCGTCCCGCCGACGCTCGTGAGGACGTGGTCGAGGCTCGGCGGGTGCACGAGCCCGATCCCGTAGACGGCCATCCCGACGGTCGCGACGAGCGCGCCCACGAGCACGAGCGGCTCCAGCCGCCGTCGCCGCCACACCGCGAAGGCCGCCAGCAGCGCCGCGGCGACGAGCCAGACGGGCTTCATGCGCGCCAGAGCTCCTGCAGCGGCAGCGCCCACGGCCTCGACGGCGCAGATCGCGCGGTCGTGGCGTTCGAGCACGAGATCGACTTCGCGCTGGGCCTTGTCGCGCGTTGGCGCGCAGCAAATACGCCAGCAGGCCCGTGTCGCGTAGCTGTCGAAGAACAGCGTCCGCCCGCGCGGCGAATCTTCCCAGGCAGAATCGGACTGGGAGCCTGGTCTATCTCGGAATATGTGTGGGGTCTATCTCGGACCGGAACCATGGTCGAGCTCGGAGGAAGGACCCGGCGACCGGATGACCTACGCCGCCGCGTCGGCGGCGCGGTGCTGCTCGACGGCGCTGTGCAGGATGCGGCGCAGGCGGCGGGCGTAGGCCTTCGGGCGCTCCGCGTAGAGCCGCTCGCCGAGCGGCCAGGCCTGGGCGCGCAGCTGCTCGCGGCGGGCGTCGATCAGGGCGAGCAGCTCGTCGGCGTCGGCGCCGGCCGCGGGACCGAGCGCGATCCCGCGCTCGATGCGGCCGCGCAGCAGCGCGAGGTCGTGATCGTCGCCGAGCAGCTCCGACAGCGCGTGCGCCTCCGTCGCGAGGGCGCCGATCGGCTCCGGCCAGGCGGGCGTCAGCAGGCGCTGGTGGTACCAGAGGTCCTTCACGCGCTTGCGCCAGGCGTGCATGCGGTCGTCGGTCGGCTGCGCGCGCGCCGCGGCGAGCGCCTCGCGGCCGCGGCCGTAGGCGCGCGCGGCGCCGGCGACGAGGTCGTCCCAGCCGGCGCCGTCGAGCGGCCAGTCGCCGACCTGCTCGGCGGCGGCGCGCAGCCGCGCGACCACGTCGTCGCGCGCGCCGCCGGCCTCGGTCGCGGCCCGCGCGGCGGCGGCCTCCTCGGCGAGCGCCGCGCGCAGCTGCTCGAAGTCGACCGCCGGCAGGCGGCCGGCGGCGTGCTCGGCCAGCTGCGCGACCGTCTGCGCGAGCACGTCGGCGTCGCGCGCGCCCGACAGCGCGAGCCCCAGCTCGCGCAGCTGCGCGTTGCGCTCGCGGTAGTCGCGCCGGCCGAGCGCCGGACGCGCCAGGCGCAGCAGCGAACGGGTCTTCTTGAGGTGCTTGCGGACCTCGTGGACGGCGTCGACCGGATCGGCGCCCGGGTCGGCGAGCAGCGCGGCCGCCTGCCCGAGCTGCTCGCGGGCGCAGGCCCGGACGCTGCTCGGGACGTCGTCGGCGAGAGAGAGCCGGTAGGCCATGCACCGCCAATGGTGTCGCCCGCGCGCGGCGCGCGCAAGGCGCCCGGCGGGTCCGCGCCGCCGTCGGCGACCGATCCGGGGCGTCGCCCGCGCGCGGCGCGCGCAAGCGACGCGGGGCGGCGCGCGTCAGAACACGACCGTGCGGTTCTCGTGCACGAGGACGCGGTCCTCGAGGTGCGCGCGCACGGCGCGCGCGAGCACGAGGCGCTCGATGTCGCGCCCGAGGCGCACGAGCGCGTCGAGGTCGTCGCGGTGGCTGACGCGCGCGACGTCCTGCTCGATGATCGGCCCGGCGTCGAGCTCCTCGGTCACGTAGTGGGCGGTCGCGCCGATGATCTTGACGCCGCGCTCGGAGGCGCGGCGGTACGGGTCCGCGCCCGGGAACGCCGGCAGGAACGAGTGGTGGATGTTGATGAGCGGCGCGTCGACGGCCGCCAGGAAGTCCCCCGAGAGGATCTGCATATAGCGCGCGAGCACGATCAGGTCGAAGCCGCCGCCGGCCGTCAGGTGGTCGAGCATCGCGCGCTCGGCGGCCGGCTTGTCGCCGGGCGCGACCGGAACGTGCGCGAACGGCACGCCGAAGCGCGCCGCGTCGGCCTCCGCGGCGCGGTGGTTGGACAGCACGAGCCCGACGTCGGCGTCGAGGTCGCCGCTGCGCCAGCGCCACAGCAGGTCGAGCAGGCAGTGCTCCTCGCGCGAGACGAGGATCGCGACGCGCTTGCGTGCCGCCGCGTAGGCGATCGACCACTCCATCCCGAACGGCTGCGCCACCTCGTCCGCGAACGCCCGCTCCAGCTCGGCGGAGTCGAGGTCGAGCCCGTCGAGCGCGAACTCCATCCGCATGAAGAAGGTCCCGCCCGCCGGGTCGGTCGAGTGCTGGTCGGCGTCGAGGATGTTCGCGCCGTGCTCGAACAGGAAGCGCGAGACGGCCGCGACGATCCCGCGCCGGTCCGGGCAGGAGATCAGCAGCCGTGCGGTGTCCGGCGCGTTCAGCGCTCGTCCTCGACCGCGGCCGCGTACCAGGCGCCGTCGTCGCCCCGGCGCCCGAGCGTGATGCGCGTCGTGCCCTCGGCCGTGTCGACCCGGAAGACGGCGAGATCCTCGTCGACGCCGGGCTTGTCGACGACCTGCAGCAGCCCGAGCGCGGCGACCGGGACGCCGGGACGGTGCTCGGCGAACGCGCCGCGCGCCGCCGCCTCGAGCGCGTTGCGCTCCCAGCCGCGGTCCTGCGCGAGCGCCGCCGCCAGCTCGCGGTCGACCTCGCGCAGCCGCCGCGTCAGCTGCTCGCCCTGACGGCGGTTGCGCAGCGAGGCGCTCGCGCCGCCGACGATCGCCAGCAGCAGCAGGACCCCGAGAATCGCGAGCACGACGATCGCCACGGCGGACACGCGCACATCGTAGTCGTGCGCGCGGCCGCTCCGGCGCCGCGGCTACAACAGCACGTTGCGCGCCGCCAGGTGCGTCCCGACCTTGCGCTTGACGCGCTGCAGCGCGTTGTCGACCGTCTTCGTGTCGCAGCCGAGCCGCTTGCCGACGTCCTCGTAGGAGTGGCCGTCGAGGTAGAGCGACAGCACACGCGACTCGAGCTCGGACAGCACGGTCGACAGGCACGCGACGAGCGCGCGCAGCTCCTCGGAGGAGATCACCTGGTTGACCGGGTCGTGCACGGTCGGGCCGGGGATCACCTCGTCGAGCGTCGGCTCGCCGTCGGCGGCGGCGCCGGCCGGCGAGGAGGAGAACGAGACGTACTGGTTCAGCGGGGTGTGCTTGTTGCGCGTGGCCGTCTTGACGGCGGTGATGATCTGGCGCGTGATGCACAGCTCGGCGAAGTTGCGGAAGCTCGACTCGCGGTCGGTGCGGTAGTCGCGAATCGCCTTGTAGAGGCCGACGAGCCCTTCCTGGATCAGGTCCTCGCTGTCGCCTCCGGCGAGGAAGTACGAGGACGCCTTGAGGCGCACGAAGCCGTAGTAGCGGCGCACGAGCCGGTCGTACGCATCCGCTCTTCCCTGCTTGGCCAGGGCGATGAGGAACCCATCATCGACCTGAACTTGAGACTGAGAGTTCTGGGAGATTCGAGCCACGAGCATGTCCTTTCAGAGGGATCGCGGAAGCCGCGATCCCTTGCTCAGTGGCGCTTCACCTCCCGTGGCGCCGCACCGATGGGTCAGGGCGAATGAGCCTCAAGCTCAAGTCCACCCTTATTTGCGGCGGGAGAATGCCAAGTTATGGAGCGCCTGTCAAGGGCTGGGCGCGCGATTTCAACTCGCCGCGCGCTGGCGGACAATCTCGTACAGCAGCGCGGCGGCGGCGGCGCTGACGTTGAGCGAGCCGATGCGGCCGCGCAGCGGCAGCGCGATCCGCTCGTCGCAGGCCGCGGCGACGCGCGGGCGCAGGCCCCTGCCCTCCGCGCCGAGCACGAGGACCACGCCGCCGCGGTAGTCGGGCGCGGCGTAGGCGGTCTGCGCGGCGCCGTCGGCGCCGTAGGACCAGACGTTCGCGTCCTTCGCCGCGAGCAGGAAGTCGGCGAGGTTGCGCACGCGCGCGATCGGCAGGTGCTCGACGGCGCCGGCCGACGCCTTGCAGACCGCCGGCGTGACCTCGGCGCTGCGGCGCTCCGGGATCACGACGCCCGTCGCGCCCGCGCACTCGGCCGTGCGGCAGATCGCGCCGAGGTTCTGCGGATCCTGCAGCTCGTCGAGCGCGACGATCAACGGGTCGGGCGCGGCGAGCAGCCCGTCGGCGTCGGCGTAGCGGTAGGGCGCGACCTCGGCGCAGACGCCCTGGTGGTCCGGCGACCCGCACAGCCGCTCGAGCTCGCGCGCGTCGGCGACGACGGTGAGCGGCGGCGCGCCGGGGCCGGCCAGCCACGGCTCGCGCGCCGCCCGCTCGCTCGCCCATGCGCGCGAGACGGTGCGAGGCCCCCGCAGCGCCTCGCACACCGCGTTGCGGCCGTAGAGGACCATCGCGCCGTCACCGGCGGGCACGGTCGAGCGCCCCCGTGCCGGCGATCCGGCACCGCCGCGCGCCGCCGCACCCGGCTGCCTGCCACGCGTCTCGCCGCCCGGCCGCTGCCGCCGCTCGGGCATCACCCGCCGCGCGGGATCAGCGCCGGGCCGCCGGCGCTGTCGCGCACCTCCCAGCCGAGCGCGGCCAGCTCGTCGCGCAGCGCGTCGGCCGCCGCGAAGTCGCGCGCGGCGCGGGCCGCCTCGCGGCGCGCGAGCAGCTCGTGCGCCGCCTCATCGGGGCCGGCGGCGTCCGCGTCGGCGTCGAGCAGGCCGTCGAGCGCAAGCACGCCGAGCAGCTCGCGCAGGTCGGCGTCGCCGACGGGCTCCGCGCGCCGGTTCGCCTCGCGCACCCAGTCGAACACGGTCGCGAGCGCGCGCGGGGTGTTGAAGTCGTCCGCCAGCGCGTCGAAGAACGCCTCGCGCAGCGGCGCCAGCTCGGCCGGCGACGGCCCCGGCACGAGCCGCCGCCCCGCCTCGCGGATGCGCGCGACCGACCGCGCCGCCTCCTCCAGGCGCTCGGCCGAGTACGCGATCGGCTGGCGGTAGTGGCCGGCGCAGAAGTACGCGATCAGCGCGTCGCGGCCGTGGGCGGCCAGCGCCTCGTGCAGCAGGAAGATGTTGCCGACCGACTTGGCCATCTTCTCGCCCTCCAGGCGCACCATCCCGTTGTGCATCCACAGCCGCGCGAGCGGCGCGCCGTGCGCCGCGGCCGTCTGCGCCGCCTCGTTCTCGTGGTGGGGGAAGACGAGGTCCGAGCCGCCGCCGTGGACCTCGAAGCCGACCCCCAGCAGCGCCTCCGCCATCGCCGAGCACTCGATGTGCCAGCCGGGCCGCCCGCGGCCCCACGGCGAGTCCCACGCGGTGTCCTCGCCGGGCTTCTGCGCCTTCCACAGCGCGAAGTCGAGCGGATCGCGCTTCCTGTCAGCCCCCTCGACGCCCTCGCCCTGGTCCATCTGGTCGACGTCGCGGTGCGACAGCTCGCCGTAGGCGGGATACGAGCGCACGTCGAAGTACACGTCGCCGCCGGCCTCGTACGCGTGCCCGCGCTCGATCAGCAGCGCGATCAGCGCGACGATCTCGTCCATCGTCGCGCTCGCGAGCGGCTCGCGGTCCGGCCGGCCGAGCCCGAGCGCATCGGTGTCGGCGACGTACGCCGCCGTCATGTCGCGCGCCAGCTGCTCGCTCGGCACGCCCGCCGCGCGCGCGGCGTCGTAGATCTTGTCGTTGACGTCGGTGACGTTGCAGACGAGGGTCACGTCGTAGCCCTCGTGCTGCAGGAAGCGCTTGAGCAGCGAGAAGACGACATACGGCCGCGCGTTGCCGACGTGGATGCGGCCGTAGACCGTCGGCCCGCAGGCGTAAATCCCGACCTTGCCGAGAGCGCGCGGCTCCAGGGGCTGGAGCTTGCCGGTCCTCGTGTCGTGGAGCGCGATCTCACGCATCGGGCTCGGACCCTACCGCCTGCCCCTGGGCCCCTACCGCCTGCCCCTGAGCCGGGCCGCCTGCCCCTGGGCCCCGGCCGCCTGCCCCTGGGCCCTGGCCGTTGTGCGGCGGGTCCTGACGCGGGGCGGGCGCCTTCGCGCGAGGCAAGCTCGCGCGAAGCCATCCCATCCCCGCGCCACCCGCCGCCAGCACGCTTGGTCCCGGGCGG
>Ga0070712_100000154_pt1 | contig 36911 bp, 39 predicted proteins | sample LARL81metaG_FD_71396 | JGI IMG/M metagenome (GOLD analysis project Ga0070712, IMG submission 71396) | Corn, switchgrass and miscanthus rhizosphere microbial communities from Kellogg Biological Station, Michigan, USA - LAR L8-1 metaG | ecosystem: Host-associated > Plants > Roots > Rhizosphere ...
GACCGAGCATAAGACGGGATACAAAACGGCAGACACGCCTCAGAAGAAGGTTCTTATCCGCGCTCGGCTCACGGAAGTCCAACCGAATGGCAGAACGACTTGAACTGGCATCTCCGCGAAAAGAACGACGGCAATCGTTGTCAACGTTGCGGCCGATTAAGCTCTGGTTCACCCACGCCGAGGAGCACAGGGACACGTAAGGCAAGCCAGCCGAGTTGGCAGCAGAAATGGACATCGTTAAGCCTCTGGAAGTTCGAGTCTCTCCTCAGCTGAACGCCTGGTCAGCCCGGAAGCGCACGATGGTCAGACCGAGGGGGTTCACGGCAAGCTCATAGTTCTTTACGTTCTCGCGAAAGACATTAGTGACAGTGGCTGTCCATCGTTTCCGTTTGAGGTCCGTATGATCAGCGGGATTCGAGTACACGTTTTTCGAACTCAATACGGTCAGAACAGGGCGACTGTCGCGGGCCGTCGAGCCGGCAGTTGGTTTTTCACCTTCATCTCTCATCCAACTTCGCCGTTTATCGTAGTGTTCCGAATTCGTGAATCGGCGCGAACTATCTATTGTTCTTGATCGGATTCTCATGCCCAGAATCTCTCTATCGCTAAAGGGCTGCCCCCTCGGCCGAGGGTTGCCGAGGGTATAGCGCGACCGGACGCCGTTTCACTCGTCCAGTTTGGTCACCGCAAAGCAAGGAGTAATCACCCACACAAATCTTTCAACTGAGAACATGTTGGGTGGTGGACGAAACGCAAGAGGCGCATTCCTGACTTAGCCATTGACGTAGGTTTGCAGGCTCCGTTCGGGATAACGCACCAACCGGCCTATCTTCTTGAAAGGCGGTCCTAGCTGCTTTCCCTGGTTACATTTCATGCGCCATTTACGCAGTTGAGAGAGCGACACCTGCAACATCTCAGAGACCTGTTCCTCTGTATACAAGCGCAGAGACACCGGTTCGTGTCCATTCCAAGCCGGTGCAATACGCACCGATCGCGGCTCAAATCCCTTGTTTAGCTGTTCGGGTTCTAGGAATCGGGTCTCCAGCTCGGGCCCCGGCGGAATTGGTTGACTTGTCCTGACTGCTCCATTTGAGGGTCTCATCTTTAACTCCAGACTCACCATGAGTCCATCGTTCCTTAGATCAAATCCGGCAGTCAGTCAAACGCGGGTGGTACCGCGGTCACGAGACGAGTTGTATTGCGGTCAGCCGGCTGGGGGTTACTCTGGAGAGGTGTTCCGTCACCAGCCCTAGCCCTCTGTACAGCAGTTTGGGTCTCGATCGTCGAATCTACGCTAGGCGGTAAAGCACTGATCGAAAGGTGATCCCGACGCGACCTTGCGTGCTTTTTGGCGGCTTGGCCGAGACACTGCCTTTGTTTTTGGACTCGGGCCGAGGCAAGAATCTCTGCCTGCTCGGCTTCGATCAACTGTTTCGCCCGCTCCAGGGCTCGCTGTTGAATGTGTACATAGTCCAGTGAGGTCTGACGATCCAGGTGCCCCAACTGCGCCATCATCACCTCTAGCGGCACCCCGGCTTCGGCTCCCTGAGTTCTGAAGGTATGTCGCAGATCATGAAAACGGAACCCCTTCATGCCACATGAATTCGTGAGCTTCCTCCATGACTTGACCCAGCTTGTCATCGGCTTCGAGGCGTCCCACTTCGCGTCTGTGCTTTTTGCGAGATGCCGCGACTTCGAGACATTGAGCGGCAACAAGAAATGCTCCGGCGCCGATGCTCCCAGAGCCTGTGCTCGACGCAAGAGCTGACCCAGCCCCCACTCGGCTAGCGCCATCAGACGGGGCTGACGCTCCTTTCGCGACTTCGCTATCTCCCTTACGACCCGTATCTTACCTTCCGAAAGGCAAATGTCCTTCAACTGCAACTTCCTTATTTCTCCGCTGCGGCAACCTGTTCCGACGGCCACGGCAGCGCACCACATCGCGAGCTGCCAGTACTCATTTTTCATCGCAGCATTGATAATCCGAATCATTTGATCTGAGCTGGCGGTCTTGCCCGCGCGACTCTTCACCTCACGTAGAGGCTGGTATCGTGCCGCAAGAGCGTCGGACCAACAGTCGGCATAGGTCATTACGCCCTTGAGCAGTTGCATCTCGTAGTTGACGCTTCGGGCGGTCACCGGCTGTTTCATGGTGGGGCTGATCTGCTTGCGGCGGTCCTTCTGATACTCACGAATCTGCGGCAGTCGGATGAACTTCACAGCGGTCTTGGGGCCAAAGAACTTAAGCACGTTCTTGAACATCCGGCGCTCTCTTGAAACCGTGTCGGATGAATTATTGGCAAGCTTCCAGTCGAAATAAAGCTGTGCCACCCTATCAAGCGGCTCTTTCGTCAGGTCGAGAGATTCGACATATTTTGTTGTTCGCATCTCCTGTTCTTGAAGAAATTGCATCTTGAAGATCAGGGCTTTGGCAGGGTCGTTCGTCTCCGTGGACTTTTGGTGCTGTCGTCCCTCGGCATCGCGCCAGGTAAACCAGATGAATTGAGACCCGGAATGCCAGCGCAATCCGCGTGGAAGGCTCGGTCGTTTTTGCTGCTTCACGTGATCTGTTTCTTACAGATCAGCCCATCCGTCAAACGGCATGATTCGCACTCCACTCGTCCAGAATCGCTGGCTGGCGATTCGGAAAAACTCTCCAGCCTGGAAAGAATCACCGAGCGTTTTCCGTCTCGCGGGTTGCGGTCTCTGCACCGACATTCCCACGTTGTCCGGCGTGTACGCGAAGCAAATGTTACCAGCTGGATGTTACCAGGTGGCGTTTTGGAAGCCTCTGAGGACCGTAAGTGATTGAAAAGATTTGGCTGCCCCCCAGGGATTCGAACCCCGATATGCTGATCCAGAGTCAGCTGTCCTGCCGTTGAACGAGGGGGCAGTTTGGATTGGAAGAGCCCGACAGCGGGCTCTTTTGATTTTATGGTCCCACCCGAAGGATGGTCAACAGAAAGCTCGTCCGCATGCACGCTGTTCCTCTGCGATCTCAGCGCCTTTCTCAGCGATCTCTGCGGTTCAGGTGTTTGTGTAAGGTGCCAAGGGCCCTCCGCATCTTTCGCGATGGATTCAGCGGTAAAATTCTCAAAGATTCCAATCCCAAGAGATTCCCTAATGCTCACGACAGACATTGCCCCCACCGACTACGCCGAACTCGCCCGCCGCCCTCTCGAAGCCGATCAATGCGCGCTGATCGTGATCGACATCCAACAAAAACTTCTGCCGCCGATTTTTCAGAAAGAACAACTGGTCCGTAATGCGCAGCTTCTCATCCGCGCGGCCGGCATTTTAAAGATACCCACACTCCTGAGCACTCAACACTCGAAAGGACTGGGAGAAACTGTGCCCGAGATCGCTTCCCTGCTCTCCGGCACTGACGCCCTTGATAAGACCCAGTTTTCCTGCTTCGGCAGCGACGCCTTCTGTACGCTCCTCAAGCGCCTGCCCGGACAGCGCAACACTCTGCTTCTTTGCGGGATGGAGAGCCATATCTGCGTCACACAAACGGCGCTCGCGGCGTTACGCGAAGGATACCTCGTGCACGTCGCTTCTGACGCGGTCGGTTCGCGAACAGAATGGAACTGGAAGATCGGCCTGGACCGCATGCGCGCCGCCGGAGCCGTCATCTCATCGACGGAGATGGTCATCTACGAACTGATGCGCTCGTCGTCATCCGCGGCATTCAAGGAACTTCTTCCGCATTTAAAGGGATAAGAACCCAGAAACCACAAAGGACACGAAGTTGCACGGAGGATTTGTCTAGTTCTGACTTCCTTCGTGGACCTTCGTGTCCTTCGTGGTTAAGGAATTCGTTTACGCCGGCGCCTGCTCTGCCGCTTCCGCATCCTTCTTTTTTACGCGGACAACCGTAATCTTCGCGAAGCCTTCTTGAAACGACGGAGGCTTCAGCTTCGCAGCCATGCGCCTCATCGCGTCCTCCGGCACTACGCGATCACGGCGGTTGTGCCTGTCGATGCAGACATCGAGCGGCACATCGAAGAATACGGCGTGAACTTCATACTTATAGTCCTTTGCAAGCTTGATCCAATGCTGCCGCTCTTGCGGCGTAAGATTGGTCGCGTCGACGTAGTTGGTCGGCCGCCGCGCAATCAGCCGCGCTTTCAGCATCGACCTTAGATTCGAGAACACCAGGTCCTGAAAACGCTGCTCGCGCACATCGTCAAAGAGCAGCGATCGCATCATGTCGCTCGACAGCGGCGTCACGTTGTGGCGCTTGAACCACGTGCTCTTGCCGGAGCCCGGCAGCCCGATCGCCAGAACCACGATCCCTTTTGGCGGACGCGCTGGAGCAATAGGCACCGGAGCGGGAATCGCTGGCACGCGCGGCGCGGCTTCGGCTGTCGGAACTTCGCTCTCGGATGGCTCGGCAACCGCCGGCTCCGTTTCAGCGGCTTCAGGCTCTGCCGCCTCAGGCTCCTCCGCTGACGCTCCAGGAATTCCCTTCGGTGTAAATGCCTCGGCGACCGCCTGCTCGCGCACTCGACCACCGCGACCGCGCCCACCTCGCCGGCGGCGGCCGCGGGTCCGCTGCGATGCTCCACTGCCTTGAGGTCTGGGCTTCCCGGATTCCGCTGCCGCCGCCTCGTCGCGGATCGGCTCGGCTTCCACTTGGCTCTCATCACCCACAGCTTCGACCGGTTCGTCCTTGCTCCCCACGGGCTCAGTCCGGGGAGACTCTTCTGAATCAAAATATGCAGGCTGCAACGGCGGGGGAGCCGGCTGACTCTCTTGCTCCTCGGTTTTCTTCTTGCGACGCTGTAAGCGGTCGCGCATCCATTTACGCATGTTCAGGCTTGTAACACAGATTGCCCGATAAGAGCAATCCGCAGAGCCACTTGCGAACCTAGAGGTCATGGGAATGGACAAACAAGTGCCCCAATGTCAGGAAACTCGCCTTCTGAACACGCGTGGATGGAAACGCGGTGGCATAAGGTTTAAACTTGTTGTCACTTACGTTCTTCCGTACTGGTGAGATTATGCAGTTCCTAGCTCGCCGTTCCGCGCTCATCCGTCTCCGGTCATTCGTTTGTGTTTCCGTTCTATCCGCGATGGCATTCGGGCAGCATACAGCCGCTCCGGTGATGCATCCTCCAGTCGCGCCCGTGCATGTTTCGCCTCCGCCAATCTACCGACCGAATGTCATGCCCATGCCCGTCACGCGGCCTGCAAATATCTACGCACCGGTCCATGTGCCGATTTTGACCTCGCCCACAAGAGTTCCTATTGGAGTCGGCCCCAGTATTATTCTTCCTCCCGTGCGGCCGATTCGGCCCATTCGGCCACACCCTCCTCTGATCTTCGTCTACAGTCCACGCTTTGTATTTGGCGATCAATTTTGGCCATACAATTTCTGCGCCGCGTGGCAAAATTGCAATTTCTTCTGGCCATTCTTTCCTGGTTATGCCGCGGTCTCTTCCCCGGGTCCCGTCAACATCGTTTCGCCGCCCCTCGAAATTCCCGTATACGTGTACGGCGATGAACGAGAAGACATGCCACAGTTGTTTCTGACCGACGGCACAGTTCTGAACGTAACTGACTACTGGGTCACAGATGGCGAATTGCACTTCAAGCTCATCGAGCAAAGTGGCCAGAAGCCCGTGGAGCACTCGATTCCTTTTGAGCAACTGGATTTGCAGAAGACCATCGACGTCAATACGGCCCGAGGATTCCGCTTTGTCCTGCGCAACGAACCGTTGGAACAATATGTGCACGATCATCCCGACGGGCCCCCGCCGCCGCTAGCTACGCCTCCCGCTAGACCCAATTCCTGATCGGGTCTCAACCTGATGGGCGGCCTGGTTCGTTGCGTTCCACGCGAAAGGCACAGAACTCGACTTCCAACTTTCTCCGGAAGACTCATACAATGGCAGCATGGCAAGCCAGATTCCCTCCGCGATCGCGGGACAAAAATACATCTCGCTGACCACCTTCCGAAAATCCGGCGCGGGAGTTCCAACTCCAGTATGGTTCGGTGAGGAAAACGGCAAACTCTACGTGATGACGCGCAGTGACATGGGGAAAACGAAGCGTATTCGCAACAATCCGCAGGTCAAGGTCGCCCCGTGCACGATGCGCGGCAAAGTCACGGGATCGGAGTTCTCCGCGCAAGCCCACATCCTTCCTCGCGAAGAACACCAACTTGCTCGCGAATCCATCAACCGCAAATATTGGATGGCGAGAATTCCCTTGGTCTGGTCGAGGACCGATACGTATTTCGAAATCACTTTTGGGTAAGTTGGTCCGACTAAAATAGTCCAATGTCCACGCAAATTTGGGATGCATCCCGCTACGCCGCGAACGCTGCCTTTGTCCCCGCGCTGGGTCAAGCGGTTTTCGACCTGCTCAATCCGCTGGCAACAGATCGCATTCTCGATCTCGGATGCGGCGATGGTGTGTTGACCCAAAAACTTGCCGCAACCGCCGCACAAGTCGTCGGCGTGGACAGTTCTGCGGACATGGTTCGAGCTGCCATCCAGCGTGGACTTGACGCCCGGGTGATGGACGCAACCAAGCTGACCTTCGACGGGGAGTTTGATGCCGTATTCTCCAACGCAATGCTGCACTGGATTAAGGATGATCCGGATGCCGCTATTTCGGGAGCCTTCCGCGCTCTGCGCCGTCCCGGCCGATTCGTTGGCGAGATGGGCGGACATGGCTGCGTCGCCGCCGTCAATTTAGCCCTTATCGTTGGTCTGGAAAAACGTGGAATCCAGAACGGCGCCAGTTTCTGTCCCTGGTATTTCCCGACTGTGGCCGACTACACTGCCAGGCTCGAGCACGCGGGATTTTTCGCGGAAAGTGTTCAGCTGATTCCGCGTCCCACTCCGCTGCCAACGGGCATGCGCGGCTGGTTGGAAACATTCGGCAATCCGTTCTGTGCGGCGTTGCCGGAAGACCAAAGGGGAGATTTTCTCGACGATGTTACGGAGATGTTGAGGCCCGTGCTCTGCGACGAAAAAGGCCGCTGGACCGCAGATTACATGCGGCTAAGGTTCGTAGCCCGCAAGCGGTGAAGGTCTGAATGCTGTTTGAAATTCCTGCTTCGGGCACTGACCGACAGGTTCATTCGTGCCTACGGCACGAGATCTGAAATATATGCACTCTACCCGCCAATGAATTGGCGGGCTACTGTCGTTGCTCCCTATGGGAGCGCTACCACTCGTCGGTCGTCAGATACTCGTGAATCGAATTCGCCGCGCGACGCCCCGCGCCCATGGCGAGGATCACGGTTGCCGCACCGGTCACGATATCGCCACCTGCGAACACTCCCTTGCGCGTTGTGCGTTGATTCTCTTCGCTGGCTTGAATGTATCCGCGTTTGTTTGTGCCCAAGCCAGGTGTCGTGCTCTGCACAATCGGATTCGCGCTGGTTCCGATCGCGATGATCGCCACCGATAGCGGTAAATCAAATTCCGATCCCGACTTCGGCACCGGACGCCTGCGGCCGGATGCATCCGGCTCGCCCAACTCCATACGCACGCAACGCGCAGAGGTGAGCCAACCTTTGCCATCGGAAAGGAATTCCACTGGCGCCGTCAGCATTTGGAAATCAATTCCCTCTTGCTGCGCGTGATGCACTTCCTCGGCGCGCGCCGGCATTTCAGCCTCGCTGCGGCGGTAGATCACGTACGCCTTGCCGGCGCCCAACCGCAGCGCGGAACGAATCGCATCGAGCGCGGTGTTGCCGCCACCGATCACCGCCACGCACTTCCCTTTCAGATCGAGCATGGGCTCGTCATACACAGGGAACTTGTAAGCCTTCATCAGATTGATACGCGTGAGGAATTCATTAGCCGAATAAACGCCGTTCAAATGCTCTCCGGGAACGTTCATGAACTGCGGCAGGCCTGCACCCGTCCCGATATAAACCGCGTTGTAACCCTCTTCTTCAAGCAGTTCGTCGATGGTCACGGTGCGGCCCACGACAACGTCGGTTTCGAATTCCACACCCATCTTGCGCATGTATTCGATCTGTTCGCGGACGATCTGCTTCGGCAGGCGAAACTCGGGAATACCATAGACAAGCACGCCGCCGATTTCGTGGAGTGCCTCGAATACACGGACTTTATGTCCCTTCTGAATGAGATCCCCGGCGACTGTGAGCCCGGAGGGGCCGCTTCCAACGACTGCAACCTTCTTCCCAGTGGGAGGCGCACTTGGCACAACATTCACGCCCATCCGCTGCTCGTAGTCGGCGACAAAACGCTCCAGGTACCCAACGGCGAGCGGCTTCACTTTCTTGGACAGAAGGCACTTTCCCTCACACTGATCCTCCTGCGGGCAAACGCGCCCGGTGATGGCGGGCAGCACGTTGGCTTCCCGAATCTTTGCCGCCGCGCCCAGGAAATCTCCGATCACCATCCGCGACACGAATTCCTTCACATCAATTCCCACGGGACAGTTGTCCGTGCAAGTCGGTTTGGCGCACTCCAGGCAGCGCATTGCCTCCTGCTGAGCCAGTTCCGCACTGTAGCCCAAATTCACCTCTTCAAAGTTATGCGCGCGCACTTCGGCGGGTTGTTCGGGCATCAACTGCCGCGCCACCTTCATGCGGTCTTTGGGTGACAGCGGATTTTTCGATTTCGAAGCGGTCGGGCTCATCGTTGTTCTCCTTGATGCGAGCCGGTTGTGGCCGCACATACCTCGGTTTCTTCCGCTTCCGCCTTCTGCAACCTCTGGAACTCCTCCATCGACTGCCTTTCCGCATCGCGATACATCGCGTTGCGCTGCACCAGCACCTCGAAGTTCACCTTGTGCCCATCGAACTCCGGTCCGTCCACGCAGGCGAATTCGCTCTTGTTATCAATCAACACACGACAGCCGCCACACATGCCCGTTCCGTCGATCATGATCGGGTTCAGACTGACGACAGTGTGAATCTCTTCCTTGCGCGTCAACTCCGACACGGCCTTCATCATCACGATCGGTCCCACCGCGACTACCAGATCAATCCGGGTGCCGTTCTCGATCAGTTGCCGCAACTTGTCGGTCACAAATCCCTTGTCGGCGTAGCTGCCGTCGTCGGTTGTAATCAGCAGCGCATCGCTCACCGCCCGCATTTCTTTCTCCAGGATGACGAGTTCCTTATTGCGCGCACCCACAATCGAGATCACGCGATTTCCCGCCCGCTTCAGAGCCGCCGCAGTCGGATACGCCATCGCCGTGCCCACACCTCCTCCGACGACGACCGCGGTCCCATAGTTCGCGATCTCGGAAGGTTTTCCCAACGGCCCGACCACATCGAGAATCGACTCTCCGGTCTCCAACATGTTCAGCAGTTGGGTCGTCTTCCCAGCCGACTGCACCACAATGTTGATGGTGCCCTTCTCGGGATCGGAGTTCTCGATGGTGACTGGGATCCGCTCACCCTCTTCGTAAATCCGCAGGATGACAAACTGTCCCGGCTTTTGTTTGCGCGCGATCCGGGGCGCTTCGATGACAAAGCGCTTAATCCCCGGCGCAAGAAATTGTGCGTGGATGATTTTGAACACAAGCCGCTCCCGTGAAACGGACGTATGCCGACGATTTGATTGTGTTCGGAATCACACGGGAGAGGCTGTGATTGGGGTCACACGTTGGCGTGCGAAGACCCCACGTCAGATTGAGTCGTACTTGTCATACCTGTACAGAAGTGACATTATGATACACTCATGTCATGGCGACGACAAAAGCAATCTCTATTCCCACAGAAGTTAGGCTCAAAGTGAACGAGAACGGACGCGTGGTGATTCCTTCTGAATTTCGCAGAGCGCTGGGGATCGATGTGGGCGATGAAGTCATCTTTAGTTGGAAGGACGAAGAAATCCGGATCACGACTCAGGCGCGGCGACTCGAGCGTGCTCAACGGCATGTTCGAAAATATGTGAAACCGGGAGTTTCCCTCGTCGACGAATTAATCGCCGACAGAAGGCGTGAGGTGGCCCGAGGTGAATAGCACCGTGCTGGACGCCTCGGCAGTTATGGCAGTGCTCAATCAGGAACCAGGATTTGAAAAACTTACACCCAATCTTCTCTCAAACGCATGTTGCAGTTCCGTAAACATGGCCGAGGTTCTTGGCAAGCTTGTTGAAAGAGGAATACAGCCAGACGACGCATGGGATGACGTAATCGCAGTCGTCCACCAGATCTTGCCTTTCAATATCGAGCATGCCAAGACTGCCGGTCGCTTGATCGCGCAAACCCGCGCCTCTGGATTATCGCTTGGTGACCGTTCTTGTCTGGCGTTAGCGTTGGATTTGAATGCACCGGTCTACACCGCTGACCGATCGTGGAAGAATTTGAAATTGGCGGTTCCAATTCATATCATCCGCTAACTAGTTCCCGTTCGGCTTCAGTATCACTCCCTGGCTGGTCCGGCTGTTCATCACGATCCGAATGGGCTGTTCAAACCGCAGGTGGCGGACGCATCCTTGCTCCTCCACTTCCTTCTGCTCCTCTAACCATCGCCAGTCGAGCGACCCCTCGCCAGCATCTGGATTTACCGTGAAGTATCCGACCTGAAACGCGCTCAGGTTCTGGAAGAAATGGCTCCCTTGCGACGGTGTTACGCGGAAATCGCGGAAGCCTGCTTCGACGATCGCGCGCGCTCCCGAGATCTCGTCCCATTCCACCGGGATGCCTAGCCAGGGATCGTTCGATCCCCACCGCCCGACGCCGATTAGCAGAAACGGACGATTCTCCGTGCTCAGGACGGCGTTGAAATGGGCAACCGCGTCGGCCACCTCGCGGCTGCGGCTGCGTTCGAAGCGCTGCGAATCGACGACCACAACATCGTGCAAGTTCTCAATTCGCCCGTTACCTAAAACCTTGTTGCTACGGCAGATCAGTTCCGATGGTTCGATGTCACCAACGGTGAGGTCCTGGTGATCTCGCGCCAATGTCAGTGGACGAATCTGGAGAAATCCAAAATCGGCCGCCTCTTCTCCGCGCGGTAGACGCACGGCGAACTCGATCTCCACCGGATTCCCCAGAGCATCTTCGCCGGCACGGACGAGTACTTCGAGAATATTCGCCAACGGAAAGAGACCGTGCTTGAGCATAGGCGCGAAGGTCACCACGCGCGCCCCCGGCCGGCTCAGACCGTCATACACCGCATGATTGTCGGCAGAATAGGTCGACGCAACCGCGTGGAGCGTGCCATCGGTCTCGGCAACATCCAGCCCATAGCGCACTTCCCGCAAATGTCCGGGCCCGCTACTTGAACCAGCACCATCAAGTTCGAGCGCATAAAATTCCGTCTGGGTGTTGGCCAAAATGTCTTCCACGGAGGAAAACTGCAGCAGATTCCGCGGAAAGCGTGGGCAAAAGCTCATGCATTTGCCCCCATCCACAACCGTGTGGCCCAGTCCGAGCGCAACCGCTGCGATTCCGTCGGAGAACGTCATCGGCTCGATCGGATAGAAATTGTGCGACCGGACTACGCCGGAAAAATCCGGATAGAACCGGGGTCCGAATTGTGTACCGACCACCTGCTGAAGAATGACAGCCATCTTCTCTTCTTCCAGCCGGTAAGGCGTCGCGCGGACGTAAGCCTTGGCATGCTGGCTGAAGGTTGAGGCGTAGACCAGTTTGATCGCCTCGCAGAGTTCGGTAAAGCGCAGCCCGACGTCGGCGTGCTGATTGCCCAGCATGAACGTCTCGTACACGCCGGTGAAGGGCTGGTACTGCGAATCCTCGAGCAAGCTAGAAGAGCGCACCGCCAGCGGGTAGCGGACTTCTTCCAGGTATGCGCGCAGGTTCTCCTGCAACGTTCCCGGCAATTCTGAATCAAGAAAGCGCTGCTGGATCTCGCTGTCGTCGTCGCAATGCAAGGCGAAGTCGCCCAGGTTGTTCTCCGCCAGAAACTGTTCGAAGATATCGGTCGCAATGACGACCGCTGGAGGCACCGCGATACGGATTCCCGGATAGCGCTTCGCAATTCTCCGCGTGCGCAGCAGATGACGCACGAACGCAAGTCCGCGCGCCTTCCCGCCAAGAGATCCTGCGCCAATACGCAGGAAACTTGACTGCTCCGGCTTATAGGTATCGGGCTTGAAGTCGCCGATAAGAACTTCGTTCTGCTCGCGCCGGTATTCGTTAATCGACTCAATCAAATTCCGCCGCAGATGCTCAGGCCCACTGAAATCAGAAACTTTGCGGGGACGTAGCTTTGCGGCCAGAGCAAATTCCGTGCGCGCCATCAGCCAGTGGGAGAAATGATTGCGCTGCGCGTGATACATCAGGCTGTCAGCAGGAATCGTCTGTAGCTGTTCCTCCAGCTGGTTCAGGTCTGTAGCACGACCCACCTCGCGCTGATCGGGCATGCGGAAGACAAAATCCCCGAATCCGAACGAATCCGTCAAGATGCGCCGCAGGTCTTTCAGCAGAGTAGGCGACCGCTTGCGCAAGAACGAATATCCCTCCGCATGCGCTCGCGGACGAAACTCGGTCCGGCTCGTCTGCAGCACGACCGGAACATCCGGCGTGAGGCTCTTCACCATGCGAGCCAGCTCGAATCCCGCCTCAGGACTCAGCTTGCCGTCCCAGGGGAACTCAACGTCTGACACGATGCCGAAGATGTAGTCGCGATATTTCTGGACCAGCTCCGATGCTTCTTCGAAATTCGAGCTCAACAGAATCTTCGGACGCGCCTGCATGCGCACCAGCTTGTGCGCCACGTTAATGCCTTCCTGAATTACACGCCTCGATTGTTTGATCAGCTCGGTGTAGATCACCGGCAGAAACGAAGAGTAGTAGCGGATGTTGTCTTCGACCACCAGCAGCACAGGCACGCCCATCGCCCGGGTATCGTGCTGCACGTTGTACTTGTCTTCGATGTACTTGACGATCGCGATCAGGATGCGCGCGGTTCCCTGCCACAGGAATACGCGGTCGATGTCAGTAACTGGATTCTGCGCGACGAACTTCTTGATCTCGCGATAGTCGTAGCCCAGCACGACAACTGGAATGTCGAGGCCGGCGCGCCGTACGGCACGAGCCAGCGCGGCGGCATTGGTATCGCCCACGGTCAGGTTGGTGACGATCAGGTTGAACTGGGGATTGGCCTTTGCCAGGTCCAGCGCCTCGGCACAACTGGAAACGTGCGTGATCCCGGGAATCTGCCGCAGGTTCAACTCGAGCGATTCGTCGATCAGAAGTTCGTTGAGCCGTCCGTCTTCGCGCAGAATGAACGAGTCGTACAAACTCGACACGAGCAGAATATTCTGCACGCGGAACGGCATGAGGTTCTCGAAGCCTTCAAACCGTTCTTCGGCATCGAGAATAGGTTCGGCGATGTGAGGAAGAGACATGGATGCAATGCATCATCATACTCGCATCGAACGAGGGTTCGGGACGGCTACGAGAGAACGGGAAGGCGGCGCTGAAGTGCCGCTCTTCCACGGCCTCCAAACGCATTCGTGCGGACATCGACCTGGCTTCGTGCCGAGGGCGCAAAGGACACGGCGAGGCCGCACACGCCGGCGTCCCCGCGATCCTGTAGAAAAGCTCGCAGAGTCAGGCCGGGAACAAGAATCCAATTATCATCTCGCCTCGACTGATCCTGGTTGCTCGATGTTACGGCACAGTGACGCTGACTACATTTGACGCCGCCGAGCAATTCAGGGTTTTCAAGTCGCAAGCCAGAAGGTAGTAGGTGTACTTGGCGCCGGCGACTACGTTTGCATCTGTCCACGCCGTCGCTGTATTGCTAAGTTGGTGGACTTGGGCCCATGCATTTTGGTTTTTCTGTCTCCACACGCGAATAGTTACGCCCTTGGCGTAAGTGCATGGATTCCATGCCAGGCTGACAGAATGTGCGGAGGTCGACGGCGAGGCCGACCCCATCAGGAGAAGGACGACAAGTAGCGTCTTCATTTGACACTCGTAACCGTCAAACCAGACGGCGGAGGAGGATTGTTGGGAACCGCGGCGCTGACCTCGTTCGACCCGGCGGATTCGTCGCCGTCGAGGACGGCCGTTACGTAATACCAATACGTCGTTCCACCGACGACGTTCGTATCTGCGTAATTCACGGACGGCTGCCCTGTGGCATAGAGAATTTCGCCGCCTTTTAACCGTGCCACGATAAATGTTGAATGTGACACCGGGAGTCGTGTCATTCCAGTTAAGAGCGACTTGATTAGTGCTGCCACCGGTGATCGCCATGGCGCGAGGGCGTCGCACAACTCGGGCGGTTTGAGCTGCAAGAACGAGAGTTGATAGCAATAAGAAAATGAAAAAGACAGCTCGCTTCATTTGGGGGAGGTACTCCTTTTTGAAAATGGGAGTCTCGTCGCGAACGTCTCTCGTACTCGCAAAGCACAGTTCCGTTCGTAAGAAGACTCTCGATTCAATTGCTACGGAGCAATCAATTGTCCGAGTAGCGGTGTGGATGTACCTTCGTGAGAAGTTTGAGGGTTGCGAACTTGAATGAAATGGTTGTGACGAGCGGACCTGCACATCCTCGCGCAAGATTTGGCGAGCTTTATCGTCAGTCCCAAGATGGAACAGGTGGGATGAATGAAATTGAGTTCTGATTCGGAACTGGTTAGCAGACGCGTCTTCGATCGCTATCTTGTCGGCAGAGCCAAATCACCGCAATGGAGACGTCGATCGCAAGAATGACTATTAGAAACTCGCGACTAATCCTTCTCCGGGGCGAGTTTATGCGAGCTCGCTCAGGCTGGCGGCTCTAACTGCTTGATTTTTCCAAAGTCGACTTCGGTGGCTGCTTACATTCTGGTGCCGATTCCTAGCTGTCTGATGCCCAGAGATCGGCATTTAGCAAGTGGATCGACCTATGTATCGGGCTCGCATGCCTACGCTGCAATCGCTAGTTAAATCGATTTAACTTTCATATCCAAGTCGCTGATTATATGCGTCTTATCCGATTTTATTTACACAGCCCAAGTCTCCGCTAAACCCTTCGGTTCCCAATTCTTAGTCCATTCCCGTAGTAGAGATGGTGCAGTGCGTAGCCAGTCGAGGTCTTGACAAAACCGGCCTGTGGAAATGATCAAGAAAAAAAACTTGACTTATGTAGTGTTATAGTTAAGTATAACACTGCTACTGGCCATAGCATTGAAAAGCAAGGTCGACCTCCTGCAACCCAAAGTTTTGATGAGGAGATGAATATGAAATCGCTTCGAATTCTGTTGCCGCTGGCTCTGTTTGCGTTTTCCACAGCGTCGTTCGCTCAATCCGACGCCCAAAAATCATTTGACAGCTTGAAAACTCTCGCCGGCGATTGGGAAGGGGCTGCGACTGTCAACCCACCCATGCCTGGAATGCAAGGGGACATGGCCAACCTTCATGTGACGATGCGCGTGACCTCACGTGGACATGCGATCGCGCATGAGCTCCAGGAGTCCGGAACTCCCCTCGACCCCAAGAAATACGATCATCCGGTCACGATGCTTTATCTCGATGGCGACCAGCTCAACCTGATTCACTACTGCGATGCTGGGAACCGTCCGCACATGACGGCGCGCAAGTCGGCAGACGGCAAAACCGTGGAGTTCGATCTAGTCGATGTCTCGGGAGGCACCGAGCATGGGCATATGCATCACGGAGTGTTCACGATCGTCGACGCCGATCACCACATCGAGGACTGGACTTTCATGTTGCCGGGCGACAAACCGGTGCAGGCGCACATGGACTTGCATCGCGCAAAATGAACGCAATGTCCGATACCAGCCTCGCGGACCGTGCGCTCTGCCACTGCGCTTCTGCTCGAACCGTGCCCGGGCCGCGGGGGCTGACTTCCGAGGATGGAGGATCCCGATGCAAGATAATCCGGGGAGAGTCGCTGGCCTCTGGTACCTGTTAATAGTGCTCACAGGGCCGCTTCGACTGATATACATACCGGGCAAGTTGTTCGTGAAAGGAGACGCTGCGGCGACGGTCGACAATATCGCGGCGCACCAGTCGCTCTTCCGGGCAGGTATTGTAAGTGACCTGATCGGAAGTGTGGGGCTGATTCTCCTGGTGCTGGCTTTCTACCGTCTGTTTCGGGGAGTAGATCGTAATCTGGCGGTTCAAGTCGTGATCTTCGGCGGTGTTATGCCAGCCGTGCTCAATCTCGTCGGCGTGGCGAACGACATGGGCGCACTTACTATTGCGCGAGGTACAGACTTCCTCGCGGCATTCAGCAAACCGCAACTGGACGCGCTGGCTATGTTCCTGCTCCGCCTGCGGGACCATCAATACACCGCAGCAGAGATCTTATGGGGAGTTTGGCTGTTTCCGCTGGGCATCTTGATCTACAAGTCGCGTTTCATGCCTCGCTTTCTAGGCGTCTGGATTGTGCTCGGTGGGCTCAGCTACGTTGCGCTCAGCCTTAGCGGAGTGATGTTGCCTGCATATCAACACACGCTTTTCCAGATATCTCAACCTGCAATGTTTGGAGAACTGGCGCTTATGCTGTGGCTTCTGATTAAAGGAGCCCGCCCACTAAGTCCCGCGGTAGAGAGTGGACCTGTATAGAGTAAGGCCGGAAATTCAAATGGAACGTGAGTGGAACGACAGTCAGCCGATTTACCGCCAGCTTCGCGATCGCGTGGTCGCGATGATTCTCGACGGTGTGCTCAAAGAGGGCGATCCCCTGCCCTCGGTTCGCACGGTCGCGGCGGAATACCGGGTCAATCCACTTACGGTGCTTAAGGGCTATCAGCAACTGGTGGATGAAGGTTTGGTGGAATCCAGGCGGGGGCTGGGTATGTTCATCAATACAGGTGCGCGCAATCTGCTTCTGGAAGGCGAGCGCCAGAAATTTCTCGCGGAAGAGTGGCCCCGGATACAGGAGACCATCCAGAGGCTGGGTCTCAGCACGAAAGAGCTTCTGGATGGGGATGGGACTCGGGATTCCCGGGTCTCGCAAAACCGGCGAGACCCGGGGCACCCCCTTTCGAAAGATACTTCGGCAAAGAACGAGAAGGAGGAACGCTGACACCATGCCATGCATAGAAGCACGCGGTCTGCGGAAAGCGTTCGGAACAACGGTTGCGCTCGACGGAGTGGATCTACGCGTGGAGGAGGGGCGCATCCTCGGATTGATCGGTCCGAATGGCGCGGGAAAAACGACCGCTCTCAACGCGATTCTTGGGCTGATTCCCTACGACGGCCAGCTCCGCGTGCTCGGGCGCGATCCCTGGGTCGAACGCGAACGGCTGATGTGCGATGTATCTTTCATCGCTGACGTTGCCGTGTTGCCACGATGGATCCGCGTATCTGAGGCAATCGACTACGTCGCTGGAGTGCATCCGCGCTTCGACCGTTCGAAGGCAGAGGGCTTTCTGGGCAAAACAACGATCAAGCGGTCTAGCCGCGTCCGGGAGTTATCAAAGGGCATGGTGGCCCAACTGCACCTGGCACTGGTGATGGCGATCGATGCCCGCTTACTCATTCTCGACGAGCCGACGCTGGGGCTCGACATTCTCTACCGCAAGCAGTTTTACGATTCCCTGCTCAACGACTATTACGACCGCACGCGCACCATCATCGTGACCACGCACCAGGTGGAAGAGATTCAGCATGTCATCACCGACCTGATGTTCATCGACCGAGGACGCATCGTCTTCGGCTGCAACATGGAAGATTTCGAATCGCGCTTTGCGGAAGTGACGGTCAAGCCCGAGCGGCTCGCCGACGCGCGCGCACTCAAGCCGATATACGAACGCCAGTTACTCGGTCGCAGCATTCTTCTGTTTGATCGAGTCGACCGACAGCAACTGGCCGCGCTTGGCGAAGTGCACACTCCGAGTATTGCGGATTTGTTTGTCGCAGTAATCGCGAGCCAAAACGGGAAACCGCAGGCCGGACAGGTCCACAGCCAATTTGCAGGAGTGACGCGATGACAACGCCATCCCAAGCTGCGAACGGAACCTTCGAGTCGCAATCGGCGCCGGCGGCCGCACTCACGCCCACCCGGCCCTTCTATTGGTCGGTGCGGCGCGAATTATTCGAATATCGGTCGATCTATCTGGCCCCGTTGGCGATCGGTGCAGTCGTGCTGCTCGGTTTTCTGGTTGTGCTTGCCCGCCTTCCGAAGACCATGCAGCGCGCTATGACGATGGAACCGATGGCGCACCGCCACGCCCTTGCCCAGCCATTCGACGTGGCGGCGTCATTGATCATGATGGCGGCCTTTATTGTGAGCATCTTCTATTCCCTGGACTGTCTTTACGGCGAGCGCCGCGACCGCAGCATCCTGTTCTGGAAATCCCTGCCTGTGTCCGATCTCACGACGGTGTTGGCGAAGGCATGCATCCTGCTGTTGGTTCTGCAGGTCCTTTCGTTCGCCATCACTCTGGTCGTCGAAACGGTCATGCTCCTTCTGAGCAGCGCGGTGGTGGCGGGAAGCGGATTCAGCGTTACCGAATACTGGAGTAGCCTGGAGTTGTACAGCACAATGTGGGGATTGGCCTATCACCTGGTCACCGTACACATGCTGTGGTATGCGCCGCTCTACTGTTGGCTTTTGCTGGTCTCCGCCTGGTCGCGCCGCATGCCTTTTCTTTGGGCGGTGCTGCCTCCGTTCGCGGTGGTCATTTTCGAGAAGATTGCTTTTCATACCAGCTACTTCCAGAGTTTCTTGATTGAGCGCTTCAGCGGAGGCAACGAAGCGGTCGGCGGTGGGAAAGGAAACATGCTCGATCCCGACATGCATATGACGCCCGGTCCTTTCCTCCTCACCCCGGGTCTCTGGCTAGGACTGCTCTTCGCGGCGGCGTTTCTTTGGTCGGCGGCACGGCTGCGAAGGCAACGGTCGCCGTTGTAATAAATGGCAAGTTCAACCGTCTTAAGAGCAGAGGGTCTTAGTTCAAAACAGAGGGTCTCATGAGCACAGCTGCACTGACAAAACAGATTTCTGACAACAAACCGCGCGTTGATTCCAGAATCATCGGCGCTTACTACTTGCTGACGATCCTGACTGGCGCATTCGTCCTCATCTTTCACGGTCGGCTGGCCTTTGCCGTGGACTTGCTGATAGGAATTTTCTATCTGGTTGTAACCGCGTTCCTTTACGGTCTCTCGGCTTCGGGTAAACAAGGCGAAGAAAAGCAGTAATTAGAGGATTCACCTGTTCCATTCCGAATTGGCGTTTCAGCCGTCCCTCCGGGACGGGATGCGGTTTCGGAAATTGGACCCGGCGTTTAAAACGCCTGGCTACTGTCAGCCATCCCTATCGGGACGTGAATACCCAGCAATCATTCAGTTCCAACCCGCCCACAATATCCGGTCGCCTCGTTCGTCCTCATAACTGGATGAACGAAGCAGCCAGTCCGAAGTACCTGGCGCTCGAGAGCATGGCACGCGAACAGATGGTACGCGAGGAAGACCAGCGCATCTCGGAGGTCGTCAGGCGCGAGCGGTCACGCCTGCTGAACTTCATTCGCCGGCGTGTGCCTGATCCTGGTGATGCAGAGGACATTGCGCAGGAGGTCTTTTACCGCCTGGTCGAAGCCAACCGCCTGCTGATGCCGATCGAGCACATCACCGGATGGCTGTTTCAGGTGGCACGCAATCGCATTACGGATCTGTTTCGCAAGAAGCAGCCCGAGAACTTCAGCGAAATCGATGTCGATGACGAAGATGGATTGCATTTCGAAGATCTGCTGCCATCGCCAGATGCAGGACCGGAAGCGGAGTATGTGCGGCATGTACTGCTGGAGGAGTTAAAGAAGGCGCTGAGCGAACTGCCGAAAGAACAGCGCGAGGTCTTTGTGGCGCACGAGTTGGAAGGACGGAGTTTCAAGGAACTCGCAGCAGAAACTGGCGTAAGCGTGAATACGCTGCTCTCGCGCAAACGGTATGCGGTGCTGCATCTGCGGGACCGACTGCAGCGCGTTTACGACGAATTCTTGAAGTGAGGACGGAGACAACTTTATGAGACGAAGATGGTTTTGGATTGCTCCATTGGCAATCGTTGCGATTCCGCTGTTTTTCTTTATCGGCGGCGAGGTGGTGATGCACCTGTGGAACTGGCTGCTGCCACCGCTGTTCGGCTGGCGCATGCTTACGTTCTGGCAAGCGCTGGGACTGCTGGTGCTGTGCCGGGTTCTATTTGGCGGCCTGGGAGGCCATGGCCCGCGTCCAAGACGCCATTGGCAGGGCGGCTGCCGAAAGATGAGCCCGGAAGAGCGTGAGAAGTTCCGCCAGGCGATGGCCGAAGGGTATAGCTTCGGAAGTTCGGGTGAAAAAGCAACTTCTTAGTGACCAGAATGGGGTGCCCCGGGTCTCGCTAAATCAGCGACACCCGGGGCACCCCCATTCTTCCTGATTTGGAATTCCACTACCGATAATTCTCCGGAAATGTTCACCGTCACAGACGGATCGAGCCCAGTTGCTTTACTCTCCGACGGTGCCTCAGCATCTTCACCGTACTTATGGCGCTCAGGACCTGCATTTTGTCACCTTCAGCTGTTATCACTGCTTGCCGCTTCTCAACATTCCTTACCGACCTGACTTCCTCGAAATCCTTGAGCGTGTGCGGCGGCGATATCGACTTGTCCTTCTGGGTTATGTCGTTATGCCGGAACATGTGCATCTGCTGGTGACGGAAACGCAGAGGTCCACACTTTCGATCGCCGTGCAGGCTTTGAAGCTCGGTTTTGTTCGGAGCTTGGAGGGGTTCGGTACTCCCGGGTCTCGCAAATTCGGCGAGACCCGGGGCAGCCCATTTTCTTCTTCGATTTCCACCAATGGAGCGAATCGGTTTTGGCAGAATCGGTTTTACGATTTCAACGTTTGGACAGAGAAGAAACGGATCGAGAAGCTGCGGTACATTCATCGGAATCCGGTCAGACGCGGTCTGGTGACCTCACCCGAGCAGTGGCCCTGGAGCAGTTTTCGATGGTATCTGTCACGGGAACGTGGTCCGGTGAATATCCACAACACCGATATTTTGGTGATGACGATTCGGCCCAAAACTCCACAGCCCGTGGGCTTTGACGATTTTGAGTAGATCGATTGGGGTGCCCCCGGGTCTCGCAAATTCGGCGAGACCCGGGGCACCCCTTTTCTCGATGAAAAAAGCGCAAATAATAATCCCCACCGTTTCCCTGGGCAGGAATACGGTGGGGATTTCGTTCAGGAGAAAAGAAACAACTACACCAAACCTTGATCCAGCATCGCGTTGGCTACTTTCAGGAAGCCGCCTATGTTTGCGCCGTTCACCAGGTTGCCGGGCGTGCCGTATTTCTCGGCCGTTTCGAAGCAGTTCTTGTGAATGGCGATCATGATCTTGTGCAGACGATCGTCAACTTCCTCGCGGGTCCAGCTCAGGCGTGCGCTGTTCTGGGCCATTTCGAGGCCTGACGTGGCCACGCCGCCCGCGTTGGCAGCCTTGGCCGGTCCGTACATGATCTTCACATCCAGGAACATCCTGGTCGCTTCGAGCGTGCTAGGCATATTCGCGCCCTCGGCCACCAGCTTGCATCCGTTCTTGATCAGGTTCGCCGCGTCTTTCGCGGTGATTTCGTTCTGCGTCGCGCTCGGGAACGCGCAGTCGGCCTTCACGTTCCACAGCGGATTGTGCTCCAGCTTAATGTCGGTGGGCATGAAGATCGCTTTCTTGAACTTGTCGGCGTAGTCGCGGATGCGTCCACGCTTCACGTTCTTCAGCTCAATGATCCAAGCCAGCTTCTCTCGGTCAATGCCATCGGGATCGTAGATCACGCCGTTCGAATCCGACACGGTGACGGGCTTTGCGCCGAAGTCGATCAGTTTCTCGACGGTGTACTGCGACACGTTGCCGCTGCCGGAAACCAGACAGATCTTCCCTTCCAGCGAGTCTTTGCGGCTCTTCAGCATTTCGTCGGCAAAATATACGCAGCCGTAGCCGGTAGCTTCTGGACGAATGAGCGATCCGCCCCAGCCCAGGCCCTTGCCGGTCAGGACACCCGTGAATTCGTTGCGCAGCCGCTTGTATTGTCCGAACAGGAATCCGATCTCCCGTCCGCCTACACCGATGTCGCCGGCCGGTACGTCGGTGTCCGGTCCAATGTGGCGCTGTAGTTCTGTCATGAAGCTCTGGCAGAAGCGCATTACTTCGTTATCGCTCTTGCCCTTGGGATCGAAATCGCTGCCGCCCTTGCCGCCGCCCATGGGCAGCGTGGTGAGCGAATTCTTGAAGACTTGTTCAAACGCCAAGAACTTGAGGATGCCGAGGTTCACGCTCGGGTGGAAGCGCAACCCGCCTTTGTACGGGCCGATGGCGCTGTTCATCTCGATGCGGAATCCACGATTCACTTGGACGTTGCCCTGGTCATCGAACCACGGAACGCGGAACATAATCACGCGCTCGGGCTCGACGATGCGCTCGAGCAGACGGGCTGACTGATATTCGGGATGTTTTGCAAGGACCAACCTGAGAGAGTCGAACACTTCCTGGACTGCCTGATGGAATTCAGGTTCGGCGGGGTTCTTTGCTTTCACACTGATCATCACGGATTCAATGTAATCGCCGGGAACCTTGATTCCGGGGGGTGTCATCACGGACATAGGGGCTGCCTCCGTAGGTAGAACATAAAAAGCATAATGCCGCTCCTAATTCTGGGCCTAAATGGCAAAAGGGCAGTGATAATTCTCACGCCCGGAGGTGATTAGAGTCACTGGGATGTATGTGGTTTTAAATTAAGCAGATACAAAACAAAGCGGACCGTTTGCCATAGTAATTCCTGAGGTGCCAGTCTGAGGTCTGGATCATATCGAAGGCTCCGAACGCAATCATTGATTGCAATGCTATCATTGATGGCATGGCGAATATCACCATTCGGAACCTTGAAGACGGCACGAAGCGAAAGCTGAAAATCCGAGCTGCTATGAATGGGCGCTCGATGGAGCAGGAAGCGCGGGAAATCCTGAAGAGCACTTTGGCCCATACGCCGAAGAAACCAGCCAATCTGGCCGAGCGCATTCGTGAGATTTTCAATCCGTTGGGAGGAGTGGAGTTGGAGCGACTTCCCCGCGAACCCATTCGTGACCCGGAGTGGATGGCGGAGAGGGAGTGAAGTCATTACCGATCGCAGATTTTAGATTTTAGATTTAAAGGCAACGGAGCGATTGAAGGTCGCAATCTGAAATCTGCAATCTGAAATTGCAATCTGAAATTGGGTTCCGATGATCATTCTCGATACCAACGTCGTCTCCGAACTAATGCGGCCCTCGCCGGAGTCGCGCGTGCTGCATTGGTTTGGAAGTCAGGCCGCGGAAGATTTGCATATCACGGCAGTGACAATGGCGGAAATTCTTTACGGGATCGAGCTCATCTCCACCAGCAGGCGACGCGATGTTCTGCGATCCGGCGCGGAAAAGATGTTCGACTCGGTTTTTGCCGATCGCATTGTGACGTATGAGGATCGGGCCGCACGTGCTTTTTCGCAGATCGCCTCTGCACGCCGTCGGCAAGGGAAACCGATCTCCGAGTCCGACGCGCAGATCGCAGCGATTGCACGCGTGTTGGGAGCAACGCTGGCTACGCGCAATCCCTATGTGTTTGAGGGTTGCGGAGTGAGGCTGGTGAATCCTTGGGAAGGATGATCGAGTATTTTGAACCCTGTCATCCTGAGCGCAGCGAAGGATCCCTTGCCATTGGACCGATACTCAGAACCTTGAAAGGAATTCGCACGACGACCACGCAGTGGAGAAAATTCCCCGAAGCGTCCGACTCAATCTTGAGAAATGTGGGATCCTTCGCTGCGCTCAGGATGACAGGGCGGTTGAGTTGCTAGCAGATTCTCGGCAATTGCTCGCCACTCAGCATGTCCACGACGCGGTTACCGCCAATCCGGCTTTGCAGGACTACCGTACGGCCGGGAGTTTCTTCGACTCTTCCAACCCGCACCGCGCCTTGTGACACATCAACTTTCTTAAGAACGCTGAGTGCGGCATCCACTTGCGCGGCTGGGACGAATACCGCGAAGCGGCCTTCATTGGCCACGTAGAGCGGATCGAGGCCGAGGATTTCACAGGCGCCTTGCACCGTTTCGTTCACCGGGATCAACGCTTCCTCCAATTGAATGCAAACGTTGCGGTCGGAGGCAATTTCGTTCAGCGTGGTGGCTAGCCCACCGCGGGTCAGGTCGCGTAGACAGTGAATTTCAATTCCCGCATTGAGTAGTGCTTCCACCGCGGGCCAGAGATTGGCGCAGTCGCTTAAGATGGGTGATTCGAATTCCAATCCTTCACGCACGGAGAGGATCGCGATGCCGTGACGGCCGAGATCTCCGCTGACGATGACAGCGTCTCCGGGCTGAACGGAACTGGGGCCGATTGCGGGTGTCCCGATCCCACTTTCTTCAACATGATCACTTGGGGGTGCCCCGGGTCTCGCCGATTTTGCGAGACCCGGGAATTCCTGAATCAAACCAATCCCCGAAGTATTGACGAATATCCCGTCACCTTTTCCTTTGTCGACAACTTTTGTATCGCCGGTCACGAGTTTCACATTCGCGCTGGCCGCAGCCTTCTGCATCGATGTGACGACCGTGCGCAGCGTCTGTATCTGCAAGCCTTCTTCCAGTATGAATCCTGCACTGAGATAAAGAGGCCGCGCGCCACACATCGCTAGATCATTCACGGTCCCGTTCACAGCCAGATCTCCGATGTTGCCACCGGGAAAGATCAGAGGCCGCACGACGAACGAATCCGTCGTGAACGCCAGTCGCGAACCATTGATCGCCACCACCGCGCCGTCGTGTCGCTGTTCAAGCGCATCGTTGGCAAAGGAGGGCAGGAAGATCTTCTCGATCAACTGATGCGTCAGCCGTCCTCCGCCGCCGTGCGCGAGCACGATGCGGTCGTCAGCGACTCGCGGGACTGGACAGTTCAGGTTGAACGAGGTGATTTTGACGTCTGCCATAGTGGTAGTAGGCCGCGCACGCGCCTTCCGACGATACCATGGGCGCACCCAGCGGATTCTCAGGCGTGCACTTTACGGCAAATGCCGGACACTCGTGCGGCTTCTTGATGCCTTGCAGAATAAGACCGCTGATGCACTCAGGTGATTCGCGCGCGGGCTCGCCCTCGTAGGGAAAGCGGCGGTTGGCGTCGTACTTCTGAAAACGTTCGCGAAGCTGGAAGCCACTGGCGGGAATTTCGCCGAGACCACGCCATTGCCGGGGAGCGATCTCAAATACTTCGGAGATCGTCTTTTGTGCCGGGCGATTCCCTTCCCGGCGGACGGCGCGCGCATACTGATTCTCGACTTCGTGACGGCCTTCCTCGAGTTGGCTGAGCGTCATGTAAATGCCTTCGAGAAGATCGAGCGGTTCGAACCCAGTCACAACGATCGGCACTTTGTACTTCGCGGCGATCGGCAGGTATTCTTCAAATCCCATGACGGTGCAGACGTGCCCGGCAGCGAGGAATCCCTGGACGACGCATTTCTCGGAACTTAGCAGCGCCTCCATCGCCGGTGGCACGAGCACGTGCGAGACCAGCAGTGAGAAATTATCGATGCCGTCGTAATCGGCTTGCCAAGCGGCCATAGCGTTGGCAGGCGCGGTGGTTTCGAATCCAACAGCGAAGAAAACGACCTGTTGATTGGGATTCGTGCGCGCGAGTTTGAGCGCGTCGAGGGGTGAGTAGACGATGCGCACATCGCCGCCTTCGGCCTTCACGTCGAACAAACTCTTCGCTGATCCCGGCACGCGCAACATGTCGCCGAAGGAACAGAAGATTGTGTCAGGCCGAGCCGCAATTGCCACCGCCTTGTCGATCAATTCAATGGGAGTGACACAGACTGGGCATCCCGGCCCGTGTACGAGGGTGATTTCCTTGGGAAGCAGACCTTCGAGGCCGGTCTTGACGATCGTGTGGGTCTGGCCGCCGCAGATTTCCATGATCGTCCAGGGGCGGGTGACTTTCTGCTGGATCGCTGCCGAGAATTTCCCGGCAGCCTGTTGATCGCGATATTCACTGAGGAATTTCACCGAGTTCCTCTTCTACCGCTCCCATCTCTTCGAGCAGTTTGAAGACCCGCTGTGCCTCTTCTTCGTCGATGACGCTGATGGCGAATCCGACGTGGACGAGAACATATTTGCCGACCTCTGCCTCGGGTGTGTAGGCGAGGCTCACTTCCTTGCGGATGCCGCCGAAATCGACTTTGCCGATCCGAAAAGCGATGTCACCGGTCTTAGTGATTTCAACGATCTTGCCTGGAACGGCGAGACACATGAGAACACCTCAGCGGCTAAAGCCGCTCATTCTCCACAGACGTAACGGCACGACTAAAGTCGTGTCCTTCCCGTGCTATCCAGCGGCTATGACAACCTGGCCCAAAGCAATGCCTCCATCGTTGGGCGGAACCTGGCGATGGGTGTGTACGGTGAATCCGCGGGACTCCAGCACTGCGGCGGTACGTTCGGTCAGATAGCGGTTCTGGAACACTCCGCCGCTCAGGACAACCTGCGTCAACGCCACTGCCTCTGCGACTTCCACAATCCAATTTACGAGACCGTTGTGGAACTTGGCTGCGATCTTGGGAACAGGCACTCCGTCTTCAATATCGCGCAGCGTTTCCGCGACTAGTGAAGCCCAATCGCCAGCATTTAAAGGATACGCCTCTTCGGTCCACAGGCAGCCGATTTCGCTTTCGAGGAGCATGGCCGCTTGCCCTTCGAAGCGATTCTCGCGGGCGAGTCCTGTCAGGCAGGCGATGCCATCGAAGAGGCGGCCTACACTCGTGGTAGGAACGACGTTTATTCGTCTCTCCAGCATGATCTCAACGCTCGAGTATCGTGTTCCCACGTCTCGCAAACCCGGCGAGACGTGGGGCACCCCGCTTTCATTTGCTACACAGGCGACAGCTTGGGGTGCCCCGGGTCTCGCCGCAGTTGCGAGACCCGGGAATTCCTTCTCGATTTCGAAGAGCAGGCTTACCGCGGAACGCCATCCTTCGCGGACCGCGGCATCTCCGCCCGGAAGGTTGAAGGGACGAAGATGCGCGATGCGTTCATAGTTCCCATCTTCCACACGGAAGAATTCCCCGCCCCAGATCGCACCGTCGAGTCCGTAGCCGGTTCCGTCCCACGAAACGCCGAGATAAGGACCTTCGATGTGATTTTCCGCTGCGCATGCGGCCGCATGCGCCTGATGGTGTTGCACACGGATGATCGGCAAGCCGGATTTCTCCGCCCACTGAGTTGAGGCGTAATCCGGATGCAAATCGCAGACGACGGCTTCCGGTTTGAAGCTGTAGAGACGGCAGAGATCATCAATGGCGCGTTCGAAGGCCTGGCGGGCTTCGAGGGTCTCCAGATCGCCGATGTGCTGGCTGACGAAAACATCGTTTCCCATGCCGATCGCGACCGTGTTCTTCAGATGTCCACCGACAGCCAGTACGGGCTTGACTGGACGTGCCACGCGAATGCCGAGTGGGGCGTATCCGCGAGCGCGGCGCAGAATTCCGGCGCGGCCGCGAGTCAGGCGCACAACCGAATCATCGCAAGCGCGAACAATGGGCCGATTGTGCATGAGGAAATGGTCGGCAATGTCTTTCAGCCGCCTCGCGGCTTCATCATTCGTGATCGTGATGGGCTCGTCACTTCGGTTCCCGCTTGTTGCGATCAGCGGGAAGGGACAGGCGCGCATCAGCAGATGATGCAGCGGCGAGTACGGCAGCATCACTCCCAGATATGGAGAACAGTGGGCCACGTTCCACGCGATGTCTGTCCCAGGCTTGGGATGCAGCAAGACGATCGGCGCGGCCTGTGATTCGAGCAACTCCTGTTCCGCGGGTGAAATGTCGCAGTACTCGCGGGCTGTCACGAGCGAAGGCATCATGAGAGCAAAGGGTTTCTCTTCGCGATGCTTGCGCTCACGGAGACGTGCAACTGCGGCGGACTGGCGCGCGTCCACCAGAAGCTGGAAGCCTCCGATGCCTTTCAGCGCAACGATCTCCCCTCGCTGGAGAGCCGCGGCAGTATTGCTGATGGTGCCGTCGAGTTTGGGTCCGCAGACCGGGCACGCATTTGGCTGGGCATGAAAACGGCGATTCGTTGGCTTCTCGTATTCCTCGCGGCATTTCGGGCACAAGATGAAGTCACGCATCGTCGTGTTCGGGCGATCGTAGGGAATGTCGACGACGATCGTGTAACGCGGTCCGCAGTTCGTGCAGTTGGTGAAGGGATATTGAAAGCGGCGGTTCGCGGAGTCGAAGAGTTCGTTGCGGCAGTCAGCGCAGGTTGCGAGATCGGGGAGAACATTGACCGATTTCGCTGAATTCGTTTCGCTGTGGTGAATTTCAAAGCTGGTAAATCCTTCCGCCGAGAGCCATTCGGACTCATGCACGTTAACAACGGACGCCTTCGGGCGCTCGTCCTCGATGCGCTGCTCGAAGCGGCGGAGTTCGCCGGGAGCGCCTTCGACTTCGACGACGAGTCCGGACGCGGAGTTGAGCACCCAGCCGTTGAGCGACATTTCCTTCGCCAGTCGGTAAACGAACGGACGGAATCCGACTCCCTGTACCGCTCCGCGCAAGGTGATCCGCAGCCGCAAGACGGGTTTGGAGTCTACTGGCATGCTTCTCGCCTGATTCTAAGCCTTCGGCAAAGGCAACCACGAAGGTCACGAAGGTTCACAAAGAAACAACCGAAGGCGATCTTCGTGTGACTTCGTGTCATTCATGGTTCACGCTTTTGTCGCTGCTCCTTGCAAGAGTCGTTCAATCGTGGCGATTAGTTCCGGGAGAGCGTTCGCAACTGCCGCGGAAAGCGCATTGCCATGATCGAAGTTGGCTCCTTGCACGTTGACCGAGAACGCCCGCGGCTGTACGCCATACAGTTCTGCGGCAAGCCCGAGCACCTTCTGCGGCGAAAATGCGTGTGAAAAGCGGGCTGGGTCGGGCGTTTGAGCGGCGATCTCGTCCACACGGACAGTCCCCGGTTCAATGGCAGCAACTTCGCTAAAGGCCGCGTCGATGAAGATGACGCGATCAAAGCCGCGCAGAGTATCGGCTAGTTCCGGAGCCAGTTGATGCAAGCGGAGAATTTCGACATCGCGAGCGGGAAATGTCTCGGCAAGAATGTCAGCGGCGCGCCAAGCTACGCCATCGTCGGAGCGCAGCGGGTTTCCGTAAGCGATGATGAGGACGCTGGGCATCTCTGGCGTGTCCGTCCTGCTGCGATGAGTCGTTCCAAACACTGCGGCCCGAACGACCGGGCCGCCGGACAGCCGAGGCGGCTGTCCCCACATGTTTCTTTCTTCCCGCTAAGCGCGGGCCACTTCGTCGAGTACCTCGCCATGAGGGCCGATCAGTTCCACGCGCAGCGGCATCTGCCCCATGGCATGGGTCGAGCAACTCAGGCACGGATCGTAACAGCGGATCACGGCTTCTACGCGATTCAGCATGCCCGGGGTGAGCCGGCGTCCGTGAACGAAGTGCTTCGCTACCTGCAGCACGCTGCGGTTCATCGCCAGGTTGTTGTGTCCGGTCGCGATCACAAGGTTCACCCAGCGGATGAGGCCCTGCTCGTCAATCTTGTAGTGATGGAAGAGAGTTCCACGCGGAGCTTCGCAGGCGCCGACACCCTCAAGCGCGTTCGGACGCGCAACGGCCCGCACGTGTTTCGAGAGAATCTCGGGATCGTTGAGCAAACTTTCCAGCCGCTCAATGCAGTAGAGGATCTCGATCAGCCGGGCGTGATGATAGTGGAATGAGCTGAGCACGGCGGTGCGCTGGAGTTCGTGGAACTCGGCCAGTTCCTGGTCGGCGCGGGGCGTGCCGCAGCGGTCGGCGACGTTCAGCCGCGCCAAAGGTCCAACGCGGTAGACACCATCGGGGAATCCCTTCGGCTTGTAATAGGCGGATTTCAGATAGCTCCATGGCTCGGGTTTCTCGCCAATGTATTCGGAATAGTTTGTGGGATCCAGATCGTCGGCGACGACATGGCCTGAGGCGTCTACGATCCGGAGCTTGCCATCGTAAAAGGTGAGGCCGTTGTCCTTCTTCACGATGCCCATGAACATCGTGGGGAAATTGCCGAAGGTGGAGATCTCCTCGCGGAAACGCTCCATGGTGCTCTTGAACCATTCGAGCGTGCGTTCGGCGATGGCGAGAGCGTCGGGCAGCGACCAGAGAATGGCGTCGCGGTTGGCTTCGCTCAGGGGTTCACTGACGCCGCCGGGAACGATCCATGCGGGATGGATGCGCTTCCCTCCCAGCCGCTCGATGATTTTCTGTCCAAACTGTCGTAGTTTGATGCCGTCGAGGGCTAGTTCCTTGTTCGCCTCCGCGACTCCGAAGATGTTGCTCTTGGCCGGGTCGGCATCCATCCCGAGCAGAAGGTCCGGAGAGGAAAGATGAAACAGGCTGAGAGCATGCGATTGTGTGACCTGCGCGAGCCCGAAGATGCGGCGCAGTTTGTCGGCCGTAGGAGGAATTCGGACGGCAAGCAGCGAGTCGCAGGCCTTGGCCGAAGCGATCAGATGACTGACCGGACAGATGCCACAGATCCGCGCCATGAGCGAGGGCATCTCGTAAAACGGACGCCCTTCGCATAACTTCTCGAATCCACGGAACTGCGTGACATGAAAGCGCGCGTCTTCGACGCGGCCGTCTTCGTTCAGGTGCAGCGTGATTTTCGAATGGCCTTCAATGCGCGTCACCGGATCGATGACGATGGTGCTTTCCTGCTTCACGATGCTTAGCTCCTAGCTGCTAGCTCCTAGCTTCTAGCTAGAAGCTTCAGTTCCTTAATCAATCATTGCTCCGCTCATTTACGAGCCAAACCTTGTCTTCAGGCCCACGTCCGGATTGCGGCCTTCCAGCAGCTCGGATACGACGTAATAAATTGTGTCGGCTGAGGGCGGGCATCCGGGAACGAATACATCCACATTTACGAACTCATGAATCGGGCGCGATGTGGGCAGCAGCGCCGGAATTACCTGATTCGGAATGCCGGGATCAAAGGTGACGTTTTCCCGATAGGCGCGGTCGCACACGGCCTTCACGCCGAATGGGTTGCGCATGCCGGGGACGTTTGCGGTCACGGCGCAGTCTCCGAGCGAAACCAGTATCTTCGTGCGATCACGGACCAGCTTGATCTTGTGCAGGTCTTCCTCACTGCTGACAGCTCCCTCGACCAACGTCACATCGACGCTCTCGGGAAACTCCTTGGCATCAACTAGCGGGCTGTAGACAAGATCAGCGGCCGCTGCAACCTCCAGCAGGCGCTCGTCCATATCCAGAAATGACATGTGGCAGCCCGAGCATCCGTCGAGCCATACCGTGGCGATTCGTTTCTTACTCATTCCGAATACCCATTTCTTCTTAGCGACCGATCGACAGGGGCTAAAGACCCAGTCAACAAATTCGCCTTAACGCGGCGCTTAAAGCGCAGCTCTTTCACATTTGGCCCAGACCGTACCGTCATGGCCATCCTCTTTGCGCTTCTCGCAACCCCGGACGAATGCGTCCGGGGCTACACAATTTCATTCATTCTCCTTCCGCATCAACGTCAGATACGGCAGGAATTGGCGGCGCTTCAGCATCTCGGCGACCGATCTGCCTTTTTCGAACAGCGCGCCCGTGGGGCATACGTGGACGCACTTGCCGCAACTCGTGCATGTTTCCGACGATCCCCAGGACTCGGCCAGATCGGTAATCACTTTGGCGTCAATACCCCGTCCCATGACGTCCCAGGTGTGGGCGCCTTCGATCTCGTCACACACTCGCACGCAGCGTGTACACAGGATGCATCGGTTGTGATCGATGACAAAGCGGTCGTGGGATGCGTCGACGTCCTCCTTTGGATAGCGGTACGGGAAGTGCACGTGCGTAATTCCCAGCCTCTGCGCCAGCATTTGCATCTCGCAATGCCCATTCGACACGCACACCGAGCACACATGGTTGCGCTCGGTGAAGAGCAGTTCGAGAATCATCCGACGGTAGTTCTGCAGGCGCGGCGAGTCGGTCGTGACTTCCATACCTTCGTCGACCATGGTCACGCAGGCCGGGAGCAGTTTGTTCTGGCCCTTGATCTCGACCAGGCACAGCCGGCAGGCGCCGACGTCGGTCAAGCCATCCATTTCGCAAAGCCGCGGAATGAAGATGCCGTTCTGGCGGGCCACGTCGAGGATGGTTTCTTCCTGGCGTCCGCTTAAATCGCGGCCGTCGATCTTGAGCGTTTTGACGGTCGGGACCTGTCTCATACGGTCTCTCCCACAGGCTGCCCGCAGACTCCGGCGGGACACTTCTTATCCTGAATATGGGCCCGATACTCCTCGGCAAAGGATTTCAGTGTGCTGACCACCGGATTCGGCGCCGATTGTCCCAACCCGCACAAACTTGTGTGCTTCAGCAGATCGCAGAGTTCTTCGAGCATCTTCAGATCCTGCTCTGTGGCAGTCATGTTGCCGATCGCAGTGAGGATACGGTGCAGATGGTACGTACCAACTCGGCAGGGAATGCACTTTCCGCAGGACTCGGTCATGCAGAAGTCCATGAAGTACTTGGCGACATCGACCATGCACGAACTCTCGTCCATCACGATCATGCCGCCGGAGCCCATGATGGATCCGGCTTTAGCGAGCGATTCATAATCGACGGGCATATCGAGACATTCGGTCGGCAGACAGCCACCGGATGGACCTCCGGTCTGCACAGCTTTGAACTTACGTCCGTCCGGGATGCCACCTCCAATGTCGTAAACCATTTCGCGCAGCGAGATTCCCATCGGCACTTCGACCAGACCTGTGTTCTCCACACGGCCCGCGAGCGCGAATACCTTCGTGCCTTTGCTCTTTTCGGTGCCGATTGCGGCGTACCAGTCGCCGCCGTTGCGGATAATGGGCGCAATATTGGCGAAGGTCTCGACGTTGTTGATCAGCGTGGGCTCGCCGAAGAGCCCTTCCATAGCTGGATAAGGCGGGCGCGGACGAGGAGTGCCGCGCTTGCCTTCGACAGAAGCAATCAGCGCGGTTTCTTCGCCGCAAACAAAAGCTCCGGCGCCGAGACGAACATCCACTTTGAAACTGAAGCGCGTGCCGCAGATATTCGAACCTAGTAGGCCTACGCGCTCAGCCTGGCGGATGGCATTCCGCAAGCGCTTGATTGCCAAGGGATATTCGGCGCGCACGTAGATGTAGCCTTCCGATGCGCCCACCGCGTACCCGGCAATCAGCATCCCCTCGAGCACGCGGTGCGGATCGCTTTCGAGCACGCTGCGATCCATGAATGCTCCGGGATCGCCTTCGTCGGCGTTGCAGATGACATACTTCTGGGTGCCGACGGATTTCGAAACCGTGCTCCACTTCAGGCCGGTGGGATATCCAGCGCCGCCGCGCCCGCGCAGTCCGCTCTTGGTCACTTCATCGACCACTTCGCGCGGAGCCATTTCCGTCAGGGCCTTGATGAGCGCCGAGTAGCCATTCGCAGCGATGTAGTCTTCAATGCGATCAGGATCGATCACGCCGGAGTTTTCGAGCACGATCTTTTTTTGCCGCTGGAAAAATGGGACATCAGTAGGACAGACCAACCGGGAGACGGGAGAACCCTCAAGGCTGTCGATAATGGCTACGCCGTCGCCGGCTTCGACCTTCTTATAGAGCATGCCGTTGCTGGTCGAGACCAGCGGTCCTTCCGAGCAGAGCCCCATGCAGCCGACGCCCTTGACCTGGCAGTGGCCTTTAGTTCCCCGCTTCTCAACTTCTTTATCGAGCGCGTCTTTGACCGACTGGCTCTGGCAGGAGAGGCATCCGGCAGCAACGCACACGTTCACCCGCTGGGTGAAGAGGCTCTGCTGCTCGCGTTCGGTTTCTGCGATCTGATCGAGTTCTTCAGGCGTCATGTTGCGTCGTCCATTTCTTCAAGTGCTCACGGATGGCCGAAGGCCCTACTTTTCCGGCCACCTCCTGGTCGTAAACCACCGCAGGCGCCAAGCCGCACGAGCCCAGGCAGCGGGCGGTGAGCAGCGACACTTTCTTGTCAGCAGTGGTTTCTCCGGGGGCAATGCCAAGGTCGCGCTGCACCGCATCCAGCAACTGCGGCGCTCCCTTGATGTAGCACGCTGTGCCCATGCAAATGACACAGGTATGCTCGCCCGCCGGCTTCAGGGTGAAGAAATGGTAGAAAGTAGCGACGCCGAAGGCCCGGCTCAGGGGCACGCGCAACGACATTGCGACGTAGCGCAGCGCCTGTTCGTCCAGATATCCGAACGCCTCTTGAACCGTGTGCAGCGTTTCAATCAGTCCGCGCGCTTGCCCGCCCTGCCGCCGTATAGTGGCATCGACCAGCTTCCAGCGTTTGTCCTGATTGGGAGGAATTGGTTTTGTTACGTATGAGGCCATATCTCGTCATGCTCACTGATGAATTGATGAATGAGAGTATGAATGCCATGAATTGATTGCAATTAACCACGAATTATAGCTCTGATCGGGAAAATGTCACTGTGACCGGCATCACTATGTTGTGTTTTCAGTTTCATTTTGGATCAATACCGAATCGGAGAAACGGCTGCATACTCGGGAAGCCTGTCGGAGTTAGGCGGCGCAGGAACCCCCAAGGCGGTAATCACAATGATCGTAGCGTCGTCGCGCAGTTGCTGATCGCAGAACTTCCTGGCGTCGGACAGGATGCGAGACTTGATCTCGCCTGCCGATTTCGAGATACACTCGCGTGCGCTCTCGACTAGTCGCTCCTCGCCGAACTCTTCGTCGCCACCCGGGCTGGCCTCGGTAATGCCATCTGTGAACAGCAACAGTCGGTCTCCCGGTTCGAGTTGCAGATGGGAGTTCTCATACTTCCAGTCGGGAAACACTCCGAGCACCGCGCCACCGTTTTTTAACTCGCGTGTCGTGCCGTCGGAGTGCATGGCAATCGGCAGCAGATGTCCGGCATTGGTGTAGTGCAGGGAGCGATTCCGGGCGTCGAGCACGGCGTAGAAGAATGTCACGAACTTGCCGGTGCCGATGCTGGCACTTAACACGGAATTCACGCGGCCGCACAGGGCCGCCGGCGTGGTCGATTCATGGGCAAATGCGCGCACGGTTGCCTGCACGTTGGCCATGAGAAGTGCCGCCGAAACGCTTTTGCCCACTACATCAGCAATGCAGATTCCGAGCTTGGCTTCGCTCAGGCGGATTACATCAAAGTAATCGCCTCCCACAACGCGCGCGGGTTCCCACGCGCCGTCGATTTCAAATCCGGCCACCTGAGGAATTTCCTTCGGCATCAGCGACTGCTGGATCTCGCGCGCTTGTTCCAGTTCCTGCTCCTGGCGTTCGCGTCGCGCGGTTTCCTGCTCGATCACCTGTTGCAGTTCACGGTTGCGCGATTCCAATCGTTCGCGCGCCCGGCGATAGAGTTCGGTGCACACGCCGATGATCATGGTGGCAGCAAACGGCAGCTTCCAGCCACTCCGAATGAATTGCCACAGCGTCTGCCCGGCGAGCTTGCGCACGGGAAACTGAATTACATTCACCACGGCGACACCCACTACCGCAATCGCCAGCACCAATCCTAGATAGATCGCCCACGAGTGAAATACGTTCTTCTTCCTGTAGAAAGAGGACAGATGGTCCTGGATAAGTACGATCAGATTGCAAAGCGGGAGAGTGTAGGCCAGCGTCGTGCCGAGATCCGCCGGGCGGTCTACCGCCCATAGACCGATGTAGATCGCTACCGCGATCGCCACAAAGCTCTGTTGCCGGCGGGCAACCCGTCGAATGTGAATCGCCTTGATCATCCTGGGGCCGGTTACGTGCGCTTCTCCGCTATTCCCGAATCGTCAGCACGGGGCAATGGGCCTGCGCGATCACGTGCGGCGCTACGGAGAACGGCAGGTGCGTGGAACCCACATCGGCAGACGAGCGGGCACCAAGCACAATCATGTCCGCCTCGCGCTTCGCGGCGGTCTCAAGGATGCGTTCTGGAGCATGGCCAAATTCCATCAGTGTTTCAGGAATGTATTGCAGTTCGGCGTCGGCTGGGATCAAATCTTTCAGCCGGCGCAGCCCTTCCGCGATCGGCTCAGGCTTGCTGCCCAGCCGTGTGTAGTCTTCCATCACATGCATTAACGTAAGACGGGAGCGAAAGGTGATGGCGAGAGCTACCGCTTCCTCGGCCAGACGGGAGGCGCTGCTGGCGAAGTTCGTGGCGAACACGATCTGCCGCAGATCGAGTTCAACGGGCGCCAGATCGTTGCCGTGATTCCGAAACGCAGGCAGCTTGGCGCGACCGCTGACTCTTGGCCCAACCGTCAGAACCGGGCAGGGCGCATGACGGAGAATATCTTCCGCCACCGAACCCAGAAGCAATTTTCCCAAGCCCGTCCTTCCGTGCGTCCCGACGACGATCAGATCGATCGCGTTCGCTTCGACAACGAGCGCCAGATTCTTCCAGACCTGTCCGTGCCTGACATAGGTGTGGTGCGGGATAGTGTCGAAGTGCAGCGAGATCTGCTCGAGCTTCTCTCTAGCTTCGTTCTCGGCATCCTCGTAAATGGTGCCCATGCTGACGTAGTCGACGCCTCCACTCATCATCAGCAGGCCCGCGTCAGAGAGTACGTGCACCAGGTGCAGCGTACTGCCAAAGCGGTGGCAGATCGCGGCGGCATAGGGGAGGGCAGCCTCGGACGTAGCTGAAAAATCAGTCGCGTACAAGACATTCTTGACCGAGAGCCCGGAGGCAGGTGGTCTCATAGGAGTGATCGGATGGATGGTTTCGACGGGAGCCATAAGACACCTCCTGCAGCACCTTCAGGATCACACTGGGGGCTGATTTGGAGTATGGCGGTTGTCACCCGGAATTGTGATTGGAGTCACAGAAACGAGTCGGAAAGGTTTTGAGTGCAATCGCCCCGTGGCTGTTGAAAAACTCCCTCTCCGCGCCAAACAACCCAAAATTGGGGGATGCAAAATGTCTTGGAATTCGAAAACATCGCTTAAATCGAAGCGTGACG
>Ga0070712_100000157_pt1 | contig 36785 bp, 35 predicted proteins | sample LARL81metaG_FD_71396 | JGI IMG/M metagenome (GOLD analysis project Ga0070712, IMG submission 71396) | Corn, switchgrass and miscanthus rhizosphere microbial communities from Kellogg Biological Station, Michigan, USA - LAR L8-1 metaG | ecosystem: Host-associated > Plants > Roots > Rhizosphere ...
CGCCACGAGCTGCTGGATCTGATCGCCGGCCTGCGCGAACGCTTCGACATGACGATCCTGCTGTCGACGCACTACCTCGAGGAGGCGCGACAGCTGTGCGACCGCGTGGCGATCATGCACGAGGGGCAGATCGTCGGCCTGGACTCGCCCAAGCGCCTACTCGCCGAGCTGGGCAACGAGATCCTCGAGTTGCGCGTCGACGGCGACGGGCCGACAGCGTTGGCCGCGCTGAGGACGTCGGGGATCGCCTCGGCCGACGCGTACGCGATCGGCTCGACCGTCACCGTGCCCCTCCACGACCACGACGTCGCGCAGGCGCTCGCTGCGCTGAGCGACACGTCGCTCTCGCCCGCGGCGGTCGCGACGCGTGGGCCGACGCTCGACGACGTCTACCTGCGGCTGACCGGGGAGCCGATCCCCGAGGCCGCCTGAATGGCACCACCTAGCACCAGACAACCAACAGGAGCAAGAAATGGCAACGACAGTCTCTGAAACCGCAGTCATCCCCCTCGCCCGGCGCACTCGTCCACGCTCGCGGAGCGCGCTGGCGGCCCTGGCCCGGCGGCGCGCCGCGCTCACGGCCGGCAACCCGCGTCAGATCGCGGTACCGCTGCTCGGGCCCGCATTGCTGGCGGTGATCGTCGCTCCGGCGCTGAAGGTCGCGACCGGCGGCCTGCATTCGGCGGTCGACTACCAGTCGTTCGTCGGCGTCGGCGCCGTCGGGCTCGTGATCCCCCTGAGCTGCATCTTCGCCGGCCTCAGCGTGATCGTCGACCGGCAGGCGGGCGCGCAGCGCGAGCTGCTCGCGTCGCCGGTGCGCCGGGCCTATCTGGTGCTCGGCAACCTCGTCGTAGCGGTCGTCCTGTCGACACTCCAGGCCGTTGTATTGGTAGGGCTGACAGCCGTCCGAGGCGGCGCGTTTCACATCAGCGTGTCTGGCATCGCCTGGGCGATCAGCGCCGGGGTGATGTTCACCGTGTTCATGTACGCCGTCGCCGAGACGCTGGCCAGCGTCATCGCAAAGCCCGAGGAGTACGTCGGAGCGGTGCCCGCGGTAGCGATCCTGCCGTTCTTCTTCGCCGGCGCGCTGTTCCCGATCGGCGCAATGCCGGGGGTGCTGACGGCGATCGCCAAGGCCCTCCCGCTCACGCACGCTCTGGCGCTCATGCGCTACGGGCTGGTCGACCCCAGCGGCCACGGCCTTCACGACATCTGGGGTGCCGGCAACACGACCGCTCAGGCCTGGGCAAGCCTGGGCGTGGTAGCGCTGTTTGCCGTCGCACTACTGGCGATCTCGATCCGCGTGTTCACGCGCTCGGCCGTGAAGTAGCCCAGTCTCAGGTGCAAGTGCCGGACCGCAACTTCAGCCGCTTAGCGGGTATAGAGGCAGCAAAACGTCCGAGGAGGTGGGGATTTTGAAGCCTAGGCTGAAGCTGCTCGTCGCTGCCGTGGTTGCGGCCGGCACTGTGACTGGGGTTGCGGCGGCCGCGTCGTCGCCCTCTGTTGTGACCGGCTCGACCAGCGCGGCGCACTCGACCAGCGTGGTGCTGCACGGCGCCGTGAATCCGAACGGCCGGTCGACCACGTACTTCTTCCAGTGGGGCCTGACGACCGCCTACGGCGCGGTGACAACGACCCGCTCCGCGGGCGCCGGCACCAAGAGCGTGGCGGTCCAGAGAACCGCGACGGGCCTGATTCCGGGAACCCGCTACCACTACCGGCTGGTGGCGACCAACGGGTCGGGCCAGTCGGTCGGCGCCGACCACACGTTCAAGACCGCCGGTCATCCGCCCCCCGCCGTTGCCACCGGACCGGCGACCGGGGTCAGCTCGACCACGGCGACCGTCACCGGTGTCGTCAACCCCAACGGGGCGGACACGACATACGAGTTCCAGTTCGGGCTGACGACCGCGTACGGCATGCAGACAACCGCGGCGACGCTGGCCGCGGGCAGCACTCCGGTCTCGGTCTCCCAGACGCTGACCGGCTTGACTCCGGGGACGGTGTTCCACTACCGGATCGTGGCTCTGCACGGCTCAACGGTCGTGAGCCCCGGCATCGACCAAGTGTTCATGACGCACCCGTCGCCGCGGCCGAAGGCCGGGATCACTGTGCGCACGAAGCCGGGCACCGACCGGTCGCGCCCGTACTCGTTTACCACCTCGGGCAGCGTCAACCGCCGCAACATTCCGGGCACGTTTGCCTGCAACGGCACCATCACCGTGAAGTACTTCAGCGGCCGAAAGCGGATCGGTACGTTCCTGATCCCGCTTGCCGGCAACTGCACCTTCTCGGGCAAGAACACGTTCCGCAAGCTGCCCCGGGCTGGCCGCGTCAACGGGCAGGTCCACCTGACGATGCAGATCCGCTACGGAGGAAACGGCTACCTGGCGCCGGTGAGCGCCAGGCCCGAGCACATCACGCTCGGGTAACCGCGGGGCGGTCGCGCAGGCGGTACACCAGCCGCAGGCCCGACCACACCGCGTCGATCGCGCAGACCTTGTTGTCCACGAGCCCGGCCGCCAGGCCGAGCTCGCGGACAACGTTGTCGCTGAGATCCGTGACAACGCCCGAGGCGCGCTTCGGCCATGCCAGCCACAAGCCGCCGGCGGGCTGCAGAGCGCCCCGCAAGGCCGGCAGGCGGCGCTCGAGCGTCGAGCGGTCGACGTAGAACGCGACGATGACGTCGAACGGCCCCCGCAGCCGGCGGCGCACAGCCACGCCGTCAGGCAGCTCGCCCAGGGTGGCGTCGAAGTCATCGGGTGCGCCGATCAGGCCGAGCGTCGCCCCCGGCTTGATGCCGAGCTTCTCGACGAGCGGGGTGCCGCTGTAGCCGGCGGTCGACATGCGTCGACCTTAAATGATCTAGCCGACCCCCACGTTGATCGGCAGCGCGAGGATGCCGTTCCACAGGTTCAGGGTGGTGACGGGGCTGTTGGGCAGCAGCTGGTAGTCGTGCTGGGCGGGGTCGGCGAAGTGCGGGTTTGCGCGGACGTTCTTGTAGGCGCGCACGGCAGTCAGGCGTCCCATGCCGCCGGGGTTGCCGTAGAGGATGTTGTTATGGAATGTGTTGCCCTTCCCGCGCGCGCCGCCGTAGAGGTCATGGATCGCCTCGCCGGGGATGTGCTCCCAGGGCAGCCCGGTGGAGTTGGTGATGATGTTGTTGTAGATCTGGTTGCCCGAGACCGTGTCGCCGCGCTCGTTGCCGATCACGAACCCCTCGCCGACGTGATCGATCACGTTGTTGAAGACGCGTGCATTCGTCGGGGCCGGATACAGCTGCACGCCGCGTCCGTGAGGGTCGTTCCACAGCCAGTTGCCGTAGATGCGCACGTTGTTGCCATGCGAGAGGTAAATCAGGTGGTCGTACGCCTGGCACTGCCCGACGTCGTGGATCTTCGAGTAGCGGATGATCGTGTTGTCGGCGTTGCCCCAGAACCCAATCCCGATGCCGCTGCTACGCAAGCGCGGCACCGACTGGTAGTAGTCGTCGTACTGGAGCACGTCGTTGTGCCCGACGATCGTCAGCGGCTGCGAGACGTCGTGGGGGCAGCTGCCGTTGGCATATGACGATTTCAAGAGCATGTTGGACCCGTCGATCCGCAGATGCGAGACCGTCGTGTACGAGCCCTCCAGCGCCACATAGCCCACCACGGTCGCCGCCCCCACGGGATAGGAGGTGATCGTGATCCGGCGGGTCTTGGTGCCGCTGCTTCTCAGCCGGGACATCGCGTGAATCCCGCCGTACGTTCCCGGGCGCAGGCAGCCGGTCTGGCCGGGGCGAAGCGCAAGATCGAGTCGCCCGACCGAGTGGAACGGATGCCGGGCGGTCCCCCGCCCATGCTTGTCTGACCCCCACGGGGCGGCATACCGGTCACACGCCCGGCTGTCCGCTCGGGCGGAGGTGGAGTGCAGACCGGCCGTGACAAGGCAGGCCAAGGCTGCGAATACGAATAACCGCACTCGTGGCAAACAGATCACCTCTTGGGGCTGAGAGGCAGACCACGCGCCGCGAACCCGGATCCCGACGCTGTGGTGGCGCCGCATCATACGCATGCCGACGGCGCGCTGCGTCAATCGGTCGTGACGTTGCACGGGGCATCACGCCGGCACGGCGATCTCGCCGAACCATTCGATCGCGCCCGGCACCGAGCACAGCCGCGCCGTCCACGCCGCCCCGATCGCGTCGCGGTCGTCCTGGCTCAGGCGCCGCGCAGGCAGCCGCTCGAGCTTGAGCGAGCGCAGCGCGGCGGCCGACCAGGCGCCCCGCGGCAACGACCCTCGCGGCCCGCCCAGGCGCGTCCACGAGGCCGTCGGAAACACCTCGACGACCCGCCGAGCGCGGCCGTCGGCACCGGCGAGCGCGCCGTACAGCGCCAGGCCGTTGCGGATCCACTCGTAGTAGCTCCCGCCTTCCACGAGCGCATCGGCGTCCGGCGTATATCGGATGCCGCACACCGCTACGGCGAGCCGGCGCTCGCATGCACGGGACCTGGCACCAGGCGCCGCAGGGGCACATGGACTGTCGATCCCGATCACCTCGGGCGCGAGCGACTCCAGCAGGTCTACGGTCTCGGCGACCGAGGTGACGTTAACCGGCCCGTGCACGATCCGCCACTCGTCGAGCACCGCGACGTGAAACCCCTTGCGGCGCCCGCCGACGTCGACCCCGGCCCACACGGCCATGACGCCGTCAAGCCCGGTCTGCGATCCCGGCGATCACCTTCGACAGCTGGCTCCCCTGCCAAGCGATCGGCGAGTGTCCGGGTCTGTCGGTGACGAGCTGCGCGCCCGGGATCGCCGCCGCATAGGCCTCCCCTATCTCGCGCGGATGGCCAGGGTCGGGCTCGTCGTCGCTGACCACGACGGCGGTAGGGGCCGAGATCGCGCCGAGATCGGCGACCTGGCCGAACGGGTGCGAGCGCGGCACCACGCGAAGCGCGTCGGCAACCGCGCCGGGCTGCTCGTGCTGGGACAGCCGCTGACGGATGACCTTGACGACGGTGTCGTGCCATGGCCCGTCGCGAGGCTCGCCGTAAGCCTCGATGAACCCGTCAACCCCCCCTTGCTCCAGCCCATCGGCGAGCGCGTCCCATCGCGCCAGTCGCTCGGGATCATCGGTGGTGATCGGATCGAACGCAGGCGTTATGACGACCAGGCCCAGCACCCGCTCGGGCTTCTCGAGCGCGAACCGCAGCAGCGTGTGCGCCCCCATCGAGACGCCGGCCAGGACCGCGTGCTCAATGTCGAGCGCGTCGAGCACCGCTTCCAGATCCGCCGCGAGGTCCTCGTAGCCATACGCCGCGGGGTCCTCGGCCGGCGCGGACTTGCCGTGACCCCGCGCGTCGTAGGCGACAACGCGATGGCCGGTCCGCTCCAGCAGGCTCGACCCCATTACGACGTAGCGCCGCGTCGCGGTCAGTCCGTGCAGGAGCAGGATCGGGGTTCCCTCCCCCGCCTCCTCGACCGCCAAGCTCACGCCGTCGCGCCTCACCGAAAGCTCGGTCATCAGCGACGTTCTAGCATGAGTCTTATGGACGTCACCGAGGCAAATTTCCAGACGGCGGTCATCGACCGCTCGCATCAGCTTCCGGTCGTCGTCGACTTCTGGGCTGAGTGGTGCGGGCCGTGTCGTCAGCTCGGTCCGGCGCTCGAGCGTGCCGCCGACGCGCGGGCGGGAAAGCTCGAGCTCGCCAAGGTCGACGTCGACGCAAACCAGCGCCTGGCGCGCGAATTCAGGATCCAGAGCATTCCGGCGGTCAAGGCTTTCCGAGACGGCAAGGTGGCCGCCGAGTTCATTGGCGCGCAGCCGCCGCAGGCCGTTGAGAAGTTCATGGATTCGCTGCTTCCCTCCGAGGCCGACGCGCTCGTATTGCACGGCGACGAAGAGTCGCTGCGCCAAGCGCTGGCGCTTGAGCCGTCTCGCGCGGACGCGGCAGTCCCGCTCGCGAAGCTGTTGCTGGGCCGTGGAGAGACAGACGAGGCGCTGGAGGTCCTGTCCCGGGTTCCGGGAAGCTTCGCCGCCGACGGCTTGGCCGCGCGGATCGCGCTCGAGCGCGCCGCAGCGGCGAACGGTCAGCCGGAAGGCCCTGACCTCGGGGACGCATTCGCCGCGCTGGACGCGGGCGACCGCAAGCGTGCCCTGGACATCCTGATCGCGGCGCTCCCGAGCGCTGACGGCTCACGCGACGAGATCCGCCGCGTGGTGATCGGCGTACTCGACGAGCTCGGGGTCGATGATCCGCTCGCGCGGGAGTCGCGACGCCGGCTCGCGTCGGCGCTCTACTAATTCGGTCAGCGCCTCACAGCGCGAGCGTGAGCTGGCCCTCGGCCGCCGAGGCCGAGGGCTCGAGGCCGGCTACGCGCACCCCGAGCAGGCGCACGGGGCGACGTGCCGCGAACCGCCTGAGCAGATCAAGCGCCACCGGGCCGATCCGGTCGGGGGTATTGACCGGCTCGACGAGCGTGCGCGCGCGTGTGTGTGTCGAGAAGTCGTCGAGGCGGATCTTGATCCCGATCGTGCGTCCGCAGCGTTCGCGCTTGACCAGCGTGGCGCACAGCTCGCCGACCAGCTGTCCGAGGATCTCCTCCAGGCGCAACGGGTCGGCGATGTCGCGATCGAACGTCGTCTCGCGAGATTCCGAGACCACCTTGCGCTCCTGCGTGACCGGTGTCTCGTCCTCGAAGCGAGCGCGTCGCTGAAGCTCGGCGGCGAACCTTAGCCCGAAGCGCTGGGCGAGCTCCTGCGACGGCGCGGCGGCGAGCTTGGCGAGCGTGTCGATCCCCAGCGACCGCAGCCGCTCGGCGGTCTTCGGGCCGATCCCCGGGACGAGGCCGCACGGCGCCGAGCCGAAGCGCACACAGGCCTGCTCGCGTGTGAGGACCACGAATCCGCGAGGCTTTTCCGCATCAGAGGCGACCTTGGCGACGAGCTTGCTGGGCCCGATGCCGATCGAGCACCCGAGCCCCGTGCGCTGTTCGATCTCCTGGCCCACGAGTCGCATCGACGCGTGCGGGGCGGCCAGCCCCGTGAGCTCGAGGTAGGCCTCGTCAAGACCGATCACCTCGATCGTCTCGACGTGCTTGCGGACGATCCCCATCACCTCGCGCGAGGCCTCGCGGTAGTAGGTGAAGTCAGGTGGCAGGAAGACGCCGTCCGGGCACAGCCGACGGGCCCTGGCGGCCGGCATCGCCGAGCCGACGCCGTAGCGGCGCGCCTCGTAAGAGGCCGTCGTGACCACCGCGCGCGGGCCGGTGCCTGCGACGATCACAGGCAGGCCCCGCAGCTCCGGGCGCCGGCGCAGCTCGACAGAGACGTAGAAAGCGTCCATGTCGAGATGAGCGACGCACCGGCCCCGCATGCCCTGAGGCTACGAGGCGCGGCAGACGTAGCGGGGCGACGACCGCACCGCCGACAGCGCTTGCCGGCAGTGCGGGACCCTGCGCCCTGCTAACGGCTGGAGAGGACCGACCCAGTGCCGCCGAACCCGAGGGCCGCGGCAGTGTTCTGGTTCAGGTCCCAGGTCCGTCCGCCGACGAACGGACCACGGTCGTCGACGGTTGCGGTGACCTCGCGGCTGCCATTGCGGAACACGACCTTCGTGCCACAAGGCAGGCTCTTGTTGGCCACGCCGTAGTACGCGTGAAAGCCGCACGCCGTGTTGCCGGCGTCGCTGTACCAGGACGCGATCGTCTCGTGGAAGGCGATCGTCTCCCCGGCGTCCTTTCGCACGTGCGTGTTCAGGCTGTCGCCGCGAAACCGCACGCGCAGCTGCTGACCAGGGCTCGCGCCGCTGGCCCGCAGGCCGAAGCCACCGCGAGCGCCGGTGCGCACCTTCGACAGCAGGCGCCAGCGGCCGTGTGACAGGCCTTCGAGCCGGACGACGCGGCCGGACACGGCCGGCAGCAGCTTGCCGTGGATCGGCGGCCAGTGACCGCCAACCTGGCTGACGGACTGCTCGGCCAGGCTGAGCTTCGCTGCGACGGTCACCGTCTGCGTCGTGCTCGCCGCCGTCGTGGCGGCGGGCAGGGTGCTGGGCGACGGCTGGGGGGCCGGTGCCTGGACCTTCACCAGGCCCGTGCGATGCAGGCGGGCCGCGACTCGAAAGTGGCCGTTGCGGCGGACCTTGGTCGAGGCCAGCGGACGCCACTGCGTCGCGCCGGCCGGGGCGTACTCCAGCGTCAGCTTCTGGCCCGGTCGTGCGGGCGCTGCGCTGCCGCTGAACGTCACCGCCTGCCCGTAGGAGACGTGATGACGGTTGAGCTTTGCCTGGATTGCGCTCTGGGAATCGTTGTGCGCGACGGTGAGCGCGACCGCCGTAGCCGGAATTGCCAGCATCAGCGCGAACGTCGCGGCGTAAATCCGACGCGACGCACGCGTTTTCAGCTTGGGCCTCAAGACGAGGACCTCCTGTGTACTTCGACCACACGCCTACGGGGTGTGACGGGCTCGCGACTCCACAAGCGCACGCATCTCGCGTGCTCAAGCCGCTACGAGTGCCGCTGGTGTTGCGACAACCGATTCGCCCCCAGCCGGGCCGTAGGGCGTGGTGCCCCGGAAAGCCCGGCATCGTGTCCCCGTTCGCCACCGCACCGAGCAGCAGCAACTAGGCAGGTCGAATCCAGCCGATGAGGGAAGCACGCATCACACCGGATCAGTGTGAGTCACGTCACACTCCTGGACGCATGGTCCAGATGTATCAGGCGAAGCGCTGTCGATACGCGGCCTGCAAGAATCAGCTCAATGACTAATCCGGATCGGCTGACGGGCCTGGACAGCTCGTTCCTGCATCTCGAGCGCGATGCCGCGCACATGCACGTGGCCGGCTGCATGGTGTTCGCGGGCAAGGCGCCGTCGTACCCCGAGCTGGTCGACCAGATCGGGCTGCGGCTGCACCTGGTTCCACGTTATCGGCAGCGGCTGGCATTCGTGCCCTTCAACCAGGGCCGGCCGGTCTGGGTCGATGACCCGCACTTCAACCTGACGTATCACGTGCGCCACACGGCGCTGCCGCGCCCCGGCGCCGAGGCCGACCTCAAGCGGCTCGCCGGCCGGATCTTCTCCCAGGCGCTTGATCGCAATCGCCCGCTGTGGGAGCTGTGGCTCGTCGAGGGCCTGGCCGGCGGCCGGTTTGCGCTGCTGAGCAAGACCCACCACGCGCTCGTCGACGGCGTCTCGGGGGTCGACATCGCGACGGTGCTGTTCGACTCCTCGCCGGATCCGATGCCGGTCTCCCAGCCGGACAGCGAGTGGATCCCGCGACCGCTGCCGAGCAAGGCACAGTTGTTCGCCGACGCGCTGGTCGAGCGAGGGACCGTCCCCGGCGAGGTGGCCCGAGGCGTGCGCGCGACGCTGCGCGGACCTCGTGCCGTGGCCAAGCGCGTCGGCGGCGCGGTGGCGGGGGTCGGAGCGATGGCCTGGACGGGACTACAGGCCGCGCCGGCAAGCCCGTTCAACGTTCGGATCGGCCCGCACCGCCGGTTCACTTGGGTGCGCGGCGACCTCGCCGAGTTCAAGGCGATCAAGAACTCACTCGGCGGCACGGTCAACGACGTTGTGCTGGCGGCCGTCGCGGGCGCCCTGGGCCGCTATCTGCGCCGCAACGGCCACGCCACCGGCGACCTCGTGCTCAAGGCGATGGTCCCGGTGTCGGTGCGCGCCGATGTCGAGCGAGGCGCTTTGGGCAACAAGGTCGCCGCGATGTGGGCGCCGCTTCCGGTCGGGATGACCGATCCCGTCGAGCGGCTGCTGACGATCAGCCACGCGATGCAGGGGATCAAGGAGTCAGGCCAGGCCGTCGGAGCGCAGGTGCTCACGGGCTTGTCGGGCTTCGCACCCCCGACGATCATGGCCCAGGCGGCGCGGCTGCAGGCCCGCCAGCGACTATTCAACCTCGTGGTGACGAACGTGCCGGGGCCGCAACACCCCCTGTACATGCTGGGTCGCGAGCTCGAGGCGCTGTACCCGATGGTGCCACTTGCCGAGAACACCGCGCTGGGGATCGCGATCATGAGCTACAACGGCCAGCTCAACTTCGGGTTCACGGCCGACTACGACGCGCTCGCGGATGTCGAGGACCTGACTGACGATCTGCGCTCGGCGATCGAGGAGCTTTCTGCTGCGGCCGGCGGCTCGCCCGGTAACGGGCGCCCGCCACGCGGTTCGAGCAAGCGCGCAGTCCGCGCGGCTGGGTGAAGTTCGCGACCACCGCGCTCGAGCGCGTCGCAATCGTCGTCGCTTCGCTGGCCCTGTCGTTCGGGCTGATCGCAGTGCTGTCCGGCTTCTTTGCCGGCCGCGATCAGGCGGGCGTGGCGATCACCCAGACCGGCCCGGGCAGCGCGTTCCCGGACCTCGGAGCAGGGCATCTGAAGCCCGGGGACAAGCGTCCCGAATACGACTCGGACCCTCCCACGAGCGGCGCGCACATCCCCGAGCCGGTGATCCGGGACGAGGCCGAGCTCAACGACGACCAGCTGCTGTCGGCGCTGGAGACCGGCAACGTGGTGTTCGTGTACGGGACGAAAAAGCCGCCGCCGGGCCTGCGCGACCTCGCGAACAGGCTCGCCTCCCCGTTCGCGCCGGCGCTTGCCGCCGCCGGGCAGGCGGTGATCCTCGCGCGTCGCCCGGGCACGATCGGGATCGACGGTCTCGCCTGGGCACACGCGGTCAGCGTGCGGGACGCAAGCGATCCACGGCTGGCGCAATTCGCGCAGTTCTGGTTGGGTCGCGGCGACCCCGGCCGTTAGCGTCCGGCGCGGCCTACGAACGCCGGAACGGATTACCGAGCGTCAGCGGGTGCCCCTCGTACCGGCGCGCGAGGCGGTAGAACAACCCGCCGTCGGTGGTGGCTTGCGTGGTCCCGTCGGCGCCGCCGCCGAACAGTAGGCCGATGACGCCGGCGTCGCGCGTGGCTTTCAGGTGCGCCCCGCTGGGATTGTCCAGCCACCACTGCAGACGGTTGTCGCGGTAGTGACCCCAGGTGTCGTTGAGCTGGGTGTTGCCAACCGGTAGCTGCCACAGCACCACCGGCTCGTGAGTCCGGCGCGTGAATCCGGCGATGTACTCGTCGTGGCGGACGAAGTCCGCGGGTCCCCACCACGTGTTCGGGTTGTTCTCGACGTGTTGGTAGAAGCCGGCGTCGCGGTCGGTGACGTCGTTGAAGACCAGGTCGAAGTGCGCGTGCAGGGACTCGTAGAACGCCGCCGACTTGGCAGCGAGCGCGTCCATGTGCGCAGCAGACGGCTTGGAGTAGGTCGGGTCCTCCCCTGTCCCCCACGTGCTCAGGTGCCAGGCGAGCACCGCGTGGGGCGCAAGCCTGTTGCGCAGCGAGATCAGGCGTTGGGCGAAGGAGCGTGCGAGCTTCGTCGCGCGGGCCTGCTCGAGGTATCCCCAGAGATCGGGCTCGACATGGATCACCACGGTGTGTCCGCCGGCCGACTGCGCGACCCTACGCAGCAACAGGCTGTAGTCGGCCCAGTAGGCCCGCATCGTCGCGCGGTTGCGGAGGTTGGAGAGGTCCCTCGCGGCTTCATCTCCGCCGACCGACGGCTTTGACTGCAGTAGCTCGTAGAACGTGAGCACCGGGATCATGTGCTGGGCGATTGACTCGCGCACGTACATCGAGGCAAACGTGCCGTTCGGGTTCCAATGCGTCCAGTCGGCGCCCGTGTTGACCCCTCCGGACAGGTACTGGTAGCGGGCGTCGACGCGGGCCTGCGATCGCAGCGCGTGTGCGTCTCCCGGCGAGTTCGTGACCCCGAGCACCAGGTGGTGCGGCCAGCCGACCGGCAGCAGGATCATCGGCAGTAGCAATGACCATAGGTTTCGTCGCATATGGCAGGTGCGTGCAGTCTGGAGGGGAGCGGCTTCGCGCCTAAGCGTCCCGGACGGCGATCGTCACGCGTGAGAGGACGCACAGGCGCGCCTGGTCGTCGAAGATCTCAACCTCCCATACCCACGTCGTGCGCCCCCGGTGCCGCCGCGTCGCCTTTGCATCGATTACGCCCTGGGTAATTGGACGCAGGAAGCTCGTCTGGTTCGACAGGCCCATCGCCAACTTGCCCTGCGGCATGACCGCAAACGCAGTGCCGAACGAGGCCAGCGACTCGGCGACGGCGGCGTGCACGCCGCCGTGGACGAGGCCGGCGGGCTGCTTGAGGTCGTCGCGCACGGCGACGCGGCCGCGGACGAGCTCATCGGTGAGCTCGATCAGTTCGAGCCCGTAGAGGCCGTCGAAGCCGAGCTCCATCATCGCGGGGAGCGTGACGGGGAGTTTTGGCTGCATAGGCGCGGGCACCTTACCGACCCCCCGCGCGCTGGGAGTGGGCCGCCGTCTTACGTGCCGCCGCTACGCTTGTGCTCGCTATGGCTTCACTGGATAGCTTGCCGGCCGATCAGCGGGCCGTTCTCGAACTGGTCCTCAAGCGCGGACGGACGTATGACGAGATCGCGCGGATGCTGTCAATCGACCGCGCCGGTGTGCGCGAGCGCGCGCTTTCGGCGTTCGACGCGCTTGGCCCGCAGACGCGCGTGCCGCCCGAGCGCCGGGCGCTGATCACCGACTACCTGCTCGGCCAGCTGCCGGCGAAGGTGAGCGAGGACACGCACCAGCGCCTTGCGCAGTCGGCGAGCGAGCGGGCATGGGCTCGCGTCCTTGCCTCCGAGCTTGACTCGATCGCCGTGAGCCCGCTGCCGGAGATCCCGACCGACGGCGCCCGCGAGCCAGAGCCCGCGGCCGTGCCGGCCCGCGAGCCGATCGCCGTGAGCGCTGCAGCTGCCGCTGCCGAGCCGTCGCCCGCCCCCACAGAGTCTGGCGCCTCGCAGCCGCACGGCCTGGCCGCGCGTCCGAGCTCCCGGCGCGGCGGGATCATCCTGCTGTCGCTCGGAGCGCTGGTCGTGGTCGCCGTCGTCGTCGTGATCGCATTGCTCAGCGGCGGTGGCAGCAAGAAAAACAGCACCACCAGCGCCTCTCAGCCCGCCGCCACTTCATCGACGCCCACGACGAGCTCGACGCCCTCGACGTCGACGTCGACTTCCACAACCGCCGCCAACGGTGCGAAGCTCGTCGCGCAGATCAACCTGACCGCGCCGACCTCCGCCGCGGCGACCAAGCCCGTCGGCGTCGCGCTCGTGCTCAAGCAGGGCAAGAACACCGGCATCGCGATCCGCGCCCAGAACCTTCCGGCCAACGGCAAGCACGACGCCTACGCGGTCTGGCTCTACAAGTCCGACAATGACAACCACATCCTCGGCTTCGTCAATCCGGCCGTCGGCTCCAACGGCGTGCTGCAGGCCGAAAGCGCGCTCCCGAGCAATGCCGGTCACTTCAGCCAGCTGCTGATCACCAAGGAGACGCAGCAGAACCCGAAGTCTCCGGGAACGATCGTCCTGCAGGGCACGCTCAAGGGCCTCTCCTGAGGCTCTAGACGCAGACGCGCTCCAAGCCCTCCAGCGCCTCCTTCAGCTTGCCTCTGGTCGCCCGGCGCAACATGAAGCCACCGGTGCGCGAGTAGCCCCGAAGCTTCTGGCGCTGCGCGATCGTGACCTGCGTGCCGCCGTCGGTCGCCTCGAGCGTCACCTCGGTGATCGCTTCGTCGAGGACCCGCTCAAACGGGGTACCGATCACCTCCTGCTCCCACACGCGGCGCCGCAGCGGCTCTGACAGCGTCAGGTGAAAGTCCGCCCGCACCGGGCGCCCGCGCTTGGTCGTGAACACCTGTGTCCAGCGGTCGTCGTCGACGCCCTCCATTCTCGTCACCCCGGGCCACCAGCGAGGCATGTGGTGGGGGTCTTCGAGCATCGACCAGACACGTTGCGGCGGCGCGGCGATCTTCCGGGAGTAGGTGGTCGTCGGCACCGGTCAGTCGGCGTATTCGATCACGGTCAGCACCTCGTGCGGCGCCAGCCGGGCCCGTCCGCCGAGGAAGCTCAGCTCGACGAGGAAGGCACAGCCGGCCACAACCGCTCCGAGCTCCTCGACGAGCTTGCAGACGGCTGCTGCCGTCCCGCCGGTCGCAAGCAGGTCATCATGCACCAGCACTCTGATGCCGCCTGCCAGAGCGTCGGCATGCATCTCCAGCGCGTCGATCCCGTACTCGAGCACGTACTCGGCGCTGACGGTCTCGCTGGGCAGCTTGCCCGGCTTACGTGCGGGCACGAAGCCCACGCCCAGCTCGCGTGCGAGCGCGGCGCCCAGGATGAACCCCCGCGCCTCGGCGGCCACGACCAGGTCCACCGACAGCGGTCGCGCCAGCGCCGCCAGCTCCGACACCGCCTGGTCCAGCGCTGTGGCGTCCAGCAGCAGTGGGGTGATGTCCTTGAAGACGATTCCCGGCCGCGGAAAGTCCGGGATGTCGCGGACGAATCCTTTGAGGTCGACGGTGCTCACCGCCGGATTGTCAGCTGACGATGCTGCGCAGGTCGCGGATCAGCAGCAGGTGCCTGAGGTGCGTGGTCACCGAGGCGAGGTTCTCGAGCGCCTCGATCGCCTCCTTGCGGCGCTCGGGATTGCGAGAGCGCAGCGCCGGGGCGAGGATGCTCTGAAGCAGCTGGGCCTCGCGGTCGGCAGAGCTTCGGAACACGCGCAAGTTGCGGCCGCCGACGCCGTAGCGCGCCAGCTCCGAGACGGCGCGGACGATCTCGCGCTCGGTCTCGTCGTAGTAGCGCGTCCCGCCTCTGACGTCCCCTTTTATCACGCCGAACTCGACCAGCTCACGGACCAAAGTGGCGTCCGCGCCCGTCTCCTCGACGACGTCCTCGAGCGAGTACAGGGCTCCTGCGTCGCGCGTGGTCACCATCGTGCGCCGCATCGCGCGGCCGTCCCCCGGAGGGGTGACCTCGCGGTCGGTGCGCCCACCGGCGAGCTCCTGGCGGATCACCCGCAGCGGCAGGAACTCGTCGCGCTGCAGGCGCAGGATCGTGCGCAGCCGCTGGATGTCCGATTGGGTGTAGAGGCGATAGCCGCCCTGCGTGCGCCGTGGCGTGAGGAGCTTCTGGTCCTCGAGGTAGCGGATCTTGGAGATCGAGATATCGGGGAACTCCTGGACCAGCGCCTTGCACACGGCACCGATCGTCACGGCCTTTTGACGGGGCGGCTCGGAGGGTGCCTCGGGAGGCTCGGGCAGCGCCATCGCTGGGTCGGTTGTCTCGGGGGTCACCATTTACCTGCTGAGGAACGCGAGCTTGTATTTGCCGACCTGCAGCTCATCGCCGTCGGCCAGCCGGTGGGACTCGATCCGCTTGCGGTTGACGTAGGTGCCGTTCAGCGACCCGCAGTCATCTAGGTAGTAGTCGTGACCGCGGTGGACGATCACAGCGTGGTCGCGCGACACCGTGACGTCGTCGAGAAAGACGTCGGAGTCCGGGCGCCGGCCCACGGTCATGCGGTCGCCCTGGAGCGCGAAGCTCTCGCCGGCCCGGCCGCCCCCAGCCCGGATCACAAGCGCGGCTCCCCTGGCCGCGACCGCCTCGAGGTCGATCTCCTCGATCTCACCGGTCTCGCCGATCTTGTATGCAGCGGTGGTGTCACCGGAGGGCTGCTCGTTGCCGCCCAGGAAGGCCCCGCAGCGCTGGCAGTAGTTCGCGCCATCCGCGTTGCTGAATCCGCACTCGGGGCAGTGCTGGGCCACCTACCGGTAACCCTCCTGGCGCCCACGGACGGTCATTCGCCTTCGGTCGGCACCCGGCCGGCGAGGATGTCGGTGAGCTGCTGGACGTCCGCGCCGGTGATGATCAGCTCGCCGCTCTCGTCCTTCTTGCGAAGACGGTTCACGAGCTCGGCGCGGAGGATGTCGATCTTCCCGTGCAGGATCCGACGCCTGTAGGAGATCTCCATCTCCTCCTCGGTCAGCTGCTTGATGAGCTCCTTGAGCTCCTGATCACTCAGTGAGCCGAGGTCGGGAAACGTATCCATGGGAATGGGACCCCCCAAGGGTCGGATTGACGAGTCAGCGAGTATAGCCCTCGACCCCATAGGGTCAAGCTCAGCTTGAGAGTTTGGCTGGATGTTGCGGAAATGTCACGCGTCGCGACGTTCGCGGAGTTCTTTGCGCCCCCGCCGCACGTACAGCGCGGTAGCGAGCAGCCCTAGCGCCATCCCCACGTAGAGCATGATCAGCGCGAGCCAGTGGACCCCGGCCATCGCGAAGAACGGCGCGCCCATGATCGGGGCGACGCCAAGGCGCCCGGGCCAGTTGATCTTGACGTCGACGCCGTGCCGCAGCGCGTAGCGGCTGAGCCCGAGCATGAACAGCTCGCGGGCGATCACGATCGCGATCGCCCAGCGCGGCAGCAGCTCGAAATGCCAGCAGACCAGCATCCCCGAGACGACCAGCAGCCGGTCGACGATCGGATCCAGCAGCGCCCCCAGCCGGCTGTACTGGCCGGTGAGCCGCGCCGCGAAGCCGTCCAGGTAATCCGCCCAGCCGATCACCGCGAACAGCACCGCCGCGAGCGCGCTGTGGCCGTCGTCGCTCGACAGGCCGACGATCAAGAACACGGGGATCCCCGCCAGGCGCAGGTACCCGATGACGTTCGGGATCGTCCACGGGTGCAGCGGGTGGCCGGACAACGTGGCGTCTGGCGGCGGGCCCGAGCGATCGATCCCGAACAGGCGGCGCTTGGTGATCCCGCGGCTCACGCGCCCGGACCCAACGCCACTCGCTACGGAAGCTCCCGCCAGAGCGCTTCGATGGCCTGCGCCGCGCCTTCGATCGGAACGCTGCGCTTCTCCATCCCACGCCTGACCTGAACCTCGAGCTCGCCTGCCGCCAGCGTGCGCCGGCCGACGGTGATCCGCAGCGGGCAACCAAGCAGCTCGGCGTCGGCGAACTTCTCCCCCGGGCCCGCGTCGCGGTCGTCATACAGCGTCTGCAGCCCGAGGTCCTGAAGCTCGCCGTAGAGGCGATCGGACAGCTCGCGCTCCTCGCTGCCGGGCTGCCCGAGCGTGACGAGCTCGACGTCGAACGGCGCCATCGAGCGCGGCCACGAGATCCCGTGCTCGTCGGCGTACTGCTCGACCGCGGCGGCCGCCGCGCGCGCCGGCCCGAAACCGTAGGAGCCCATCCAGATCAGCTGCTCGGAGCCGGACTCGTCGAGGTACTTGGCGCCAAGCGGCTCGGAGTAGCGCGTGCCGAGCTTGAAGATGTTCCCGACCTCGATCGCCGGCTCGATCCGCACGGCCGCGCCGGCGACCGTGTCGCCGTCGAGCACGCTCCTGACGTCGACCGAATCGAACCGGAAGTCACGGCCCGGCTCGACGCCCCGCAGATGCAGGTCGACCTTGTTGGCGCCTGCCACATATCCGCCCGGACCGACCCCCTCGTCGAGCAGGATCGGCAGATCGGTCCCGACCGGGCCGATGAACCCCGGCGGGCCGAGCCGCGCAGACACCTCGTCCGGGTGGGCGGGGCGGAACTCGCTGCCCAGCGCAAGCGCGAGCTTGACCTCGTTGACGCGGTGATCGCCGCGCACAACGACGACCTTCATCGCGTCGCCATCGACGATCACCGGGAATGCCTTGAGCAGGGCGCCGGCGCCGACCTGCAGCTCCTGCGCGACGGCGTCGATCGTCGTCATCCCGGGGGTCAGGACCTCCTCGGGCGCGTCGAGCGAAGGCGGCAGCTCGACCGCCTGGGCGTCGGCGCTGGCCACCTCGAGGTTGGCCGCGTAGCCGCCGGCAAGCGCCACGTCGTTCTCGCCCGCCGCGCACGGCGCCATGTACTCGTGGGCGCCGGTGCCGCCCATCATCCCGACGTCGGCTTCGACCCGGTACCACTCGAGCCCGAGCCGGTCGAACATGCGGTCATAGGCCACGACGTGCTTGTCGTAGGCGACGTCGAGCCCCTCGCGGTCGCGGTCGAACGTGTAGGAGTCCTTCATGATGAACTCGCGCGTTCGCAGCACGCCCGCTCGCGGCCGCGGCTCGTCGCGCTCCTTGACCTGGAAGTGGTAGAGGATCAGCGGCAGGTCGCGGTATGACCGGACGGCCGCGGCGACGTGCCCGGTGACGATCTCCTCGTGGGTCATCGCCAGCACCATGTCGGCGCCACGGCGGTCCTTGAGCTTGAACAGTTCGTCGATGCCGTAGCGACCGGTGCGGCGCCAGGGCTCGGCCGGGTGCAGCACCGGCATCAGCAGCTCCTGACCGCCGATCGCGTTCATCTCCTCGCGCACGATCTGCACGACCCGCTCGTGGATGCGCCAGCCGGCCGGCAGCCAGCTCCACAGACCCGACCCGACCTGGCGGATCAGTCCGGCGCGGACCATCAGCTTGTGCGAGATCGCCTCCGCGTCGGCGGGGGGCTCGCGCTCGGTGGGAAGGAAATACTCCGAGAGGCGGGTCACAGGGCGTTCACGGGCGAAGCGTACCCGGGGCGCTCCGCGTCGCGATCCCCGCGTCGACGGGGCGTACGTTCCAGCGACCACCTTCGGTCTGATAGGACTACCTTCAACCCCAAATCTGTCGGCAAGTGCAAGGAGAACGTATGGCCTACGAAGTGCCGCCCCTCCCGTATGACTACAACGCGCTTGAGCCCACCATCGATGAAGCGACGATGCACCTTCATCATGACAAGCACCATCAGGCCTACGTCAACGCGGCCAATGGCTTGCTCGAGGGCACCGAATGGGCCGACAAGCCGGTCGAGGAGGTTCTCAAGAACCTCGGCTCGCTCGGTGACAAGGCGACCGGGGTGCGCAACCAGGCCGGCGGCCACTACAACCACTCGCTGTTCTGGGAGTGGATGAGCCCCAATGGCGGCGGCGCGCCCGATGGCGACCTGGGCTCCGCGATCGATTCGGCATTCGGCTCGTTCGACGACTTCAAGGCGCAGTTCAAGGACGCCGGCGTCAAGCGCTTCGGCTCCGGCTGGGCGTGGCTGATCCACGACGGCTCCGGACTGGCGATCGTCTCGACCGCCAACCAGGACAACCCGATCAGCGACGGCAACACGCCGCTGCTGGGCGTGGACGTGTGGGAGCACGCCTACTACCTCAACTACCAGAACCGCCGCCCCGACTACCTCGACGCGTGGTGGAACGTCGTCAACTGGGCGAAGGTAGCGGAGGGATTCTCGGCCGCTTCCAGCTAGCCTGGGGCGACCCAACCGAGCAGATGACCTGGGCCCGCCACCAAGCGGGGGGCGGGCTCAGAGCCGTGCCTTGAACGCTGACGCCCCACCAGCCTCGACCCACGCGCTCGAAAAGCGCCCGTCGCTGCGCCCGAGCGACTCGCTGCTGTCGACCGCCCGCCGGGTGCCGCCCGCCTTCGCGGTCGCGCTGCTCTGCCTCGCCGCGACGCTGCTGGCCAACGCCGTGCTCAAGCACGAGTCCGGGATACGCGGCGACGACCCCTACTACGAGCGGATGGCCACCCACCCGGGCGGCCCGCACACGTTCCCCTACGCGTACCGGATCGCGGTCCCGTGGGTCGTGCACGTGCTGCCCTTCTCGCACACGGCGTCGTTCACGCTGCTCGCGTGCCTGTCGCTGGCGATCACCGGCGGCGTGATGTTCACCCTGCTCGGGATCTTCGGTGTGCGACCGCGGCTGTCGGTGGCGCTCGTCGTCGGGCTGGTGCTGTCGCCAGCGGCGCTCGTCGTGATCCTGCGCCACGGCCGCAACGTCGACCCCGAGTCGCTGCTGGTGCTGACGCTCGGCACGTTGTTCATCGTGCGCCGCCAGAAGCTGGCGCTCGGGATCACGATGCTGATCGGCGCCACCGTGCGCGAGTCGAGCCTGTTCCTGATCCCATTCGCCTACGCCGTGTGGGCCGAGCGGCTGTTCGATCGCCAGGCGCTGAAGGACACCGCGATGGTCTCGGCGCTGCCGGCGATCCTCTATTTGTTCATGCGGACGTCGATCGACGCCCGCGGCAAGGAGTGGCCGGGAACGCTGATCTCAGCCCGCTGGCACGTGATCAAGGAGGCACTGGGCGGCGGCGGGTGGAAGGTCGAGGCGCGGCGCATGGCCTACGTGTTCGGACCGATCTGGGTGGTCGCACCGTTCGCGTTATTGACGCTGCGTTTCGCGCGGCGCAGCCTGGTGCTGGTGGCGCTTTGCGTGGTGTCGATGACGTTCGCCCTGGACTGGGGGCGCGTGATCTTCCTCGCGGCGCCGGTGTTCTACATCGCCGCCGGGCACGTGATTCGCGATCGTCGGCGGTTGGCGATCGCGACGGTCGCGCTGCTGCTGGCGATGGACCTTGGGTACGCGGTGTACATGCAGGCCTACGGGGTCAAGCATGGGCTGGATGCGCCGTTGGTGCCTACTGAGCGGGTGTACTGACGCTTGGGTTGCCCGGGCCCCGTTTAACGGCCCATTGAGTAGGGGGATGGACGGGTGTCCGGCGCCGCATAACGGTGCATCGAGCGAAATCACAGGCAAAACCCAGCATCCTCGCGTCTGCCTGCCGAGGCTCGTCAAGTTATGCATGGCCTACGTGCGTAACGTGACACCCCCTCCCTAGCCGCACGCCGAATGCCGACTTTTGCATCCGCGGACCCGCCCCATCCGCTCCTTCAATGAGTTTTTTCCGGGCCCGGGCAAACCCGACGCCGGAAGCTCAGGCCCGAGTAAACCGCCGCCCCGCCACCGGCGAGACGTCCTCATCGAGCCGCGCGGCCTCCGCTTCCATCCGGGCGATCCGCTCGGGCGTCATCGCCGTGCTGTCCTCGTTCTCCGACAGCCACTCGCGGGCTTCGGCGGCCCGCTGCTCGTCAAGCACGACCTTCTTGCCGGCCTCGTAGTAGCGGTCGATCTCGGCGAACAGCTCGTCCACCAGGCGGTCGGTTGGCACCTTCTTGAGAGGCTCGCCCCGGGAGTAGATCATCCCCATGTCTTTCGCCCCGGTGATGCCGAAGTCGGCGTGGCGCGCCTCGCCGATCCCGTTCACCGCGCAGCCGAGCACCGACACCTCAATCGGATCGTCATAGGCCTCCAACCGCCGCTCCACCTCGGCGACGACGGAGTCCATGTCGAATTGCAGACGTCCGCAGGTCGGGCAAGCGATCAGCACTGGACCGCGCTCGCGCAGCTTCAGCGCCTTGAGAATCTCCCAGGCGACCTTGACCTCCTCCTCGGCGTGGAACGTCGACAGCGAGATCCGGATCGTGTCGCCGATGCCGTCGGCCAAGAGCGTCCCGAGTCCGACTGCCGACTTCAACGATCCAGACCACTTCGTGCCCGCCTCCGTGACGCCGAGGTGCAGCGGATATGGAATCCGCTCCGCCAGCAGCCGGTTGGCGGCGATCGTGTTCGGCACCGACGTCGACTTCATCGACACCTTGAAGTTCTGGAAGTCCAGGCGCTCCATCAGCTCGACCGTCTCTACCGCCGCGCTGACCAGCGCCTCGACCGGGTTGTCGTACTCGAGTTGACGCAGGTGGGCGGGGAGCGAGCCGGAGTTCACCCCCACGCGCAGCGGTGTGCCCAATTCGGTCGCACGCGCCGTGACCTGGGCGACCTTGTCGGGACCGCCGATGTTGCCGGGGTTAAGGCGTACGCAGTGGGCGCCGGCGTCGAGCGCCTTTAGCGCCAGCGTGTAGTTGAAGTGGATGTCGGCGATCACGGGGATCGGCGAGTCCTGCACGATCTGTTTCAGGGCCTCGACGTCCTTCTCGCGGGGGACCGCCACGCGGACGATGTCGGCGCCCGCTTCGGCGACCCGGCTAACCTGGTCCATGGTCGCCTGAAGATCGGCCGTCTCGGTCTTCGTCATGGTCTGTACGGCGACCGGCGCACCACCGCCGATTGGCACGCTGCCGACGTGAATCTGACGTTTCGAAGCCACGTCGCCAGTGTAGACAGGGCGTGTTCAACGCAACTTCGCAACCGGAGATTGGTTCCCTTTTTATGCTCAGATTCAGACGACTACTTCCAATCGCCGCGCTTTTGACGCTTGTCGCCGGGCTCCACGCCACTGCGGCATCCGCCTCAAGCACTCAGGAGTCGATCATCCAGGACGACGCCCTGATCAAGGCGGATCCGGCCGGAGCGCTGGCAACTTTCAGGTCGCTCGGCGTAACCCGCGTGCGACTCTCGGTCACCTGGGCCTCGCTCGCTCCGAGCCCCAATTCCAAGAAGGCCCCCAAGGGATTCAAGGGCGGCGACCCCGCCTCGTACAAGGGCTGGCAGATCTACGACGCGATCGCTCGTCAGGCAAAAGCCGATGGCATCGCCCTGGACTTCATGCTCACGGGCCCGGCGCCCCGGTGGGCAACCGGCCCGGGCATGCCCAGCGGCACCCACCTGCAGTGGAAGCCTTCGGCATCGCAGTTCGGTGCGTTCGCCAAGGCCGTTGGCACTCGCTACAGCGGCCGCTATCACGGGCTGCCGCGGATCACCTTCTGGTCGATCTGGAACGAGCCCAACTACGGCTTTGACCTCGCGCCGCAGACCACCAACCACGACTCGATCGAGGTCGGTGCTGCGATCTACCGCGGGCTGCTCAGCCACGCCTGGGCCGGCCTGTCGCAGAGCGGCCACAAGCCCGGGAAGGACACGATCCTCATCGGTGAGACCGCCCCGCGCGGACTCGACCACGGGATCGGCAACTTCCAGGGCGTCAAGCCGCTGCGCTTCCTGCGCGCCCTGTACTGCGTGGACTCGCAATACCGCGAGCTCCGCGGTTCGGCCGCCAGCGCCCGCGGGTGCCCGACCACCGCGAGCGGCTCGCGCGCCTTCCGCAGGCAGAACCCGGCGCTGTTCTCGGCCAGCGGATTCGCCGACCACCCCTACACCGCCCAGGCGGCGCCGGTCGCCCCGAACGTCCCGACCAACCTGAACGGCCACGGCCGCAGCGACCCCGACTTCTCGGACCTGCCCGAGGTCGGCCGGCTCGAGGGAGTGCTGGACCGCCTGAACCGGATCTACGGCTCGCGCAGCCACTTCAACGTGTGGAGCACCGAGTACGCCTACCGCACCAGGCCGCCCGACAAGGTCGGCGTCAGCCTGGCCAACCAGGCCTACTACCTCAATTGGGCCGAGTACATCAGCTACAAGCAGCGGCGGATCGGGAGCTTCGACCAGTACCTGCTGGTCGATCCGCCCAGCGGCAGCTTTGCGAGCGGCCTGGAGTTCAACAGCCGCAAGCACAAGCCGTCGTTCGACGCGTACCGGATGCCGCTGTACCTGCCGACCACGTCGACTCGCAAGGGCAAGTCGATCGAGGTCTGGGGCGGTGCGCGTCCGGCGCACTTCGCCGCGGGCCGCCAGTCGGTCGCGATCCAGTTCCGCAGCAGTTCCAAGGCCGCGTGGAAGACGCTCAAGACCGTCGCGATCAGCAACAAGCGGGGCTACATCGACACCCGCATGGCGTTCCCGTCAAGCGGCCAGGTGAGGCTTGCCTGGAGCGGGTTCACCAGCCGCACGCAGACCATCAAGGTCCATTAGCGGACCAGCCGTGAGTGACGCGTGCCGTCGGTGCTCAGGTGGAGCGCCGACGGTACGCGATCACCGCAAACACGCCCGCCGCGACGACGAGGACGCCGAGCACGATCAGCAGGGGCGTGGGCAGGAATGACGATCCTCCGCCGCCGCCGCCACCGCTGTCGGCTTTGATCCCACCGATGTCGGCCAGCAGCGCGCGCTGGATGACGTCGTAGCAGTCCGTGTATTCCTTGACGTCGGCAGGCATCGTGTTCAGCGCCGTGCGCAGTTGGGCCGCGGTGTAGGTCTGCGTGAGCCGCGTGTGCGTGTTGCAATCAGCGACCGCCCCAGACAGGGCGGCGGACGCCGGCGCGGCGGCGAGCAGGCCGGCGGCGAGTACCGCCACGGCGGCAATCACGGCTGACGATCCGCGTGTCATCGGCAGACAGGTTAGGGCGATTGCCCGGAATCCTGCGTTACCCGGCCGTTGTATCGTCGCCCGCTGTGCCACTCCCGCAGTCGATCCGCAGCGCCGTTCCCAACGGCGTGCGCGACCAGCCCACGCTACGTGCCGCGGCGCTCGCGCTCGGTCTGATCCCACCGCGACCGATGCACTCGCCAGCCGAGGCCGACGTGCTGGCGCAACTCGCTCAAGCCGCGACACGCGTAGTCGAAATCGGCGTTTACGAGGGCTCCTCCGCGGTCGTGCTCTGTCGAGCAATGACGCCAAGCGCCGAGCTTCACCTGATCGACCCGTTCGTCGACGAGAGCGGTGCCGCGCTGCCACCCAACTGGTCGGCGGTTCCGGCCGCTACGCGGATGTCCGTTTGGCGTGTCGCCCGTCACGACGGTCCGAAGACTCGCTGGCACATCGCCCGCAGCCAAGATGTCGGGCGCCGCTGGGCCGGCGGCGAGGTCGATTTCGTGTTCATCGACGGCGACCACAGCGCGCAGGCCTGCCGCGAGGACTGGGACGTGTGGAGTCCCCACGTTCGCCTTGGCGGGTCGGTTGCGTTTCACGACGCGCGCCTCGAGCAGCCAAATGGCACCGGCAGCCCAGGACCCACAACGGTCGTCGACGAGCTGTTTCGGAGCGCGGCGCCACCGGAGGGTTGGCGCATTGCGAACGAGATCGACACTCTCGTCGTCGTCAGTCGCGACGCTCAGCCGTCGACGGCCGCGTAGACCTGCGCGAGCCGCTTCGACACGACGTCGGGGTCGGTCAGCCGGCGCGCTCGCTCGATCGCCAGCGCCCCTGCCTGCCCCGCCTCTCCACGCAGCCGCCCGATCATCTCGGCGAGTGCCCGCGGATTCCCCGCCGGAACGAGCCACTCATCCGGGACGAGCTCCGGCAGCGCCCCCACACGCGAGGCCGCCACGGGCACGCCCGAAGCCATCGCCTCCGCGGCCGCCAGGCCGAACGTCTCGCCCGAGCGAGACGGCACGATCGCGACCACGGCCTCTCTGCGCAATCGCTCGAGCTCGCGATCGTCGACTTGCCCGGCGAACGTGACGTCGGCCGCGTCCGCCTGAGCCGCCGCGACCAAACGCGCATGCTCGGGGCCGTCGCCCGCCACGACGAGCGGCATGCCGGCGATCCGGCAGGCCTCGATTGCGACGTCGACGCCCTTCTCTGGCGCCAGGCGGGCCACCACCAGCGCATGACGCCCCTCGGCCGCCGCAGACCCGGCAGCGAACCGGCGGATGACGTGCGGCAGCACGTGCGCCTGGTGCACCGGCGCGCGCAGCTCGTGCAACCGCTCAAGCGAGAACTCGCTGGGCACTACGAACGCGTCAGCCAGTCCGGCTAGCCGCCGCTGCCACAGCGCCAGCCCGGCGCCGTAGCTGACGGCCTCTGCGAGCGAGCCGCGGCAGTTGCGCAGCACTCCCGGCAGCGTGTTGCGGCCATGGCAGCGCGTGCACTCCTCGCCGTGGGTAAAGCAGACGCCGACGGCGCACACGAGCCGGTACTGGTGCACGTGCAGCACGACCCGAGCCCCGGCGTCGCGTGCCGCCGCCACCGCGCGCCACCCGAGCGTTGGATGCAGGTTGTGGGCGTGGACGATGCGGGCCTTCGTCCGGCGCACCGCCCGGGTCACCTCGTCGGGCCGCAGGCCGCCGCCGAGCATCCCCAAGGCCGCTCCAGCGCGCCCCACCGTCGCGGACTCGCGCTCGAGCAGCTCGGCGTCCTCCCCGAGGCGCTCCCGGACCAGCCACAGCAGGTCCTCGACCGCCCGCTCCTCCCCGCCGGTCGTCCGGTAGCGGTTGTGGAGGACGAGGATCAAGCGCTCTGGAGCAGCACCGCCGGCGCCGCGCCGGCCGGTCCCAGCAATGACGGCGCGCGTGCGGCAAGCTGGGCCGGCGTCAGCCGCCAGCCCGGCACCGCGAAACGATCGACGAGGAACCCGCCCTTGACGGACCTGCTCGAGAGCAGCTTGACGCCCGCTGGAAGCGTCTGCGGAGGCTGCTGGTAGACGCTGCCGACGATGTCGACCTCGCTGACAGTCACGGGCGTCTGCGGCGGCTGTGACCACGGCACGCCGTGCAGATAGATCGTCAGCGGCTGGGCTGCGAAGCCCGAGTCGTAGGCGAGGATCGCGCGCGACCCCGAAGCCGGACCCAACGCCGTCGCCACGCCGCGCCAATCGGGGCGCTGATATTGCGGACTGTTGCCGATCCGCACCCCGGCGTAGACGAACGCTACGAGCAGCACGACCCCGAGCGCTACGCCGACGGGTCTTGCCCGCGGCACGGTGCAGGCGGCGCCGAGCACGACAGCGAGCGGAATCCAGGCGGGGGCGAAGTTGCGCGGTACGAGGTAGTCGCGCCCGAATTCGGCCAGCACGAGCGGCACGAGCAGCACCACAGCGGCGATCGCTGCAGCGACGATCGCTCCGCGACGCTGCTGCGGCTCACCGCCGAAGTACAACAGCGCAGCCACTGCGACAGCGAGCGCCGCCGCGCCCAGCAGGCCGTCGCTCACCAGCGAGCTCTGATACAGCGACCCAAGGCCGAGATCCACGGGCACCTGCTTGATCCGAATCGCGAGCGGGAATGCCTTGATCCATTGCAACGGATGCGACGTGTCCCCGATCGCCAGCGGCAGGATCGCGAGCTGCACCGCCGCCACGGCCGCGGCGGCGATCAGGGTCGCGCGGTTGCGGTACTTGACGACCAGCCAGACCCCCTCGGGCGCGACCAAGAACCCCGCGAAGAAGTGCGTGAGGACGGCCCCGGCCGAAGCAACTGCCCACCACACCAGATTGCGGCGCGACGGCTCCTCGAGCGAGCGCGCAAACAGCCAGAACGACAGCCCGCACAGGAACGTAAACAGCATGTAAGACCGCGCCTCCTGCGAGTACCAGATCATGAACGGGCTGACCGTCGCCAGCGTCGCGGCGACCAGCCCGGCGGCGCGGGACACGAGCTCGCGGCCGCACAGGTAGGTGATCGGGATTACGGCCGTCCCCAGCAGGGCCGACAGCGACCGCAGCCCCACCTCGCCGGTGCCGAACACCTTGACCCACAGCCACGCGACGATGAAATAGAGCGGCGGCGTGGTCTCGTTGACGTGGACCTGGTGCAGCATCGTGCCGAACGACAGGCCCATCAAGTGCACCGTCGCGGCCTCGTCGAGCCAGTAGCTCTGGCTTGCGATCGTGCCGAAGCGGAGTGCGGCGCCAATCGCGATCAGAACTGCAACGATCCAGACGTCGGACGCCATCGTCTCCGCCCACCAGGTCGACTCAGTCCGAGTCCCAGTATCGGGACCCGTGCGGGTCGGGAGGAGCATGCGCGCCCAAGTGTACGCAGCAAACGTCCTATCCTGCCTCGCTTGCCCAAGCCCATGAAACGATCTCTGCCGATGGCCGGCGCCGTACTGTGCGCGCTCCTCGCGCTGGCCGGCTGTGGAGGCGGCTCGAGCTCGGGCTCGAGCTCCGCGTCGAGTTCGGTCGCGCAGGCGAAGGGCCGCAGCGGCCCGATCTCAATCTTCGAGGCCGAGGCGCAGCTGCGCGGCACGCCTGCGCAGACCGCGCAGAACATGGACATCCTGCGCCGGCTCGGAGCCGACGTGATCAGGCTGTACATGCCGTGGAACCAGCTTGCTCCGAATCCGAACTCGCGTAAGCGGCCGAAGTTCAACGCCGCCGATCCGGCGTCCTACTCGGCGGCGACCTGGGCGATCTACGACACGATCGTCCGCGACGCGACCGCGAAGGGTCTCGGGATCGATCTCACGGTCGGCGCGCACGTGCCGCTGTGGGCCACCGCCACCAACGCACCGTCGGGCGGCCCGCATCTGCAGTGGGAGCCCTCGGCCGCCGAATACGGCCAGTTCATGCGCGCTGTCGGCAAGCGATACAGCGGCTCCTACAAGCCGCCGGGCGCGTCGACCGCGCTACCGCGGGTGAAGTTCTGGGCAATCTGGAACGAGCCCAACTACGGGGTCGACCTGGCGCCACAGGCGATCGATCACTCGACCGTGGAAGTGGCGCCGCGGCTGTACCGCGGGCTGGTGGATGCGGCGTGGAGCGCCCTGCAGGCGACCGGCCACGGCCACGACACCTTCCTGATCGGCGAGACCGCCCCGCGCGGCCTGACGACCGGCAACAACCCGGGGAACTTCTCGGGAATGGTGCCGCTGCGCTTCATCCGCGCGATGTACTGCGTCGGCTCGAACCTGAAACCGCTCCAAGGCCAGGCGGCCGCGGTCCGCGGCTGCCCCACGACCGAGTCGGCCTCCAAGCAGTTTGCGGCCGAGAACCCGGGCTTGTTCCACGCCACCGGGTTTGCCGACCACCCCTACCCCCAGGGGCAGATACCGCCCAACGTCAAGACCACCGCCGAGCCCGACTACGCCGACCTCGCGTCTCTAGACAACCTCGAGCACACGCTCGACACGGTCCAGGACGCCTACGGCTCGAGCACGAAGTTCCCGATCTACTCGACCGAGTTCGGGCTGCAGACCAATCCGCCCGAGACCATCTCTCGCGCGATCGACTCCAAGACCGCTGCGTACTACCTCAACTGGTCTGAGTACATCTCCTGGCGCAACCCCCGGGTCTACTCCTACGACCAGTACCTGCTGACCGACCCGCCCGGAGGGAACTTCGCGACCGGCCTCGAGTACGCGGACGGCAAGCCCAAGCCCCAGCTCTACGACGCCTACCGGTTGCCGCTGTACCTGCCGGTGACGCGCGGCCACAAGGGTGAGTCGCTCGAGGTGTGGGGCGACGTGCGTCCCGCGCACTTCGCCCGCGTCGACTCGGGCAAGACGCAGCGGGTCAAGGTCGAGTTCCAGGCCGGATCGAAGGGGCCGTTCAAGACGCTGCAGACGCTCACGATCGCCAACCCGCACGGCTATTTCGACGTTCGGATGTCTTTCCCGGGGAGCGGCATTGTCCGGCTGACGTGGACCTATCCCAACGGGGAGACGATCCACAGCCGCCCGGTGTCCGTTACCGTTAGCTAGCCGCCGTGGCCGCAGAGGATGACGCCGGCCGCCGCAACTTAGAGCCCTGTTCCGCGTTCTTGTCGTCTGAGTGCGAGGTGCTCACTGGGCGGCGATTGTTTCCCCGCTCAGGCCACGTCGCAACGATCGAATGCCGCGAATCTGCCCACGTCCCGTCATGCTGACGCGAGTCCTGATGCTCGCCGTGCTGATGTGCGCGCTACCGACCCCGGCCCATGCGACGAAGAGCCAGGAGTCGTGGTTCGAAGACGACGTCAACCTCTACGCCAACCCCGCCGGAACGCTCGGGCAGATGCGGTTTTTGGGCGTCGACCGTGTTCGGGTGGCCGTCCGCTGGCAGCTCCTAGCCCCCAAGCCGCTGCAGCGCCGCCGGCCCGCCAACTTCAACGCCGCTGACCCGGCCGCCTATCCGGCGGGGACCTGGAACATCTGGGATCAGATCGTGACCGACGCGAAGGCCGACGGGATCGAGTTGAGCTTCGACCTTGTGGGCGGGGCGCCGTTGTGGGCCACCGGCCCCGGTGCGCCTCGCGACAGGCAGACCCATCTCAACTGGAACCCGTCTCCCAAGGAGTACGAGGCATTCGCGCGAGCGATCGCGACGCGCTACAGCGGCAACTACAACCCGGTCACCAGGAAGCTCGATCCTGGCAATCCCAACGATCTGCCCAGGGTCAGCTTCTGGTCGGTCTGGAACGAGCCCGACTACGGCCCCGGCATCGCACCTCAGGGCGTTCCCGGGCACCTGAAGGTCGAGAACAGCCCGCGGATGTACCGGAACCTGGTCGCAGCGATGTGGAATGCGCTGCAGGGCACCGGGCACACGCACGACTCACTCGTGTGGGGCGAGCTGGCGCCACGCGGAGCGCTGAACTGGGGCGTCTTCTCGGGGATGAAGCCGCTGATCTTCCTGCGCGCGCTGTACTGCGTGGACTCGAACTACCGGCCGCTGCGCGGCGACGCGGCGAGAATTCGCGGCTGCCCCGCCAGCGCCGCTGCCTCCAGGCAATTCCGCGCTCGAAATCCCGGCCTGTTCAGGGCCGCAGGCGTCGCCGACCACCCCTACATGCGCTGGTATCCGCCCAACAAGGAGCTGTTCCCCGACCCGAACAACACGTCCCTGGGCCAGATCGGCAACCTCACGCGAGCGCTCGACCGGCTCCAGCGCGTCTATGGCTCCCACAAGCGCTATCCGATCTACAACACCGAATTCGGCTACATCACGACGCCGCCCAAGCACGACACCACGAAAGAGCCGTGGGTCAATCAGAACACCGCCGCCTTCTACCTCAACTGGGCGGAGTACCTGTCGTGGAAGAACCCGCGGATCAGCTCGTTCTCGCAATACCTGCTGTATGACCCCCTGCCTGCCAGGTCAAAGACCGACTTCGGCGGCTTCGCGAGCGGGCTGCTGACGTTCAAAACGCACGCCCGCAAGGCGACCTACGCCGCCTGGCGGCTGCCTTTGTACATGCCGGTCACGACCGCGCGTCGGGGACGCAGCCTCGAGGTCTGGGGATGCGCTCGCCCGGCGCACTTCGCCCAGGCCGACACGGGCGACACCCAGACCGTGCAGATCCTCTTCCAGCGTGGGTCGAGCGGGCCGTTCAAGATGCTTCGCACGATCGTGGTAACAGATCCCCACGGGTACTTCGACGTACACATGAGTTTCCCCGGCAGCGGCACTGTGCGGCTTGCCTGGGACTACCCCGTGGCCGACCATGCGCTGGGCTACTTCGACCCGACGACGCCGCACACGGCGTTCAGCCGCTCGGTTCGGATCACGTTGCACTGAGCCCGGTACAGGGCGTCATACTGCGCAGGTGATGCCAAGCAGCGCTCCGGAGCTTTCCTCCCGCCTGCAGCTCGTCTCCCAGCTGCAGTCGATCTGCGGTCACGAGCACGTGCTGACGCACCCCCACGAGCTCGCCACGTACCGCTCCGACGGCCTGGCCCACTATCGCCAGGTCCCCGTCGCGGCGGTCCTCCCCGGCAGCGCCGACGAGGTCCAGCGCGTGGTCCGGGCGTGCTATGAGGCCGAGGTCCCGTGGGTTGCGCGAGGGTCTGGAACCGGCCTCTCGGGCGGCGCGCTGCCGGTCGCCGAGGGTGTGCTGATCGTGCTCGCGCGGCTGCGACGGATCCTGTCGATCTCGCTCGAGGACTCCCGCGTCGTGGTCGAGCCCGGCGTCACCAACCTGGCGGTCTCGCGCGCCGTCGGCCCCACGCACTTCTACCCGCCCGATCCGTCCAGCCAGATCGTCTGCTCGATCGGCGGCAACGTCGCCGAGAACTCCGGTGGCGCCCACTGCTTCAAATACGGCTTCACGACCAATTACGTCACCGGGCTTGAGGTCGTGCTGAGCGACGGTGAGGTCGTCCAGCTCGAGCGCGACGCGCCCGGATATGACCTGCTCGGCGCGTTCGTCGGCTCGGAGGGAACGCTCGGCGTAGCCACCAAGATCACCCTTCGCGTGATCCCGGTGCCCCAGAGCGTCCGCACGCTGGTGGCGTTCTTCGAGGACACCGGCGCCGCCGGCGAGGCCGTCTCGGAGATCGTCAGCGCCGGGATCGTCCCCGGCGCGATCGAGATGATGGACCGGCTATCGATCAAGGCCGCCGAGGAGGCAACCGGCGCCGGATATCGGCTCGACGCCGGCGCGGCGCTGCTCGTAGAGCTCGACGGCCCCGACGAGGAATGCACGTCGCGCCTGGAGCACGTGATGGGTCTGTGCTCGCGTACCGGCGCAATGGACGTCCGCGTCGCCCTCTCTGATGAAGAGCGGGCGCTGATCTGGAGGGCCCGCAAGGCCGCGTTCGCCGCCATGGGGCGGATCGCGCCCGCGTACTACGTCCAGGACGGCGTGATCCCGAGGACCCGCCTTGCCGAGGTGCTGCGCCGGATCGACGCGCTTGCGGCGGAGTACAAGCTTCAGGTGGCCAACGTCTTCCACGCCGGCGACGGCAACCTGCACCCACTGATCTGCTACGACGCCGGCAAGGAGGGCGAGGCCGAGCGCGCCGAGGAGCTGTCGGGGCTGATAATCAAGACCTGCGTCGATGCGGGCGGCTCGATCACCGGCGAGCACGGGGTCGGCGTCGACAAGAAGGCCTACATGCCGTCGATGTTCTCCGAGGCCGACCTCGACACGTTCCAGCGGCTGCGCTGCGCGTTTGACCCCCACGGCCTGGCCAACCCGGGCAAGGTGATGCCGACGCCGCGACTGTGCGGTGAGGTCCCAGGCCCTTACCGCGAGCACCCGCTCGAGCGCGACGGGGTCGCAACGCGTTTCTAGTGGGCGTTCCCGGGGACACCTGCTGATGCCCCGCCAGCTGAGCCCCGCGACGTTCGAGGAGGCCGCGGCGGGACTTGCGGCGGCCGCGGCCGAGGGCCAGTCGGTCCGCATCCGCGGTGGCGGGACCAAGGCCGACTGGGGGGCGCCGCGCGCCGAATCCGACGTCGACCTTCACACGACGGGCCTCGACAAGATCGTCGAGCACAACGTGGGCGACCTCACGGCGGTCCTCCAGGCCGGCGTTCCGCTGGCCCAGGCACAGTCGACGTTCGGGCGCGCCGGGCAGATGCTGTCGCTGGATCCGCCGCTGGGGCGGGGCGATGCCGCGTCGGCGACGATCGGCGGCGTCGTGGCGACCGCGGACTCCGGGCCGCTGCGTCACCGTTACGGCGCCGCGCGCGACCTCGTGGTCGGGATGACCGTCGCGCTCAGCGACGGGACGATCGCGCGATCGGGCGGCAAGGTGATCAAGAACGTCGCCGGCTACGACATCGCCAAGCTGTTCTCGGGGGCGTTCGGGACACTGGGCGCGATTCTCGAGGTCAGCGTCCGCCTACATCCCGTCGCTCCGGCCACCAGCACCGCGCTCGGCGCAAGCGGCGATCCCGAGGTGCTGGCCAAGGCGGCGCGGCTGCTGACGATGGCTCCGCTCGAGCTCGAGGCCCTCGACGTCGCCTGGCAGTCCGGCTGGGGCCAGGTCCTGGTGCGCCTGGCGGGCGCGGAGGCTCCCAGGCGCATCGTGCGAGTGACGGCGCTGATGCGCGACGCCGGGCTGGAGGATGTCGACGCGATCTCCGACGACGACGACCTGTGGGCCCGTCAGCGGGCCGGGCAGCGGTCCGACGGCGCGGTGCTCGCGCGCGTCGCGGCGCGCCCTTCCGCGCTCGCGGAGGTCGTGCGTGCGACCCGCTCCTGCGAGGGGCGACTGGTGGGCCGGGCGGCGCTCGGACTCAGCTGGATCGAGGTCGAGACCGGGGCGCTAGGATCGCTGCGCGACGAGCTCGGTGCCCAGGCGCCGATCGTCGTGCTCGACGCTCCGCCGGGTGTCCGCGACCGGCTCGATCCATGGGGCACGCGGGAAGGCTCCGAGCTCGAGTTGATGCGCCGGATCAAGATGCGCTTTGATCCAGCGGGGGCCTGTAATCCCGGCGTGTTCGTCGGAGGGATCTAGACGTACCGGAGGTAGCGCGATGGCATTCGACACGTTCAGACCACCGCAAACCGAAGTGCTCGAGGACTGCGTCCACTGCGGCTTCTGCCTGGACACGTGCCCGACGTACGTGCTGTGGGGCAACGAGGCCGACTCGCCGCGCGGCCGGATCGTCTTGATCGGCGAGGGCCTGAGGTCAGACGAGCCGATGTCCGACGAGATGGTGACTCATTTCGACCGCTGCCTCGGATGCATGGCGTGCGTCACCGCGTGCCCGTCGGGTGTCCGCTACGACCACCTGATCGAGCGTGTGCGCCCTCAGGTCGAGCGCCACCACCAGCGTTCGCTGTTCGAGCGCGGGCTGCGCCGGATGCTGTTCGGGACGCTCCCCCACCCCCGCCGCCTGCGCACGCTGGCGCCGCTGATGATTGCCGGACGCAAGCTCGGTTCAGACCGGATCCCGGGACGGCTCGGGATGCTCGCGAAGGTCTCGCCGCAGCTCAGCATGCGCGACCTGCGCAGCACGGGCTTCCCCGAGCACGTGCCCGCCGTCGGCGAGCAGCGTGGCCGGGTGGGCCTGCTGCTGGGATGCGTGCAACGCGTGTTCTACGCCGACGTGCAGCGCGCGACGATCGCGACGCTCGCGGCTGAGGGGTTCGAGGTGTTCGCGCCCCAGCTGCCGGAGTGTTGCGGGGCGCTCGAGATGCATTCGGGCGAGGAGCCCGCGGCGGTCACGCGGGCCGAGGCGACGATCGCCGCGTTCAACGCGATCGGGGACCTGGACTACGTTGTCACCAGCGCGGCCGGCTGCGGATCGGCGATGAAGGACTACGGCGAGCTGGTCGGCACGCCGGAGGCGCAGCGCTTCGCCGAGCGCGTCGTCGACGTCACCGAGCTGCTCGGCTCCGTCGAGCCTCGGGCGCCGCGCGGGCCGGTGCCGCTGAAGGTCGTCTACCACGACGCCTGCCACCTGGCCCACGCCCAGAAGGTGCGAGAGCAGCCGCGGGCGATGCTGCGCACGATCCCCGAGCTGGAGCTGCTCGAGAACCGGGTGGAGCCCGACATCTGCTGCGGATCAGCGGGCGTCTACAACATGCTGCAGCCCGAGGCCGGCGCGGACCTGGGAGTGCGCAAGGCCCGCAACCTGCTCGACACCGGCGCCGATGCTATGGCAGCGGCCAACCCGGGCTGCGCAGCCCAACTCGACCGCCACTTCCGGGACCTCGGCAAGCCGCTGCCGATCTATCACCCCGTCGAGCTGGTGTGGCGCTCGATCAAGGCCGCCGCAGCCTAGCCGCCGCCGTACATCTCCTCGATCTCGCGCTCGTACTTGGCGGCGATCGGCCGGCGCTTGAGCTTCATCGTCGGCGTCAGCTCGTCGCCGCCGGGCAGCCAGTCGCCCTGCACGATCGTGAACTTCTTGATCTGCTCGACGCGCGACAGCTGCGCGTTGGCCGCGTCGATCGCGCTCTGAATCTCGGCGATCACGTTCGGGTCGGTCGCCAGCTCGTCGAGTGAGACCCCCTCGATCCCCTGCTGCTTGGCCCACTGTGGGGCGAAGTCGGAATCGAGCACGATCAACGCGGTGTTGTAGGGACGGGCGTCGCCGATGCAGCACGCCTGGCCGATCATCGGGCTCGAGGTCTTGATCGCCGCCTCGATGTTGGCCGGCGACATGTTCTTGCCGGCGGCGTTGATGATGATCTCCTTCTTGCGATCGACGATCTTCAGATAGCCCTCGTCGTCGATCTCGCCGATGTCGCCGGTGTGCAGCCAGCCCTCGTCGTCGAGCGCCTCGGCGGTCTTCTCGGGCGAGTTGCGGTAGCCGGCCATCAGGAACTCGCCGCGCACCAGCAGCTCGCCGTCGTCGGCGATCTTCATCTCCACGCCCGGCGACGGCGGCCCGACGGTGCCGAGCTTGACGGCGCCCGGCCGGTTGACCGAGCCCACACCGCAGGTCTCCGACATCCCCCACAGCTCCGCCAGCTCGATCCCGAGCGCGTGGAAGAACTCGAGCACTTCGAGCGGCGTCGGCGCGGCGCCGACGTTGACGCCCTGGGCCAGGTCGAGCCCGAGCATCTCGCGCAGCTTGGAGAACAGCCGCTCGTCCGCATCGGCGACCTGCCGTTCGAGCTCCTCGGGGACGGGCTCGCCGGCCTGGCGCAGCCGCAGGCGCTGCCGCGACGCCGCCATCGCGTCCTCGATCGGCTTGCGCTGCTCGGGCGGCTGTGCTGCCTGCATCGTCTCCAGGCCCGCCTTGAGCTTCTCCCAGATCCGCGGAACGGCGAAGAACCAGGTCGGGCGCACCTGCGGCAGGAACGAGAGGATCTCTCGCGGATTCGGGCATGTGGTGATCGTGCCCGCGTAGATCACCGGTATGTAGTGGTGCGCCATCCGCTCGGCAATGTGCGCCGCGGGCAGCCACGAGATCACGCGTCCCCCGACGTCGAACGGGATCACCTCCTCGACGCCCTTGGCCGAGAACATGATCGCGTGGTGTGAGAGCTGCACGCCCTTCGGGTGCCCGGTCGTACCCGACGTGTAGATCAGCGTGACGATGTCCTCGGGGCCGGCCTGCGCGGAGGCGGCGGCGGCGTCGAAGTCGGGGTTGGAGCCCTCGACATCGGCCAGTGAGATCGTGCCCTCCGGCGTGTCGCCGTCGATCACGACCACGTGCTCAAGGCCCGGCAGGTTCTTGCGCGCCTGCAGCATCACGGGCAGGAACGCCTGCTCGACGATCGCCACGCTCACGCCGGCGTCGGTGCACAGGAACTCGATCTCGGGCGCCGGGTATGTGACGTAGATCGAGAACGGCGTCGCGCCGAGCGTGACCGCCGCCAGGTCGGCGATGTGGAACTCGGGCCGGTTGCCGAGCATGATCGCGACGGTGTCGCCGCGCTTGACGCCCAATTGCGCGAGCCCTCCCGCAACCGCGTCGACGCGGGCCAGCAGCTCCGCCCAGGTCAGCGAGACGTTGTCGTCGGCTGTCCGCACTGCGACGACGTCGGGGTGGTTGGCGGCCGTGCGGCGGAACGCCTCGGCGACGGTCTGTGCGTCGACCGCTCGCGCCCCCACAGGGGTCATGGTGCTGCTCTCCATCGTTCCTCCGCTCTCTAGTGCCCTAATCCAGCGCCCCGCGGAAACTATCGCAGAGCGGGGTAAAGGCGAGCTGTAAGCCGGAGCTCAGCGGACGTTGAAGCCCGGGCCGTTGAGCGTCGAGATGTCGTTGGTGAGGCCGATCACGAACAGCATCACGATCAGCACGAAGCCGACAACCCCGGCCCGCTCCATCACCTCAAACGGGATCCTGCGACCCCGGATCTTCTCGGCCACCGCCCAGAACACGTGCCCGCCGTCCAGCGGCAGGAACGGGAACAGATTGATGATCCCGAGCGATAGAGAGATCAGAGCGAGGACCCAGAGCGCCTGCGTGGCGCTCGAGGCGAACGACTCTTGGGTGACGGTGTAGCCGCCGACGATCCCGTTGAGCTGCTTGCGCTCCTG
>Ga0070712_100000158_pt1 | contig 36381 bp, 62 predicted proteins | sample LARL81metaG_FD_71396 | JGI IMG/M metagenome (GOLD analysis project Ga0070712, IMG submission 71396) | Corn, switchgrass and miscanthus rhizosphere microbial communities from Kellogg Biological Station, Michigan, USA - LAR L8-1 metaG | ecosystem: Host-associated > Plants > Roots > Rhizosphere ...
CGCGTTGCTGTAGGAGCGCTGCCAGGCCGTGGCTGTAAATGGTCGGCAGGTCGTGACTATCCTGGATATCGCCAATGGCTTGTTCAATGTCTGGTTCTGGTTTTTTCATCTCATCACCCTGCTTTCCACGCAGGCACGGATGCCCGCGCGGTAAGTCAACGGGCCTGTTGTAGGGGAATTGTTCATGAGCGCACCTCACTGGCCTGCTGCATAGTTTTCTCGAATCGTTCGAGGCGATGAAAGGCTTCAATCAGCTCGTCCAGGGACATCTCATTAGCTGGCTTAATCTCAAGTAGCTCCCTGACCTGCCTCTTCGTTCCAGCGAAGTCAGGGTTTTTCTGACCGTCGAGCTTTCGGCTTGCTATCCTGTTGAGATAGAAGTCGAGTGCCTGCCGAAGCGTTCCGCAGACGTTTCTGTCCTGGTTCATCTCGCAGCCTCACTTTCCTGGTGGTTTACTTTCAGCCACCAGTCAAGCGGCCCGACACACCGAAACGCGATGAGTTTGGCGTCAATCAATTCGCTGGATATTGCCCTGTCGATGGGGTATTTCAGGCCAGCCAGAGACGCTAATTCGTTCTCTGTGCCAGCCCAGGTGCCAAACGGGCTGTGGGCTTTTAGCACGTCATAGAGTTGGCGCGCAAGAGGGGATAAATTCATGACTTCACCTCACTTGCTACCCACGGCCTATTACCGACCTGTTGCGAAATGTTGCGCTGCGTCGTATAATAGGCATGAAGGTAGCGTGAACTAAGCCAGTCGCCTATGGCCTGAGAAACTCTAAGCGGCTGGTGCGCTACTGGGACAGTAAATGTTGTGACTACGCCGACTTGGGCGTAGTTTTTGCTATCAAGAATTCCTTGAGAGCTTCTTCTGACATCTCCTGTATCTCGCTGACTGGTTTCAGATACACCTCTCGGAGCTTTCCATCTTCGCGTCGAACCACATATAGATATGTGGTTCTGTATCGCTTTCGCAGGTGTGGCGTCCAGCCAGCACTTTTGATAATTGCTTCCATCTTTTCTTCTGTCATACCTCCCCGTGTTGGGCAAGGTTTCTATTGTGATTGTACCACGACCTTGCCCAACAGTCAAGCATTTTATCATATTGTTGCGCAACTCGTAAGAGGCATTTTGCTGGAAGTCCAGGGGCTGAGTAACCACACTCAGCCCGCTTTTTTTGCTCAGGGCAGGTAGTTGGGTCATGGGCGAGACTCCTGGGAGAGTATTCGCCTCAAGTGGCGTGTGGCTGTGACTTGATAAGCGCTGGCGCTCCTCGTACCAAGAAGCTGATTGGCTTCCACCTGCGTACAACGCGGTCTGCCGTTCAGGCCAAACCGCAATTCGATGACTGCTCTTTGCCGTTCAGGGAGCCGGGCTATAGCATCGTAAAGTCGAAGATACATCTGTGATTGTTTTGCAGTAGGAGCAGCCACGCTTTCAGCAACTTGATCCATCGCGCAGAAGCTGTAGGGTTCGAAGTTTCGAGACCGGCTGTTATCCGGCGGGTGGATGATGTACGACCGAAAGCAAAAATCGATGACAGCATGACGCACTGCTCGTTTGAGGTATGGCATCGGGTCGTCGCTGTAAAGCTCGTGAGCACGTGCGTGGTGTCGAAGTATCGCGAGCATGGCCTCCTGGAACAGGTCGTCCGTTTCAACTCGCGGCTTGTTGATATATGCGTACTTCCTGGCAAAGAACTGACAATACGACGTGAGCTTTTCGATAGCTTCATCCCTGGTCATAGATGCGCCCCTTCCCAGGTCAGCAGTTGTTTAATGAGACCCTGTTTGTCGGTTGAATTGGCAAACTTTCTCCAGTAATCCCCTCGGGGCTGGAAGAGCAATTTCAACTGTTTGACCTTCAGGCTCTCTAGTTCCTGCCGTCGCTCATTGTTTGGCTGTGCAGTTTCGGTTGGCTCTGATCTGGCTGGTTCCGGCTCTTCTGCGATTGTGCGTTCTTCAAAGAGGTCGTAGAGCGGCTGGTCTCGCGATTCCAGATAGGCGGGATGACGCGAGCGATATTCGCGCTCCGAGATTATTTCGTGCGACTTCATCCAGGCCTCGCCGTTGCACCACTGGACGAGCGACCACTTGCCGTCTATTTCGCGCACGATGCCCAGATGGCGAGGGTTGGCTTCGAGGAGTACAAATTCATCAATCATGAGTGCGGCCTCTTTCTGCCGATGGCCTCATCTAGCACCGGGTCCAGGGCAGAATCCAGCAAACATTCGATCAGTTCACGGGGTGTGTAGTAGCTGCCAGTAGTCTTGCGTCCTGAGAGGTGTAAGAACTCGCCTGCAACACCTTCGGCGGGCTTCATAGTCAGCACGCCGTCTATCACCTGGATGTGCAGGCCAAAGAGCCTGATACCATTTGGGAGGAATGCCAGCGCGGCCACGTGTCGGGCGAACTCATCCTGAGAACGGGCGACTTCCTGTTGTTTCTTTGGTTCGAATCCAATAAATTGCATCTCGTCCCCGCGCTGACCGAGGATGCCAGTAAAGGCTGCTGCTGCATGGTAGTCGGCTTCCTGTGGGCCGCCCTGGCTCAGCAGACGGTTGACGTGCGCCGGGACACGCTGTTCTAACAATTCGCGGAAAGATTGTGGCTCAGGCCTGCGGAAAGGAATGATGGTTCCCATTATGCTGCCCTCCGCTCTTCCTTGGCTTTTTCCAGCAGCCGGTTGAGTTCATCTACGCGGTTGTCGTCGCGGCGCCCGTCGTGTAAGGCCGCGTACATCAAACAATTGAAACATTCCCACTTGCCGGAGATGAGCAACCTGGGAGATGCGAGGTTGCAGTTGCCGCAGCGTGCCTGGCGCGGCTTAGAAGGAGCGATCATACAGCCATCGCCTCCAGGTCCACGCCGTGTTCTCTGGTGACGACTCTCAGGGCCACCTTGAACGCCCGCATACCGCGTGCTTCCAACTGACGGACCCGTTCGCGGGTGAGGCCGATGAGCGCGGCGCATTCCTCCAGCGTTCGCCGTTCGAACTGTCTATCGAGCCCCCAGCGCAATCTGAGGATATTGGCATCGCGTTGATTGATGTGCTCTAGGGCTTCTTCGATCAACGCGATGCGCTCTTTGGCCGCTAGGTGCTCGATGGCTTCTGATTCAAGGTCGCGGCTATCAGCAATAAAGTCCGCGACAGTCGCGACTTCTTTGCCGTATTCGGAAATTATTTTCCAATCCAGGCTCAGAGCATCGCGCGTGTCCAGGATGTACACGACATCTTTTTCGGCCATGCCAAAGCGCTTGGCTATCTGTGCTGGCGACGGATCTTCTCCGGAGTCTTTCTGGCAATCTTGCACATATCGATCAATTTGAGAAACTTTTTCTACGAGATGCGCCGGCAAATATATCAGCCGGCTTTGCAGCGCCAGGTGTCTTCCCATGGCCTGGCGAATCCACCAGATGGCATAGGTGCTGAATTTGTACCCCTTCTTTGGATCGAATTTTTCAGCGGCGCGTATCAGTCCCATATTGCCGGCCTGGATCAGGTCTGACAAGGGCACGCCGTGCCCTTGGTATTTTTTGGCAACGTAAATCACCAATTTGAGATTTCTTTCGATTATTTCGCGCTTCGCATCCAGGTCGCCGTCCTGGATGCGCTGACCCAAGGCTTGTTCTTCCTCTGCGGTCAAAAGCGGAGCCATCCGGTTGACATCCTGCAGATAGATAGCAACCGGGTTAGTCTCGGGGATAGTGGAGGCCATCAGAGTACCTCCATGCATCGCGGGTTCGTGTTCATAGCCATCTCCTGAGATGGCTCTAGAGGCGGATTGAAGGGCATCGTTACCTATTGTGCTAATAGGTAACGATGCCTGAAACCGCGCTTCTGGAGCCATATTACAACAACAACTTTTGCAAAAAAGACGTTAATTTCTGGTATACTCATGCGCTTTGACCCAGGCGATGACGCTCTCTGGGTCGAAGCGCAACGATTGATTTCCGAGATGTATGCACGGCAGGCCGTCCTCCGCAATAAGCCGCCGCACTTTCGAGTCGCTCAGTCCGGTGTACTCACGGACTTCTTTGATTTTCCATAGCGCTCGGACTTCTTTCCGTGCGATAGCAGGCGCTATTTTGTTGGTAACTAAATTCATAACGCATTACTCCTGTTCTAATTGTCGATAAATACATAAGACAAGTTAGACGAAATAAACTTAAAAAGGTGCATGCTTATTCAGAGCTATTTAATCTTGACGAAAGAACGCATCAGACCTTATAATAAAAACAACATAAAGCGGTATTGAGCCTTTCGCGGGTTCCAAAAGGCCGTTGAATGTTACGGTGCCCCAGGAGACTGTCGGGGTCTCAATTCGTCAGTCTCCACGGGATTTTTGTGATTCTGGATAAATGCGGGCTCTTCTCGGAACATTCCGAAGAATCGCAGATCATCCATAATAAATAATATTGCTCCGTTGCTTGTTAGTCAAGCTTTTTTGCTGTGGCTTTTTCTCGATAGCGAAATATCAACCTCCCCACATTTCCTCAACCAGATCTTAACCCACCTGCTCACTCGTTCTAAAAGAGAACCAGTAGCGGGCTACGCTGTCGAACAACGCTCGTTTGCGTTAGGGGCGCTGATCTCCTTTCTCTCGAAAGGACAGCACTGACATGCTTCCATTGAGCCGGCGCATGTCGCCCGCTACTGGTGTGATTTTGCCTCTCCTCGCGAATGTCGTCGAGTTTAGACCGTCAGAGGTGCAACGCTTACCGCTCGCAGCGTTGAACTCTCGCTTGCAGCAGAGACGTTTAGAGGCCAGTTGTTCAGTTGTTAATGTTCCAATCGTTCAAAAAATCAGCCCGCATATAGCGGAAAGATTGCGATTGTTCACTCTCGGTCAAGAGAGTCATAGCCCGTCCAGGAGTCGAACCTGGATACCACCCGGGACCCTTTCGGGCTGCCTGGCTATAAGCCTTTGCTGCGGGAATACTTTGTCTTTCCGCAGGGGCATTCAAAATGCACAATGCGGGTTGTCTCTTTGGTTTTCTTCACTGGTTTGCCACACGATTGGCAGGTGATTTTGTGCTCATGGCCCATTGCGGGTTTCTCCTTCCTAACAAGACCAGTTGAATAGCTGGTCCTGGCTGAACGCCTGTTTGCGTCCATTGTCAAATTTAACCGATGCAATCGTTGTGCCAGGCGCACTTGCACTGTCAACGGTTCTCTCAACGGTACCGGTTTTCCCGATGTACGAATGTATCTCCTTGCCCTTGTTTTCATCTACGACCGTTACCGTGTCCCCCTTTTCAGGTTTCTTCAAGATTTTTCTCCTTTCCTTTTGCTCATCTTAGCGGCTTTGTCCCTGCCTCAGCAGGCGTCTATCATCACCTGCGAGAATGCCAGATGTCTGCTGGTCAGGACTGCTTGTCATCCTGTCTCACATGTGCTTGAAGAGAGGTTGCGAATTCTCTCTTGTGTGCTGTTGTACAATATCTACGGTTTTTCATTTATCGATAGTATTTTTATTCATGGAAGAGAGATCTATGCAACAATTCGCACAACCACCAATGACCACTCAGCAACAAGTCAAGTTCTACAAGTCCGGCTTTTTAGGCTTCTCCAGCGCTGCAGGCCGCTTCCAGCGTGACCAGCAACGTATGGCCGCTCAGGGCTGGAAAGTCCGCGAAATGGCGTTCCTGGGAACGAATTTCTTTCTTCAGCGCGTCGTCTCCGTCGTCTACGAAATGTAGCTCTTCAGTTTTTCGGTGTGCCAGGTTGAGATTTCTCAACCAACTGTGGTATACTGGCAACCCAGCAACCCACTGGGAGAGCGGGTCATTGTCGGAATGCACTCGCTCTCATTCCCGCTAATCCGCAGGCGTCAACCCGCGCATCTTCAAAAGAGCGACCCTCATGCTAAACAAGTCAATATGTGCTTCCAGGACTCGTACTAGCTCCCCTGCCGACTCTTTCCCTTGCTCCAGCTCCTCTGCCCATCCCTGTATATTTTCCGCCTCCTCCTTGAGGAATTCGATAAGATCCTTTAGACCCACCGTCTTGCCCTTCTTTCGCTGGTCTATCCCCGCTACTCAGCAGGCCACTAGCACGTCATAGAGTACCAGAAGTCTACCGACTAAACTCAGGAACAACTTTCCTCTTCCGCACTACAAACCCAACATTTCAGAAATAGTTCTCACTTGTGAACTCAACCATTTAAACTGGCTTTACATCCGTGTTCAATACTGTTGAGCATTGGATAAGATGGTGAATTAGATAAGAAATAAGTGTGCTAATCCACTACGTCTGGTATAATTAAAGATAAGTAGTTGGGGCTGGCAGGTGTAGTTTCTCAGGCCGTGCCTGCCAGCCGGGCTATGCCGCGTTATCAAACCTCTGGCTATTCCCCTTCCTTGAGGCGGCGGCGTCTTTTGCGTTCTTAATTCTCTGAAAATCAGAACGAAGTATGTATTTCCTTTTATCAAGGTCAAACTTTATTCGTTCTATTTTTAGAGCACGCATATAGTAGTACACTGTCGCTCTCTCAACTCTTAACTGGTTGGCAACATCCTCTATTGCGATGTAATTTTCTTCGTTCATCGCACCTCCTTAACTGGTGATAACTATTTATAACATATGATATCTGTAAGTGTCAAGATACGTAGGTAAATATAACCAATTTTAGATAACTGTAAAATTCGTGGGTAAATGTGTAGACAAGTGTAGAGAAATATGCTATACTCTGTACAGATAAACAATTCGAACCCGCGAAAGGATCAAGACCGATGAAAAAGACAACGCTCACCCGCGACGAGATGATAGCCCGCCTGGACGCGCTGACCCCTGGCACAAAAATCCGCTGGGCACAATACCCTGTCAGGGTATTTGAGGTTTTGCACGTCGAGCAGTGCGGTGGCGAGCTGCACAGAATTGACGTGACTTTGCTGGAGGTCGGCAAGCCTGAGAGCACATTGGTTCCCGGCATTTGTCTGCTCAAAGGCCAGATGGTGGAACATGATAACCGCAGATTCACGACCTGGTATGCCCGCAAGAGCGACATGGCGAATTTCGAGATTGTTGCTGAGGAGGCTGTTTGCACAGCCTCCTTGGAGGGCGTAGCGAACTTTTTCGCGGCGGTTGTGGCGATCGCTGAGCAGATGGTGATCGATCAGGCTGCGACGGTGGCTGTTGTCAAGCCTGCAAAAGCAGCGCGTGAGCTTCGGTACGAGCAGGTGCTTGAGCGCAAGGCAGACTTTGGGGATGATGGTTCGCTGGTGGTGTACACCGTGCTCTCTTCAGATGCCAGCCAGACGTACCAGACCACGCTGGTAAATGGCGTGGCAAAATCCTGTACCTGCCCGTCCCGTCAACGCTGCTATCATATGAGCGGCTGCGAGGCCCGGGAGAGCTTTGAACAGTGGTGGGAGCAACCTCTGTCAGAGGCAGAGCAGGCTGAAGAGGCCAGCCTGATAGCAGAGGCGGTCCTGGGCGAGGATGCGCAGGCGCACGCTGACGAACTGACCCCGGAAGAGTACGACGATCTGACAGACCTCATCGACGAGACTCCAGAGGAGCACGCGGCGTACAGAGCGAAGTTGGTCGCTGAGCAGAAGCCGCGTTTGATCCTGCCGGCTGAGCCGAAGAGATGCGACAAGTGGGCTGCGCCCTTGAATGGGCAAGAGCGCAAGGTCGAGTACCCGTTCGGGCGTGCGGTATTCATGCGATAACAGTAAGTGACAACATGGTGAGCGGTCGTAAGGATGGCCGCTCACGGAGGAGGGAATTGAGATGGAAAAGGCCTATTTAGAGCATTGCATAGCTCAACTTGACGCGATGATCGCAACGTTTGAGCAGGCGGTCATTTTCGGTAAGCGCTCTAAGAGAGAGCGTAAGGCGTGTGAGTTGCTCAAAGATGCGCGTTTAAAAATGATTGAAGAATTAGAGCATCGCGGTGAATGGTCGTAAGGCCCCGCTCGCCAAGGAGGAATTGAGATGGAACGAGAAGAACAGAGATGTTCATATCCTGCCTGCGAACAGTCGCCCCTGAACTGGTGCGCTGCGTGTGAACGCCCCATTTGCCGGGCGCATGCTAGCAATCCAGACGCGCCACTTGGGTGTGAAGTGAGCTGCCAGAATCAGCGGTGTATCGCCATTGTTGCGGAGCGCAACCGGGCGTTTTTGGAGCGCTGGCAGGGAGGGAATTGAGTGTGGAAGAAGCAGAGCGTGACCGGCAATTGCTCAATGTGCTCAAGGCCGCCAACAAGGTTTTGGATAGATCGGTACCAGAAGGTTTGGTCAATTCCGCCAGGATTGGTGCACTGCAGGCAGTGTTGAGCGTCTTGGGGCAGATGTCGGGCTCCGAAATTGCGACTGAGATCGATAAATTGCAGCAAAAATTAGTATAGGCGAAAGCCAGAAAGGCAAAAAACATGACTTATGATGGTGATATTGTGCAGATTAAAACCCTGACCACTATGGATGCGTTCGCCGGACGTGCGGCCATCAAGATTGACGAGATGGTTAATGCTTATCTGAACAACTATCCCGCTCTGGTGCAATCCATTCAGATGAACGTCACGGAGATTACGGATACCTCCGGGGATTATCCTGTCACATCGACGCGATACACCGCGACTATCGTTCTCAGGCTATAGCACTGGCATTTCCATCCTGCTGCCAATCGCACTGGCAGCAGGATGGACCCGAAAGAAGGAACCCGCGATGATGAGACCTTTGAGCGATATACCGCTCGACCAGAAGGATGACTGGCTGGCTGACATGGGCGAGAAGCTGGCAGACGGCACACTGACAGAGGAGCAAGCGGCTCTTCTGATGTTTGGAGATGACCCGTATTATAGCTATCTTGCCGATCAGGATAGCCATGTGGTCCCAGCGAGACCACAATTGATCTGAGAAGAAGGAACCCGCGATGCGAAAGGTACGAACGGACAACAACGACGATTTCACTCCTCTCACCGAGGAGGAGATGGAAGACTTCCGAGATGAGATCTGGCACAGCTTCGCAATTGGCGAGCTAAGCGAGGCTGAGGCAGCCAGCATGATCATGCGCGAGGCCTGGCTGAATGGAATTATTGAAGCGTAAAGCGGCCCGCGAAAGGACAAAACCTTGATTACTAGCACTGACTTGATCCAATTTACTCCCGGTCAGATCGATATTATCCGCCAAACGGTTGCTGCTGGCGTACCTCCGGCAGAATTTCAGCTCTTCCTGGAGGTTTGCAAACATCGTGGCCTCAACCCGCTGAATCGCGAGATATACGCGATTATGCGCTACGACCCTGAAACCGGCGGCAAGCGCATGACTATTCAGGTGAGCATCGATGGTCTGAGGATACAGGCTGAGCGATCCAGGAAGTACCTCGGCCAGCTTGCACCGGAATGGTGCGGGCGTGATGGAAAGTGGGTAGATGTGTGGCTGGACGACGAGCCACCGACAGCGGCGCGTGTTCGCGTTATGCGCGCCGACTTCAAAAACGTTGTTACGGCCACAGCGAAGTACGGCAGTTACGTCCAGTTGAAAAAGAGCGGCGGCCCTACATCGATGTGGGCGAAGATGCCTGATGTCATGTTGGCAAAATGCGCGGAGGCGTTGGCTCTTCGTAAGGCATTCCCTGAGACCACGGCGGGCCTGTACACCCATGAGGAAATGGGTCAGGCCGATAATCAGGCACCAGTCAATACTGTAGACTCGACGGTCACTGTGTCCGAAGTACCCTCTGAGCCAGAACCGCGCAAGATATCGCCAGTCCGGACATTGTTCGCGAAGGGGCATCAGGCAGGTCTTTGGGATGATACCAATACCTTTCGTCAGTTCTGTGCCGACGTCCTTGGGCGAGAGGTTGCTGATAGCAAGTTCATCGGAAGAGAACTTGAGAAAATCGGCAAAACCATTGATGAAGAGTTGGCAAGACTATCCTCTGCTGAGGAAGTTGCCTCTGAGTATCCCGGTATGGACGAGATCAGCGAGGAACTGTTGAGGCAGCAGCAGTCAGCATAGTGTGAGCGGGCCGGGCAACCGGCCCAGGAGGTTTTTTATGGACGAGCTGAAAGAAAAAATCAAGCGGGCGCTGGCTGGCGGAGCGCTCCGCTTCGGTGAGGTCTGGGATGCTATGACGGATGATGTGATGTACGACGATTTGTGCAGTGCTCTGGCTTCGCTGATACAAGGGGTTGGCAAATGATGCATGCTGTGATGTTCGCGTTTAATGCGGATGCAACCAGTGAGCAGAGCCACGAGGAGATCGACGAAGCACACAAGGTTTTCCTGGCAGAGAAGATGCTGCCCTATCTCCTAAAAAGCGATCTGGAGTACAGTTGTATTCGTAACTGGGCTTCCCCGGACTCGTCGTCATGGCTGGAACGCAGATACATCGTCAAGTGCTTCTGGGATTATGAGAGCAGAGGCATTAAGGATCTGCTTGCTGGCGTGTCAGGTGTAGCCATCGAGGAATTTCCGGTCTGCCTGATCCCTGGTTGCTACGATCCGACTGCGGAGAAACAGGCTAAGGGCTTGCACGGAGTGCTCTTTGATCGCTATGGTGAAGAACCCCACGAGATTCACCAGCAGTGTTGGCAGCATTGTCATGTCACTAGCCGGGCGATCATGCGAACGATAGAGACGGTAGACGAGACATCCGGAAAAGAGTTCTGGACGCGGATTCTCGTCTGGTCGTTGCGCAAGCGCTGGTATGCGCAGCGCCTTGACCAATACCAGGATGGCGATTATGAGACAGGTGAAATATCCTGTCTCGAAGGGTCAGCCTGGACAGGTCCACATGCAACCAGAGAGGCAGCTATCGAGTCTGCCAGAGCGATGGAATAGAGAGGAGACCAGTAAGTGAACGAAGAAGTTCGCGCGTCTTTCGAGAGCGGGAAAGAGATCGAATATCATCTCTGGGGCATGGAACAGGGAGCAAATATACTCCCCGGCCCTGGATGGTATACGTGTGTTGTCACTGAAATCTACAAAAACGGGGACGTAGAGATTTGTTTCACGTACCCGGAAATCGAGGACGTGTGCTGTACTGTGAGGCGACAAAACATTCCCATTGCGTTTCGGAAAAGGAGCAAGTAAGTGAGCGAGGAAGAAATTCGCCTGGAAACCATTGGCTATGCTGATCGAGAAGCTGAACAGCGTATTGATGATTTTTTAGCGCAACCTCACGCTATGCTGGTTGATATCCGTTATCGCCCGTATTCACGCTGGCGACCAGCATTTAATCATGGCGCTCTTGCAAAGCGCCATAACAAACAGTACCACTTGCTCTTGAGTTTGGGCAATAAGAATTACAACGATCCAACTAAGGATATCGTGATTGCTGATCCTGAGGATGGCGTTCGCAATGTGTTGAGATTGTTGGATGAAGGGCATTCTCTCATGCTCATGTGCGCCTGCAAGGATTATGAGCGCTGTCATCGCAAGATCGTCTATGATCTGGTAATGGCCGCGCTAAAAGAAAGAGAGGCCATGTCACCGACGAACATCTGATAATTGATGACGATTATGGCTTCAGCGCCTACAACTTGGTAGAGAGCAGGCAGCATCACACTGCCTGCTCTCTTTTTGTTGCTCAGAGATTCGCGAACTGGGCTTCCAGTTTGCGCGCGATCTCGTCGAGCTTGTATTTGGCTTCGCGTCGCTTGATGTAGCGCAGAATGGTCGCGGTCCCGGTGTGACCCAGATCCTCCGCAACTGCCAATATGTCGTGGCCGTTGGCCTGGTAGCGGAGCCATGCCGATAGATGGCGAAAGCTATGCACGACCGCAGCCTCGGGGATTTGTGCTCTCGCGGCATAGAGGCGGAATCGACCATCAACAGTCGTTGGATGGATCGGCCTGATCGCTGCGTGCGTATGATGATGGTTTATGAAGATTGGCTCCTCTGGTTTCATGCGTCCCCAGCGGTCGTTTGCGCGCAAATACTCCTCAATGGCCGTCATTGCGCGCGGTGGCATTTCCCTCTGGGAGTCTTTGGCAAAGTGGCGCTTTTGTTTGAAGATGTAGAACCACGCTGGCCCGGATGCCGTCGCAACCTGTTCGAAATCTCCCCAGAGCAAATTTGCTATTTCAGCTCGCCTGCGAGCTGTGTAAAGATAGCACAAAAATAACGCTCTGTCCCTGAGTCCTGTAAGCGTATCGCGCGAGATTTGCGCGAAGAACGTGAGGACATGTTGCTCTTCGATATCGCGGTCAATCTGGGAGCCCTTCGCTGGCTTGATTCCGGTCGTCGGATTGCTCTTGAGGATCGACTTGCCGCCCGGGGTTTGCTGCTCAGACGCGAACGTATAGAACGATTTGAGCACGCTTAAGCGGCTGTTAATGGTGTTGAAGCTTGGTTGTCCTGCTCGACCAGGACGGTGGAGGAACGTTTCAATGTCCTGGCGAATTATTTGATCTGGACGCTTATCAACGTTCTCGAAAAACAATTTGAGCGTGCATTTATAGCTAGCTAGCGTGGCATGACCGGAGGATGCACGGTCTTTGGATTCCAGGAAATCCTGAACGCATCGCTCCCAGCGACCATCGCGGTCGTTTTTGAAGTGAAATGGTTTTGTAGACATAGCCGCTGCAACAGCGCCCCTAACGCGAATCCAATGATAGCATTTTGGAGCGCTGATTGCTGCGGTCAGACGTTCTAATTATAGTTTGATATAATCGACTGCGTTGTTATCCAGGTTCATTTTCCGTCGCCAATACTTCTCTGTGGTTCGCGGGTCTTTATGTCTGGCGGCAACCTGGACCTGCTCTAACTTTGCGCCGCCCTCCAGGGACAGGGTAACGAAGCTGGCCCGCATACCATGCGGTGTGAGAGAGTCGATTCCTGCCTCTTTGGCATAATGCAGGATGGTTCGATAGACCACCATATTGCTGATCGGCTGCTCTGTTGGGAAATCACCTTTTCTGAATTGACAAAAGAGCGGGGCGTCCTTAGGTAGTTTTTCTCTCCCTGTATCGCGTAGATACTCATCGACTGCACGCCACGCTTCCACTCTAAGTTTAACGATATCCCGCCGGTTGCCCTTGCCTTGAATGGTCAGAACGTGGTGTCCTTGCTCCATGCCCAGATCGCTCAAGGTCAGGCCTGCGCACTCAAAGCGGCGTATGCCCGTGTAGAGTAGCAGGATCAGCATTGCATAGTCGCGTTTGCCTTTTTTAGTGTCGAGGTCCACAGCAGAAAGGAGATCATTTGCCTGCTCCCTGGTCAAGGCGATGTGCGGGCTCTCATCCTCTGCTTTGATACCTCTGATGTTTTTCGCGTGGTTGGTAGTCAGGACGCCGTTGTGCACCTGTTCATCCAGGATGCGCCGGGCAACTGAAAACATACGCTTGGCGGTCGCTGTTCTGTAATTTTCGACCAGCCAGGCCCGGTACTGCGTGATCGTTTCACGGCTGATCGTTGCTGGTGTGACGTGATGATCCTGAAGCCACTGAGCAAAAACCTTGGCGTCACTCTCGTAAATGCGCTGGGAGCGTTCGCCTAGTTCTCCTGCAATCGATCCAAGTAACCCTTGTTGATTCTGCCTGATTAATGATCGACCTGGCATTATTGAACTCTCCAATCACCGGTATCAGTCCAATCGGCAATGTCTTCTAAGGTGAACGATTTATAAGACCAGTCGCCTTCTCCAAGGTATTTTGCGTAGGTTATTTTCTCGCCATCCAGCCACAAGTAATCACTTATGCTGTTGGTTCCATGCCTAGTTACTGTTTTGCCTGCTTTGATCTGGTCAAGAAGAGATGCTGCGCTTGCCATTGATTTTCCCTTAGCTACAATAAAACTTTCCGTACATAAACGGGAATTTACATACTCTATTTTACCACATACTCCCAACATCCGCAACTGCCCTTGTCCGCTCGTCACAAACCGCGCTATACTGTAGGTGAGCGCACGCCAATTGTGTGCTCGCGGGTCCATAGCCATTGCACCGGAAGTCATCTCCTCCTTTCCCGCTTCCGGTGCCTCCGGGGAGATTTATGATTGTCTCTATAGTTGCCGGATGCCTGCTACTCGCCGTGCTTTTTGCGGCTGTTCGCTGGCTCATCGGCAAGATGATAGATGCGAGCGAATGAGTCAGCGACAGGTTGATTGGTCTGCCGTTCGTGACGACTATGAAAGCGGCAAATTCTCCCAAAGTGAGCTTGAGCGCAAGTATCGCGTGTCCCGTCGCGCCATTAGTAAGCGTGCGGTCAAGGAAAAGTGGTCCCAGGTCAGGTCCCAGGTCCCACCTTCAGGAAACCCAGGAAATAATACGCGGGATATTGATGCGCTGATGCGCGCCCATATGGCACTCAAGATCTACTTTGAGGAGCGGCCTACCTGGGACGAGATCGCAGATCGCTCAGGGTTCGCCAGCCGTGGCGCTGCCCATAACGCTGTGAGACGCGAACTCACTAATCGCATTGACCGCGACGTGCAAAACTTGCGGGACGAAGAACTCTTTATGCTGCAAAGCCTCCAGGCTCGTGCTTATAAAGATGCGATGGACGAAAACAACAAAAATTGGAGCTGGTCCGCTGATCGTGTGGTAAACATCTCCAAACGCAAGTCAGAACTGATGGGACTCGACAAACGACCCGAGGAGGAACTTGCCAATCAGAACTACACGAAGCGCATTATCCTGACCCACGGAGAGAACAGCGATGCCAGCAGCAACCAGTGAGATCGTTGAGACCTACCGCCCGCGTGGCAATATCTCCCGCCTGTTTACTCACGGCGGCTCGGAGATCATTCTCAGTGGCCCGGCTGGCACCGGCAAGTCGCGTGGCAACCTGGAGTACATCAACTATCTTGCCATGACCTACCCAGGCAGCCGTCACCTTATGGTCAGGAAAACACGCCGCTCGCTCACAGAGTCTGGCATGGTGACGTTTGAGCAGAAAGTGATTCATCCGGCTCAGGGTGTGCGCTGGAAAACGAGTATGCAGCAGTATCAGTATCCTAACGGCTCCGTCCTGGCTGTCGGCGGCCTCGATAAGCCGTCGAAAATCATGTCGAGCGAATGGGATACTATCTATTTTCAGGAGGCTACAGAGGGTACTGAGGAGGACTGGGAGTCGTGCTCTATTCGTCTCAGGAACGGTAAAACACCGCTACAGCAGATGCTTGGGGATGTGAACCCAGGACCGGCTAGCCACTGGATCAGGCAGCGCGCATTAGAGCAACGCGTCGCTCTCCTGGATACTCGCCACGAAGATAACCCGGTTCTATTTGATGACCGAGGGCAGATCACCGAAGAAGGCAAACGCTACCTGGGCAGACTGGACCAGCTTACAGGCGTGCGTTACAAACGCTATCGCTTGGGTTTGTGGGTGTCTGCAGAGGGTATGATCTACGAGGATACATGGGAGCCCGCGCGCAATATCATCGATCGTTTTGACATCCCACTGGCCTGGCCGCGCTATATAGCCGTAGATTTTGGCTACACGAATCCGTTCGCCTGCCTTTGGGCCGCACAAGACCCTGACGGGCGTTTGTACATCTATCGGCAACTCTACAAAACCAGAACACTAGTAGAGGACCACGCTCAGACCATCAAACACTATTCTCGCTGGGGAGAAAAGGGCGGTGATCCGCTCCCGCGCGCCATCATCTGCGATCACGACGCAGAGGACCGTGCGACGTTAGAGCGGCATCTTGTCCTGGCAACAACTCCTGCAGTCAAGAATGTGAGTTCTGGCATACAGGCTGTCTCGTCCAGGTTCAGGGCAGCAGGTGACGGTAAGCCGCGCGTGATGATCTTCCGGGATTGCTTGCCTATCGGACAACGAGACCGCGACCTGATGGAAAGCAAAAAGCCGACCTGCCTGGAAGAGGAACCAGAGAGCTACATCTGGGATACCCGTCAGGGCATGAAACGTGGCGAGCAGCCGGTGAAAGAGTATGACCACGCCTTAGACGCGCTGCGTTATCTTGTGGCTCACTTCGATCTGCAGGGCGATAGTGTGAGCTACATACCAAGTATCTGGCAGTGATGAGGTGCATATGTATAAATATCGAGTTTGGGACAAAGGGCGCAAGAAAATGTCTCCAGTGGCTTGCATCCACTTTGGGGATGACGGCAGCGCTCTGACTATCATGATCGATCCCGCGCCGAAAGGGCCAAACATACCGCATGTTGACCTCGTTAAGGGGGAGAATGCGGTACTCATGCAGTTCACCGGGCTCCAGGACAGAAAAGGCAAAGAGATCTATGAGTGCGATATTGTGCGGATTAATCATCCAGCAGATCGCACAGACTTTACCAACGTGGTTGGTGAGGTCTTCTGGTGGCAAGAAGAAGGTGGATGGTATCACACAAACAACCACGGCAGACCGCCAAAGCGCATGTGGCAATACGTTGAGGTTATTGGCAATATCTACGAATCGCCTGAACTCCTGGAGAAGCGCACATGATAGCACCCACCTACAGCCAGCCACCAAACAACCCTGACGCGCTCACCCTGGCTCAGGCACCCGCGCCACAAGTGGACCTGGACCGCAAGCGCGAAATGCACGAGGCATGGAAGGCGTACAGAGGCCAATTCCAGAAGCCGCTCAAGGTCAAGAAAGACCAGCCAGACGACAACATTTTGAGCAATCGCTGTGCTCCGATCGTGGATAAAGGCGTCTCGTTTTTGTTCGGTCAGATCGTCAAGATCGAAGTCCCAGACGAACAGGACCAGGCCTACCTCGCCGAACTTTTTGGCGATGACGACGACATGATGACGCTCTTCAGCAAGATGTCACACAATGGCGGCGTCTGCGGTCACAACTTCGCAAAGGTCATCCCAGCGACTGGTAACATGCAATATCCTCGTGTGATTCCGCTGGACCCGCAAATTATCAGGACCGTTACCCTGCCTGACGACTGCGAGATACCACTTGCCTATATCATCGAATACCCATCCTGGAATGAATGGCAGAAACGCCAGATTATTGCCCGCGTTGACCCCAACAGCGATATTTCCACCGCTGGTCCAGAAGATCTGGAGGATACATGGCTCATCGCGAACTATGTGCGCAAGGGCAGCAGCGGGACCTGGATACAGAAGGGCGATGTGATCGAATGGGACTATCCGTTCCCTCCGATCATCGATAATCAGAATCTTCCCAACCCGAATGAGTTCTGGGGTACACCGGACTTGACCCCGGACTTGATCGGCATGAATAAAGCCATCATCTTTGTGCTCAGCAATCTCGCCAGGATACTCAAGTTTCATGGTCACCCCAAAACCTGGATTAAAGGAGCTAACGCCTCGCAAATCCAAACGGGCGTTGACGACATACTCGTGCTCCAGAGCACGGAGGCGGAGGTTGGTAACCTGGAGATGACTTCTAGCCTGGCAGACTTCTTGAGCCTGCTGGCAGACTTACGCGCTGATATGGACGAGCAGAGCCGTGTCCCTGCCGTAGCCCTGGGCAGATTGGCAGACCTGCCAAAGGGCAATATCTCGGGTGTTGCCCTTCAGTTGCTCTTTCAACCGTTGTTGGAAAAGACGATTCTGAAACAGCGGCTCTACGGCGCGGCTATCCGCCAACTGGTGCGCGTTCTGCTGGTGCTGGCAGGCCGCCTGGCAGCCACGCAGATGGCAAAGTATCAGGTCAAACTACATTGGCAAAATCTATTGCCAGTAGACGACCTGGCAGCCGCTCAAACAGCTCAAATATTGCAGGCCATTGGCGTAAGTGACGACACTCTCATGCAGCAGCTCGGATACAATGCCGACGACGAGGCAGAGAAGAGCGCCAAAGAGGATCAGGCGAAAATGACCGCCTTCTCACGCGGGCAAGGCTTTCCACCGCAAGCGCAACCGGGTCAGGATGCTCAACAGGATCAGGCAGCACAGCAGAAAGCCGAGGAAAATAAGCCATGAGCCAAGGCCAGATGCAGCGTCACCTTGCCCAATATCGCCAGCTGCTCTTGCATCGCGAACAGCAAGCCCTGCAAAGCCTTGAGCGCGCCTATCAGAACTCGCTCAAGGGCATACAGCCGCGCTTAGACCGCTTGTACGACCAGATGGTGAACGCCCTGGGAGATGGCGAGAAATTGCCCGCTAACTGGCTTTATGAGGCCGGAAGGCTGGAAGCGATTAAGAAATTTCTGAAAGGCGAGATCAACCATTTCGGAGTCCTGGCACAGCTCACGACCGGGCAACTGCAAAGGTTTGGCGTCCAGTTAGGCGAACGGGCTGCGCTCGACTTGCTCAAGGCTACGCTTCCAACGGGCGTGAAGTGGTCGTTCGGGGTGCCGTCTCCTGCTGCCATTGCCAATCTGGTTGGCGCAACGCAGGCCGGGAGCCCGCTCGCTGATCTGTTCTCTGGCTTCGGCGCTGAGGCTGCGGAAAACGTGAGCAAGGCGCTGATAACCGGGCTCACAGCGGGCGACAATCCGCGCAAAGTGGCTACCGATGTACAGCAGGCGCTCGGAACGTCCAGGAATAGGGCGTTGACAATCAGCAGGAACGAGATGTTGCGATGCTACAAAAGCGCGGCGCTAGAGTCTTATAGGGCTAACGACGACATCATGAGTCAGTGGCGCTGGCAGGCGGATAAGTCCGGGCGGACCTGTGCTGTATGTCTGGCTATGGATGGCAGTCTGCACGACCTGGACGAGGACTTCGAGAGCCATGTTCAGTGCAGGTGCGCGCCGGTCCCAGTCACAAAATCCTGGGAGGATATTTTGAGTGGCACGGGAATTGACACAAGCATACCTGAGACTTCCGCCAGCGCTGACGACTATCAGTCTGGCTCAGACTGGTTCGCTCAGCAGTCTGAGGCCGTGCAGAGGCAGGTGTTGGGAAACGCCAAGTACAAAGCGTATCAAAATGGCGATCTGGAGTTGAGTGACCTCGTGGGGGTCTCCCATGACGAAAAATGGGGAGCCTCCCGCTATGAAAAGAGTTTAAAGGACGCATTGAAATGACCGATTTACGTCTCGTAGGCAATGAGCCAGCGCCACAACCACAGCAACCGCAGTTTCCGCAAACGAACGTGCAAATCCAGGCCAGCGGTCTGGTGATATCCACTATCCTGGCGCCAGGTCTCGCCATCACGACCGCTCTGGATGAGCAGACAATGAACCAGATCTGCACCGACTGGATAAGATCGCGCCGGGATATCAAAAGGCAGTTGGACCTGGCGGCAGAAGTGATGCGAACGAAGAACAGGCAGTGATGAGATTATTCCCGGAAAGGAAACTAAGCACATGGGCGGAAAACCGAAAACCAACACGCCAAAGGACATGAGGCTCAAGGAAAACAACCCGAACGCTGGCAAACCGAAGCCAGCAGGTCCAACCACAAAGAAAGGTGGCAAGTAGTATGGCAGAAGTCTCTGACGCGAAATGGGACGGCAGCCCTAGCAACTGGAAAGACACGCCATCGTATTGCGACTCATGCGCCATCAACATGAATACTGGCGACCGCGCCGACTGGATGCAGGATAAGTGCAAGTTGCCATTTAAATTTCCTGATGGCGCAATCAGCACTGTTTCTATTGCTACCTGTGCAGCGGCTCTTAACGGCGCGAGAGGCGGCTTGAAGGACGTTCCCGCTGATGCCAAAAAGAAGGCCGCCAGGACACTCATCAGCGCCTATCGAGAGGCACAGATGGACCCGCCAGACAATTTGAAGAAAATGGCCCAATAACATCCTAACAACACCTTGACAGAATGAGAGGACTTGCGTTACACTTATGGCAGACGAGAATAAAACAGCCGATCCCCAGGCGGGAGAGGCTTCCGATAAACCCCAGGGCCAGGAGCCCACAACCTCGACGAATCCCCAGGCGGGAGAAGTCACCAAACCATCAAAAAGCGCCGAAGATTACGAGCGCATGATAGAGCAGCTCCGTAAAGAGAACGCTGGTCACCGCACGCGCCTCAAGACCTTTGAGGAAGAGGAGCAGAAGCGGAAAGACGCCGAACTCTCTGAACGTGAGCGCTTAGAAAAGCAACTTGCTCGTGAGCAAAAGGAGCGTGCTGATTATGTTGCACGTACCCAGGACCGCCTAGTCAATGCGGAGATCCGCTCTATCGCAGCAAAACTTGGCTTTACTGATCCAGCGGACGCTGTAGCGATGCTCAGCCGCGCCGATCTTGAGTTCGATGACGACGGCACACCGACGAACGCTGAGACGCTTTTACAAGCATTACTGAAAGCCAAGCCATATCTGGCAGGCCAGCAGCAGACGAAGCAGTCGCCCACATCTGGAGGCGCAACAAATCCGCCTCGTTCTCAGTCTGGCTCAGGAGAGATCACCGCTGCATACGTGGCCGATGTCATGAGCGGCAAGATACCCTGGCGTGAACTCTCACAGGCACAGCGCACAGCGATCCTGGACTACCAGGCAAAAAATCCTTATCGGTTCTGAACAGAAAAACGATCATCTTATATCTCGACCTGAGCACCTGAGCCGCTGTAGAGGCGTAAGACTTGGATGTTGAGGCCGGGATGATGGGAGATTAGACAGTTGAGTCTCAATCATTTTATACCAGAGATCTGGGCTGGCGAGTTGCTTGTACAGCTTCAGCGTATCCTGGTTTACGGGGCGCTTTTCAACGATGACTACGAAGGCGAGATCGAAAACTACGGCGACACCGTGCGCATTAACGCGATCGGCGACATCAACGTATACGACTACTCCAAGGATACAGCCATCAATGCGCCACAAGGCCTCAGCGACGCTCAGAGTGTGCTGACCATCAATCAGGCCAAATACTACAATTTTGCCGTTGACGACGTGGATAAAGCACAGCAGAACCCCAAAGTCATGGGGCAGGCCATGATCTGGGCTGCCTACTCCATCAAAAACAAAATGGACCAGTACTTTGCCGGTTTCTACACCGACGCGCCCTCTGCGAACTTGATCGGGTCTTCTGGCAGCTTTGTCACGCCCGATAAGCCGACATACGACAAGGTCGGCGGTGGTACCGTCATCTACGATTACCTCGTCCTGCTTCACCAGAAACTCACCGAGTCCCTGACTCCGGAGGCAGGATGCTGGTGTGTCGTTCCGCCGTGGGGCGCTACCCATCTGATGCTCGACCAACGCTTCACAGGCTTCAACACTGATGCAGGGCGCGCGGCCATCATGAGCGGCAAACTGGATGCTTCCCAGGGGCAGGCCACTGACGGTTATATCGGGCAAGTTGATGGCATGGACGTGTACAAGAGCGTCAACGCGCCGCACCTTGGGGGCACCGTGGGCGTCACTGGGAGCCAGGATGTTTTCATGGCAGGGCACAAAATGGCCTTGACAAAAGCCATTGGTCTGACCCAGACCGAAGCATTTCGCCCGCCTGACCGCTTTGCAGACGCTGTGAAGGGTCTGACGCTGTACGGGGCAAAGACCATTCGCCCGAATCAGCTTGCTGTTGGCTACTTCCAGCATCCATAGGAGAGGATCATGGCACGCACACAAATTCCACTCGCGACTTTTACCAGCGGCGCTGATCTCAATGATGCAGGAACTGCCATCGACCAGGCCAATGGCATGTACATTGACATGACCAGCAAGTCCATTCCGGCTGCAAATGGCACAGAGGACCTGATCCTCTACGTCACGAACACCTATTCTGGTGGCGTCGGCACTGTCACCGTCAAGGCTGGCGTTGGCGGTGGCGCGACGGCTGGCGCGGCAATGCGCAGTGGCCTGGGCGACTACACCACAGGCAACCTGACCGCTTCAACCGGTACGGCTTTTATCGGTCCGTTCGAGTCGAGCCGCTTTATGCAGAGCGACGGCACGCTGCATGTGGACTTCTCAGCAAGTATGACTGGCAAGATTTGGGCCGTCCTGGTCCCACGAGCGCCGCAAATCTAAGGAGAATGTAAAATATGGCATTACAGCCAATGGCACCAGGAGGGCGATGGCTACGCCCTCCACATGACGCACCACCCGTTTACGTGCCCGTCAAGCAGATCGAGTCGCATTACAAGCGACTTGTTGGTGAGAACTGGGTACCGATCGACGACCCACGCGCCGACAACGGGGCTCTTGCACCAGTCAGCGAACCTGTTATGAGTGCCCGTGAGGTCTCTATGCAAGCCCAGATCGATCAGCTAACAGCACTCGTCCAGCAACTTCTCGCACAGAAAGCGCAACCCGATGGCAGTACGCTCGACGCTGACAGCGCAGATAGCCAAAGTCAGGACATTGATCGCAGACCCGGCAGGCGCAAACCAGCAGTTTGATGATCAGACTATACAAGACCAATTAGACCAAAACAGGGAAGATTTGTGGTATTACCCCTTGAAAGTGGCCCCGGCCATTATCAATGCTGCAAGTACCAATAATGTCCCTAGCATGGTTTTCGCAGATTATTACAGCGAAGGCTATTCCTGGTGGGAGGCTGATGTCATCCTGCAGGGCAATAGCACCAGCACCCACGCCGCCTGGGTCGTGCTGACTCCTGTAGCATCTGATCTGATTGTTGGTCACTGGTCTTTCGAAGCGAGTAGTTTGACGCAGTTGTTCGCTAACGGCACGTTCCCAGGCCAATATCCCCCTGTATGGGCTACTGGAAAATCTTTCGACATCTTTGCTACGGCTGCCGATCTCTGTGATATCTGGTCTGCGTACCTGGCTGGAAAGTATGACATCACGGTTGAGGGGCAAACACTCAAGCGGAGTCAGCTTATGCAGGCAAAGCAGACGCTTGCAAACGTCTTTCGTCGTCAAGCCAGGCCAAAGGCAGCTACAATGGTCAGACGCGATGTGCTACCTGAAATGGACAGCAAAAGCGTCCCGGTACTTGGCGGCGGTGAAGGTGCCAGCGGGATGAGCGAGGTGTACTGATGGTTGATGCATCCGAATTGGCAGAAATCCAGGCTGATCTCGTGGCCGCTGTCTGCGACAAGACCTGCGTTATCCAGCGGGCGAGTGCTACAAACGATGCTTGGGGAAGTCCAGCCAAGGGACCGTACAGCACGATCAATACGACGGTTGCTGGTATGAAACAGCCTGATTCCGGACTTCTGGCGAACTATGAATATAAAATAGGTGCTCTTAATAGCTGGCATATCCACTTGCCTTACGGGACGGATGTGCAGGAGGCAGACCGCCTGATTGTCGAAAATCAGACGCTGTTTGTCCATGTGGTTCTGAGTCCGCATTCGATACCTGGGCTTCAGCCCGTCTTAGCTGCGGAGATCAAATAAATGGTGCGTATTGTAAACAATCTACCAAAAGTAGCCGCGGCATTCAGGCCAGTGCTAAGCCAGGTTGTGCGTAAAACCGCAATGGACATCGTTGTTCAGGCTCAAGACAATGCTCCTGTCGATACAGGTTTTCTAAAGAACAGCTTGTATATGGTTGCACAGGGTCAGAGCACCTATGGCGACGTAGGCAATCCAGCAGTTAAAGAGGGTAAGCACGGCCTGAATAAGATTGATTCGTATGTTTTGCCTGAGATAGTTGCACCAGGCGACGATCTGACCGCGTATGCTGCCGTAGGGGCGAATTATGGAGTGTACGTCGAGACAGGAACGAAGCACGCTGCCGCTCAACCATTTTTAGGACCGGCAGTGGAAGCCGTTCGGCCTGCATTTATCAGAGCGCTTATTGCCATAGAGGAAAAGTTGAGAGAGGCCATATGAGTGCGCATGAGATCAATTTGGCTCTGGCCTGGCTCAACAACACGCTCTTAGGGGATAGCACACTGGCAGCGAATGCTCCAGGAGGCATTCATAGAGCATTTGCACTGGATGGAAGCGCAGAGCCGTATGTGATCTTTGCGCATCAGTCTGGCTCAGATGTTACAACCATGAACGGTGTGAGGCTGATAGTTGAATCGACGTTCCAGGTCAAGGCAGTCGGCACGGTTGACTATCAGTCTGAGGTTGTAGCGGCTGCGACACGGATTGACGACCTGATGGGAGGCGAAGAGGGATTGCGCAATATCGCAGTCAGCGGGGGCTACATCTATGCCGTATGGCGGCAGTCTCCGCTCTGGGCAGATGAAGGACCAACTAACGGTCAAATAATTTCTAATGTTGGCGGATTGTATCGTATACAAATCAGCCAATCATCCTAACAGAACAATCTTTCGTATCTCGCCCTGAGCACCAGGGACTCTCTGATGTTGAGGCCGGGATGATGGAGGGCATAGATCATGACGTGGAGCCCTGAGGTTTCAACAGTCAACCAGCGTACCCAGATCGGCATCGAAACAACGCCGGGGACACCGGTTGCAGCCGATAAGCGGCTCAGTTGCTTTGACTGGACGCTTGGAATAGACCCTACTGTCTCGTCTTACCGCGCATCGGGAACAAAGTATGATTCGCTGCAAGAAGAGGACATAGAACAAGCAAGCATAGCTGTGGCTGGTTGGCTGGACTACAACGGCATCTGCTATGTGCTTAGCGGTGTGTATGGTATCATCTCGCCCGGCGCGGCTGATTCCTCTGCAACTGCCAAAAGTTGGGGGTATGTCCCGCCTGTCAGTGGCAGCATCCAGCCTCAGACTTACAGCATTCAACAGGGAGACGCACATCGCGCACGCAAGCTAGCGTATGGCCTGTTCAATTCCTGGGGCTATAAAGGCTCCCGTAAAACGCCATTCACCATTTCCGCTAAAGGCTTCGGACTGCCGATCACCGACGATGGCACGGTTACGCTCACTGCTAGTCCTACAGATGTTGTTCTGGCTCCTGCCCCGTCAAAACAATTTGATGTGTATCTCGACAGCAGTAGCGCTGGTTTGGGGACAACACTTCTTACCCGCGTGCTTTCTGTTGATTTTGCTGGTGATAGCCTCTACAGTCCCTTTTTTGCATTCAATCGATCGACTGTAGGGTTTGGCGGTCACGTTGATACCGCCCCTAAAACTTCCATCAAGCTTCTCATGGAAGCGGATAGCGCTGGTATGGCCCCACTGTCTTATCTTCAGTCCGGGACTACTTATTATCTGCGCGTTGAGGCTCAGGGTGCGCAGATTGCGAGTGATGGGGGAACTGGTTCTGACCCAGTGTACAATCTGTTTCGGCATGATATGGCTATCAAATTTGGGAAACCATCTGAATACAAAGATGACCAAGGAATCTATGCTTTGGAGTGGGATTGCAATGTCGTGCTTGATACCTCCTGGAGCACAGGCCAATCACAACTCATCACAGTCCAAAATCTCTTAGCATCTCTTTAAAGGAATCACCTATGCCTCTTACACTCAATCAAATCGCTGCCAATGTCGCGAGCGTATCGGTGCCGTTCGGGGAGAACAGCCTGAACGTCGAGTATTACCCGGCACTCGTCACAGAGCGCACCATTGCCCAACTCCAGGGGTTCAGCAACGGAGCAAAAACCAGCGATGGCGTTCTTCAGGCGTTCAGTTCGCTTAATGACATTCTCTCAAAACTCATCAAGAAGTGGGACTTCTTTGAAAATGAGGCGATGACACAAATGGTGCCAATCACACCAGAACGCCTGTCTGAACTTCCGATATCGATCCGGGTGCGTATCCTTTCCTCTATTGTCAGGGACATCAGCCCGGAAGATCTAGCGGCCCAGAGTCAGAGCGCATAAATCTGGGCCGCTGGCTCGCGACGAAAGGTCTCATGGGAGAATGCCCGGACTGGTATCCACTGCTCCAGGCAGCTCGTTACTTGCGCGTAGCCCCCTGGGATCTGATCGATCAAAACATATTCTGGCGTCGTATCGCGCTGGACGCGCAAGCTGCTGAGGCTCACGCGAGGAAACAACTGGAGAACCGATAAATGCCGGTCGTAGCCGCACAACTGATGGCAGAGGTCTCGGTAGCCGATGACGCTACTGATCCAATATTAGAGATCTCTGATCTCACAGACGGACTTGCTGAAAAGCTCTCTGCCATGGAAGAGAGCAGTGGTTCTTTTGACGCGCTCGGAGAAGCGGCTCAGACAGCGGCTGACACACTGAGCGAGGTTGCTACGTCTGCCGACGATGCTGGCGGGTCGCTGGACGGTATAGCGGGCTCAGCGGATAGCATAGATGCGCTCAACGGCATACTAGAAGCTATCCAGCGACAAACCTCTATCCTCGTCGCAAATTTCAGTTCGCTTGAAACAGCAATAAATGGCGTTTCTGACCAGATCCAGGCGCTCGCTGTCGAAACAGACCAGTTGGGCGAGGCGATGGAAAGTGCGGCAGCAGGAGAGGCTGACGCAGTCGCCGGGGCAGATGACGCCTCAGGGGCATTTGAGGGGCTTCAGAGCGCTATGGGGCCGCTCATGATGATCGGCACATTGGCAGCGCTGGCGGGCGGTAAACTTGTCCAGATGGGCATGCAAGGCCAACAGGGCGAGGCGCTTCTCAAGGGCGCAGCTGGAGCGTCGCAGGCGGATGTCAACGCGCTTCAGCAGGCCGCGATGCAACTGGGTCTCACCATGGATCAGGCTTCGCAGGGTTTCTATGAGGTTGAATCAGCCGGATACAGCGGGAGCCAGGCAATTACAGTCTTCGATGACGCAACAAAACTTGCACTTGGCGACCAGGCCAATGAACAGGACGTATTGTCAGGTCTCACAGCCATCATGCATGATTATGGAGACAGTGCCTCAGACGCTGGCAACATCACCGATATCATGGCTCAGGCAGTGAATCGTGGTAAACAGAGCATGAGCGACTTCGCCACCAGTATTGGGCCTCTAGCCTCCGTTGGTGAGACGGTTGGCGTTTCGTTTCAACAGGTCGCAGCGGCTGAAGCCACACTCACGCAGATCAATCCGCACGTCAAGCAGGACGCGGTTGACCTGCAAACGCTGTTTAAATCGCTCTCCCCTTCGATGGGCAATACAGCGGAGACCGCGAGAAAGCTCGGATTAAACTTCAACGAGGCGCATTTTGCAAGCCTGGACTTGCTTAGCAAGCTCCAGTACCTGGCTCAGATTGCAGGAGGAGACAACACGCAGGCATTCGTCAAGCTGACCGGCGGCGCGCAAGGGAGTACAGCAGCTATTGACCTCCTTAGCGGCAAGGCATCAGCATTCACAGCCAATCTCAAGGCCATGAGCAACGCTACCGGGGCAACTCAGAACGCATTTAACCAGTACGACGCAACAGTGCCGGGGGCATTGTCTCACGTCGGTTCTTCGCTATCCATCATGGGTACAAAGCTGATGGATGCCATTGGTCCAAAGGTAACACCGATCATCGATAAATTTGCTGGTGATATCGGTAAAGCTTCCGATTTTATCCTGAGCCACTCACATGAATTGATCCCTGTCCTAGCTGGTCTGGCTGCGGTGATCGGTGGCGCTCTGGTGATAGCCATTGGCTCATTCCTGGTAGCTGCAGGCCCTGTCTTGCTCGTTCTCCTTGGTATTGGCGCGGCTGTGGCTGGCGTGGTCGAAATCTTCCAGCACTGGGGGCAAATCACATCTGCTGTTGCGGCCTCTCCACTTGGGGGAGTGCTGCATCAGATCTGGTCTATCCTGCAAGGCGTCGGCTCATTCCTGACATCAATATTCATGCCCGTCTGGAAAGAATTGCAGCAATTATGGACCGGTCAACTTTTACCGCTCTTCAAGCAACTCTGGGCAGCCATTCAGCCGCTGGCACCAGTTTTTGAGCTTCTGGCAAAAATTGTCGGCGGTATTGTTGTGGTCGCACTTGGTTTGTTGGTTGGTTTGTTCGCAGGACTAGCCAAGGGGTTCGCAGGTTTTTTGTCTGGGCTCGTCACTGTCATAGGCGGGGTTGTCCAGGTATTCACGGGCGTTGTCCAGGTGATATCTGGCATCATCCAGTTTCTCTATGATCTGTTCACCGGCAATTTTAATAAGCTCGGAGCTGATCTGGGAACTATCTGGCAGGGCATCATCAATATGTTTTCAGGCGCATGGAAAACCATCCAGGGCATCTTCCAGGAAGCCTGGGGATTTATATCGGGCCTTTTGTCTGGTTTTGTCCAGGGAGTGATCGGCTTCTTCACGACGCTCTGGGACAAATTGACTGGGCATAGCATTGTGCCCGACATGATAAACGATATTATTCGCGTGTTCAAAAATTTGCCAGGAGAAATAGCAAATATCGGGCAAGATATGATAAACGGTCTGAGCAATACCATCAAAAATGGCATATCGACTCTGGTCAACGATGCAAAAAACTTGGGCTCCAGTATCGGCAATACCATCAAAAGCTTCCTGCATTTCTCAAAACCGGATGTTGGGCCGCTGACTGACGTAGATCAGTGGATGCCGGACTTCGGAGACCTACTCGTAAATGGCATGAACTCGCAATTAGGGAGGATCAAAAACGCCTCGCTCAATGTAGCCTCAACGTTGGCTCTGGCTGGCAACCCGGTGGTACACGGCACTACATCATCCTCTTCTGGGCAAGGGCAGCCGATCATACTGCAACTCGACGGGCGAACAGTTGGACGTGGGCTCATGCCTCATATTGTGGATCAGATCCGCACGAGAACGGCGGTGGGATTCTAATGCCGTACTCGCTCCTTATCAGCGGTCAGCCCTATATGGTGAATGCGTCAACCCTACTCATTGATCGAAAAATTGGCAAGATGTCCAGCGCCTCTTTCACGGTGCACACATCGAATACGACTACACACTTTCAGCAATACCAGCAAGTGCAGATTTACGACCAGGCGCAAGCTCTGGCTTTCTCTGGCTATCTCAACTTGCCGCTGAAAGAGCAGAAGCCAGGCTTTCAGGCCAGTTTAGAGCACACATTGACTGCCATGGGCCAGGAGTGGCTGGCAAAAAAGCGCATTGTGGCGGCTTCGTTCAGCAATAAGACCTGCGGATATATCGCGCAATGGCTGGTGGACAATATCCTGAGCCAGGAAGGCGTGACGGTCGGGGCAATCTACGACGGCCTGACTCCCAGCACGACGCTCTATCCCAGCACAACGCTCTATCCAGGCGGCAATGTCGGCTTAATCCCCCAGGCCGTGTTTGGCTATTGCACGGTAGCCGACGCGTTGGACGCACTCGTCAAGCAAGCCAGCGCAGCAGGGACGCCGTATTACTGGGCAATCGATCAATACAAACAACTCTGGTTTGTGCCCTATACCTACGTTGTTGGAAGCACAGTAGATGGCACAACGATAGACGACGGCCATCTCTCTGGGCAAGCGCCATATGTCCAGCGCCAAAACCCAATGTATCGCAATACGCAGTATGAGATTGGCGGGTATGCGCAAACCACGACGCAGACTGAGGTTAGGGCGGGCGACGGAAATACCCAGTCCTGGAACATGGGGTATGAGCTGGCCTCCGCACCAACGATCTATACCAACCTGAATGGCGCGGGCTACGTGCAACAAACGGTTGGCGTGCAAGGGGTGGACACAGGCAAGGCATTCTACTGGCAACAAGGAAGTCCGACCATCACGCAGGACAGCAGCGGGACAAAGCTACGAGGCCCAACTGGCACGGTGGATTACCTTGAGGTGGTCTATGTTGGCCAATATCCGAACGTGAGCACAGCCAACAATCCGGCTGCCATCGCGGCTCAGGCGGCTCTGGATGGCACATCGGGCATCATCGAGGCAATAGATAATGACCCCACGCTCCAGACCGCAGCGAATTCTCTGGCGAAGGCATCTGCGCTCCTGGCTTACTATTGCGTCCCTGGAACGATCGCGGTTTTCAACACGCTCGATTCCAGCTTTGCGCCAGGCCAATATCGCACAATCGACCTGCCGATGCACGGCCTGAACAGCCCGGCCATTATCGAGGAGGTCAGCGCCTCAGACCAGCAGGACGGGCTGAACATCTGGTATACGATCACGGCGGTCTCAGGGCCGTATGACAACACGTGGATCGACTTCTTTCAGTCGCTGTTCAAGCAGCTTGCGACCGTGGGGAATATCAATGCGGGTACGACAAGCAGCCTTGTGCTTCTAACCACGTTTACAGCCAGTTCGATCTCGCCTACTGCAACGCTCACGGCTACAGTCTCGCCAGCACTTATTCCAGGACCGACGACATATCCGAATACGACCCTGTACCCAGGATGATGAGGTGAACCTATGTCTACAATGCAGGTAACTAACTCAGGCCTCGATCTTTTCAGAGATTCACTTTCTGGAGCAGATTCGAGCTTGATAAAATATGTCGCTATCGGTACCGGGAACTCGACACCCACCGCAAGCCAGACGAAACTTGACGCAGAGGTCTACCGCAATGCCATAGCGTCCTACACGGACGGAGCGAGCGTTGGGGAAATCCTGGTGAATGGCATTATACCCGCGGGGGCAGCGGTCGGGACTGCTATCGCTGAAGTGGCTTTCTTTGGCGGAAATGCTGCCAGCGCAACAGCAAATAGCGGCGTGATGGTTGCCAGAGGGCTGTATAGCCACACGAAGGGCACTGAAACGCTGCAATTAGTCGGAGATATTGTTTTCTAGAAAGGAACGGAGCATGAGCGGGCCATACGTCCAGTACGGGCCTTTTACGAACGGGACGACACCATCAGTCGATGCAACGTTCCTCAATACGCACCTGGAAGCATTTCTGCTCACGATCGGCAGTATCGCTTACGACAGCAGCATCAGTTCCGATGGTTCAGGCAATGTAAGTGCGACCAGCATCAAGCTGTCTGGCTCAGGGACATACAAGATCGGCGGCACAATGTCAGCCAGCGCCATCATGCATTTCCAGGATGCGACTGGCTACGAGCCGCTCCAGGCATTTAATGGCGGGATTGGCGTGGCTGTCAACAACGCCACTACGCCCTCGATCATCAAAGTTGGCGTGGCCCTGGGAGTCAAAAGATCGAATGGCACGAAGATCATGGAAGTCAGTTCTGCGGGAAACATGCTGATCTCAGGCAATACGTACTACACCACGCAGGCCACGGTCAACTACAGCGCCGGGGGCTCGTTCGACAGCTTTGACTTCGCTGAAATCTACCGTGTCGATGTGCCCTATGAGGATGGCACGGTCGTGTGTCCCAAGGACACAGACACGCCCATTCCCTATCAACACGGCCCTGGAGAGCGTGTAATTCCACTTATGACTCGCTGCCTGCATGATGGTTGCTCGCTCGCTCATGTGATCTCGCATGTGCCAGGCTTCTGCGCTGGTCTGCAAAATCATCCAGACATGGAGGAGTACGACCCCTCGGACATCCTGACGCATGCCGTCGCACTGACTGGTCGTGTCTTTGCGCTGGCTTCCGAGCCCATTTCAGGGCGCTCTTTTGTCTGCTCTGATGGCAATGGACGGGTGCGCGCAGTACGGCATGGCGAGTCGGTTATGGTTCTGGGGGTAGCGCTGGCACCTGCAGCAGATGGCCGGGTGCCAATTGTGGTCAGGCCTGGCTTTGTAGGAGGTGCAAGATGAGTGGGTACGTTCAATTTGGGCCCTGGGGCGATGGCAGCGCACCCGGAATCAGCGCTGAATTTCTGAATCCGCTCGAAACATTCCTGCTCAGCTTAAACAGCGCCTCTTACGACAGCGACATTTCTGCAAATGGAAGCGGCGTGGCAACGCTCGTTGGGCTCATTGCCAATGCGAGCGGAATCACGGATAACGGCCCGCTGCTCCTGCCCTATCCGACTGCCCAAACACTTTCGAATAGCAGCACGATCACGCTCAATACTGGCCCGCTCATTGTCGTCACGAATAGCGGCAATGTCACTGGCATCATCATGACCGCCGGGAACACAGCCGGTCAGGTGGTGTTTCTCTACAATTTCAGCTCCTCAGGGACCGTAACCTTTGCTGCTAGCGGCTCTCGTGTGCGCAATGGCAGCAACATCGTCCTGAGCACAGGACATTCGATGATGATGATCTGGGACGGCTCAAATTGGACAACTTGTCCCTAAAAGAAAGGAAAAGATTTTTATGGCTATTGTTCCTGTTACGTCGGCGGCGATTACGAGCGCAATCACGGCAGACACGCAGTACTTGCGCAGCTTCATCGACTGGTGCAAGCAAAGATATGAGGCGTACAACCTCATGTGCACAACAGATGCGATGACCGCCGCTGGCATTGCGTCCGGGGATCAGACATACATTCAGGCGTTCATCGGCGACCTTAACCGCATTATCCAGTTGAGCGAGGGCACCGTACCCGCAAGCGCGGATGACATGCTCTACAATATTACGCAATTGCTCGGTTTGAATTAGCCCGGAAACCAGAGGGGGAACGCGATGGATTTTGTTTTGATTGTGCGACTCGTGATTTTTGTCACGTTCCTCCTTCTGCTCGCTGAAGGAATAGCCGCTATTTTCCTGGCAAAACGGGCTCTGGCTTTCTATATCAAAAAGCATAAAGAGCTGGAGATACAAGAAAAATTTTCAGAAAGGCGGCTTACGCTTATCGAGAATCACCTTGGCTTGATACCACCGAAAGCCGACGAGGAAACAAAATGAGCGCGCTCTCAGGGTGGCTGACTATTCTTAATCTCCTGATAGTTGTCGGCGGATCGATCGGCGGATTTATCGCAATCAAAACCAGCTTGGCAAAAGCGGAAAGCGATGTACAACAGCGCGTGAGGGAAGCGCTTGAAGTGGAAAACAACCTTCTCAAGGATCGTATCGATCGGCTGGAGAAGACAAACAGGCGCATGGAGAAAATAGTACAACTAATTTCTATAACGCTGGAAAGGACACATCATATCAAACTGACGATTGATGAAGATATTGTCAGCTTAAAGGATATCAAATCAGGAAATAGTCATAATGTTTCTATCGACGATACGCTGAATATAGGCGCATAGAACTGAGAAGACGGTCACGAATAGCATTGTCAGCAACGAGGGCAAGGCTATGACAGGACTGCCTATCGATTTTCAAATACAACAGCAATCCTACGCGAACGAGCATTATCCCAGGCAAAGAGCACACGCGCTCAGCACTGGGAATACTCGCAAGATTGCGGCATAAGGAGGATTTATATGTCTGCTGATTATCCAGAGGCAGAAGCACATTTTGTTCCCAGGTCGTTTATGTTCGATAGCAACGCTTGCAAAGCCATCGTGATTCACAAAACAGCGGGCGATGCCACACCGCAGGCCGTCTACAACACGTTCCTGGCGTCCGGCAATCCTGGGAAAAGCGTCCATTATGCAGTCGGAACCGATGGCACGATCTGGCAATTCGTACCGGAGAGTTTGGGTGCCGGTGGAAACTGTTGTGTCGAGGCAGGCTATGATCCATTCTGGGAACCCTATATGAGCCAATATGGCAACCTGAACCTTTGCACGATCAGCGTGGAACATTGCGACCCTGCTACAGACAACAGCACCCCCCTGACGCCCGCGCAAAAAGCCGCCAGTTTCGCGCTTGTGGCCTATCTGGCGAAGAAATACAACATTCCAGCGTCGCATATCAAGACGCATGCTTCGATCGATCCGCAGAGCCGGGCACGTTGTCCTGGCAATTATCCTTTTTCTGAGCTTGTCGCTCACGTACAGAATGGAGGTTCTACTATGGGGGTTCCTACCGGTTGGAAAGATGTAAACGGAGTACTAATAGCCCCGAATAACGTCCCGGTTCATGATGGATTTCGCGCAGCTATTGAGGACGATCCAGGTTTTGACCCAGCAAATGTCCCGAACGAGGCAGAGTATAACGCGAACCCGGTCATGCTTCATCGTCCTGATTTGGGCAATGGCGATCGTCAGACCTTCCGTGATGGCGCGTATTACTGGACTTCTCAAATCGGAGTGGTCTGGGAAAAATATCCAGGTCTGGAGATCGACGCTTGCTATAAGCGGATTGCTGCGCAGCAGGCCGAAATCACCGCACTCAAGGCGCAGTTGGCTCAGGTACAGCAACCAGCACCAGTGGACACCACCGCGCTTGTGGCTGCGATCAATCAGATCCCTGATGCCATCGCGCCTGCTGTAGCTGCCGCGCTCGTCGAGGCAAAAAAACTATAAACAAAGAAAAACACCTCTCACTCAGGAGAGGTGTCCGTTGTTTGTCATTTTTATATCAGGTTCAGGTAAGAATCGTCATGCATTACTTTTGCCAGGAAAGCGTGTTCGTAGCCATCAGCATAGGCTTTGATCTCTTGCTCAGTTGTGTAGCCTTTTTCGCGAGCTTGCCGCTTCGCGAACTCGTAGCGATATGAGTGGCTACCAGCAATATTGATATCGTGGCGATCGGTGGATCGATCATCCCAGTTTTCGCCAGAAACCGTGCCTGCTTGCACGCCCTGAGTTTTGGCTTGCGCGCTTTTCTCTTGCATGAGATCGTTCAACTGCTTTGCTCTCCGGTAGGCCCCTTGTCGATAGGGGTAAATATCGTCACCATCGGGGTAGCTAATGTTGTTCTCGCTATCGAGAAATGCCACATGCCAGCCATTTTTGCCGGAAGAGGTGAGTCCGTAAGAGGCCTTAAAAGTACCGGGTTTGTGTCCGACGAAGATTGTTTTTGTATGCTTTGCCATTGTTGTCGCTCCTTAACTTTGTGTTGTCACCTCTAATTGGTGACATTCACAGTATAGCAGACATCATTGAATGATGTCAAGTGTTTTTGCTAGCAATTTTCAGATTGGAGAAATCATCATGCAACTCTCAGTAATTCTCGTCCCGCTCTCAGCCTTGGCAGCTCTACTTTTGCCAGGCATCTTAAAGGCTGACCACTTTAGCGCGTGGGTTAACGGCATTATCGCTACAGCCGTTGTGGCACTGTTCGCGGGCGCTACCGTGTGGGCTGGCGGGCAGTTTACCGGGGATCTGGCTGCCGACTGGGCATTGTTTGCGGCTGCCTATGCGAGCCTGCTGGCTGGCCCGCTGAAACCCCTGGACGCATACCTGCAGAGCGCTCTGCATTTGCCCTGGGTCAAGCCAGCACCAGCCAGCGCCAGCCCAGCACGAGTGCCAACGCCTATCACGCTGCCTCAGCCGCCTGTGAAATAGTGGAACGAAAGATGCACACAGCAGAGAGAAATAAAAACACCTCTTACTCAGGAGAGGCATGGAGGTAATTGTTGGTTATATATTCAATTGCCGACAACGGCGATAAGCAGACTGCTTGGTAGGGTAACTATGTCGCCCAGCGACAGCGTATGTGCTGCCATCAGGCATTTTTGTCTTCACGGTGTAAATGATTCCCGTGGAGGGCGTTGCACGCCCTCCACTTCCGCTGAAATAGACAGGAGATTCTGCATAGCTTTTTTCTACAAAGTAGACTGGCTTCTTTTGCTCAAATTCGTGATTTTGAAGCAGGCGAGCATGCGCCTCGTCAGCGCTGCGTTCCCGGTCGGCATAGAATTGTATCAACTCCGCACGCTCGGACGAAGTAAGTCCATCTTCGCCACGTTCTTCCTGTGGCTTGTTCCATCCGAAAGCCGCTTCTATCGCTGCATCATACGCAGGAGAACCAACACGCTTTTTCCAGATGCGCTCATTGGCATCATAGATGCCGCGCGAAGACTGATATCCGCGTGTAACGCTCACATAGCGCGCGCCATTCGCATACGTTTTCTCGTTCCAGGATGCCTCGACATCCTGGCCAGCAAACTTAAAAGTTACGTTCATTTTCTTATCCCTTTCTGCCTAGTAAACAAAAATGTTGACTATCTTAGTATAATCGACAGAAACATAAAAGTCAACATTTTTGTTTACTAGTTTCAGGTAATTTCCAGAAGAGCAACACACAAAAAGAGCCAGGGAGCAATTATGTCCCTGGCTCTTTATCAGCAATTAGCACTTTTCTTTCAATTTCTCCTCAATGGCCGCTTTACGCTCTGCTGTAAGCCCTACGCGATTCGTCCCATTGTCCAGCACTGCCACGATGGCGTTATACGCAGGATTAGCCCGCTCCTTGCCCGTGAGTTCTCGCATTTCGCTGACCGCAAAATCGAGATCATCTACAGGCAAATCATCGATATAGACGCTGATCGGCTTCTCTGTATCGAAAATATATACAGTCATCTCACGTCCATTTCGTCCACGCCATCTACAGGCCAGATGCTTTGCATCAAACGCCTTGTCCTCTGCCTCACGCTCCGCTTCATCTGCAGCATCCTCACGGCGCATCTGTTCAATTTCATCTGCGCTGTATTCTTGGCGGTAACGAATGTCGAGATCGTACTTATCTAATTTCTTGGCCGCCTCTGCCGTCTCTTGCAGTGCCGCGTTCGCCATGCGTCGTACATCCGCCGTGTAGCTATTCACAGCCAACCATTCCACATAATTACGATCCGAGAGCGCCAATTGCCTGACATCTGATCCACGATACTTGCCAAACGTAAGAATATACCCCATCATCTTTTCCTCCTTTCGGCGATCTTCTCTTTTTCGTAAGATCGCTTTTGCTCATTGAAATACAAATGAGCTTCAAGAGCGGCCTCCTCGCCATATTTCTCGGCAAGGAACTGCCAGAGTTTTTCAATTGGAGTTACCCCTGTGTAAAGGTTCCCCCTGTAGCTCGCGAGGGGACGCCCTGCCCCCTCGCGAGCGCCACCGGATGCTCCAGGCTTACCTGTCATTTTTCGCCTCACGAAGATGCTTGATATGCAAAATCAGCCCTTCATTC